>JAEEGF011046796.1_pt1 | contig 13592 bp, 8 predicted proteins | sample 9134171 | NCBI WGS metagenome assembly JAEEGF01 (sample SAMN16246542, study PRJNA631951) | gut metagenome | biome: gut microbiome; feature: rumen; material: AP-attached | host: Bos | place: Iran: Karaj | collected 2018-10
CGACGATGTCGTTGAACCTGACCGTGTCAAGTCGGAATCTATTACTGAAGAGCTTGACAAGATGCTTGCTGAAGCCAAGATTGGACCGGAGTTGGTCAATAGACTTGGCCAGGGAATGGAGAATCTTGCGAACTCGGCTTCTTCTCTTGGCAATATGACAACTGCTGTTGCCGCTACCGACAAGTTTGTCACCAGTATGGATGTCGCTGCTGAGGCTGCAAGTGATTTGTCAGCAGCTTACAAACGTACTACGGATTCCATCAATAACGACTTTGAACTGTCCTCGTCGTACTCTGAGAGTCTCAAGGACGCCACTGCTGCTGTCAGCAGCTTGTCGGCTATCTATCAGGAGACTGCCCAGACGTTGCGCACCGGCGACACCACTTATGTCGACGAATTGAAAAAGATGGCATCAAGCCTTTCTTCTATCAATGCTATGTATGAACTTCAGATGCAGAACTCTTCTGCGCAGCTTGAGGCTACCAAAGAGGTTCAGGAGCGTATGCAGAGTATGGTCGCCAATTTCGCAGAGTCTGCAGAAGGCGTGTTGAAATACAAAGAGCAGGTGGATGCACTCACGAGAAAAGTTGCCGAACTCAACAATGTCTACGGCAATATGCTCGCTGCAATGCAGACCCGCATCTAAACCGACAAAGGATAATATCCTGTCGGTTGAAAGTAATTAGTAGTTCAACAAATGGTAGAATTAATAAAAAGATAGAATATGGGTGCTACAAATTGCCCGGAGACCCCGAGGCAAAAGATGATTGCAATGATGTACCTCGTGTACACCGCCCTGCTGGCTCTTAACGTGTCTGTCGAGATTCTCAATGGATTCGTTACGGTGGGCGATGCTATGAACGAGTCCAATAAAAATATCGAGACCCAGTTGAATGAGGCTTATGGTCTTTTCCAAGATGCTATGAGAGCAGACTCGGTGAAGACAGTCAAGTATTATGAGGCTGCTATGACCATCAAGGAACACACCGATTCGCTCAAGGCTTTGATTGACGAAGGTCGTTTCGGATTCCTCTGCTATATGCAAAAAACCGCTGAGGTTGTTAAGCATAATTCTGACAAGACCACTATGAAACGCAAGATTCCGCTGCAGGATGGCAGTGGCAATTTCCTGCTGGATAGTGCAAGGGTCGCTCTTGATTTGGGTGGTTTGGATATTGTTGCTAAAAAGGACAATACTGATATGGGTACGCATTTCTTCTATGACGAGGGCAAAGGTAAGGCCATCGACATCAAGAATGCTATCATTGCCTACAAAGAGAAAATCTCGAAGATATTCCAAGATACAAACATTACTCACGACACTATCGATGTGAATTTCGGTATGGACGTTGAAAGTGAGTTCTGGAGTTCGCACGCGGGCCGTATGGTCAGCTGGGAGGAGTACAACTTTGACGGTGCTATCGCTATCGCTGACATCGTCTGCCTCTCGCGTATGAAGTCTGAATTGATGAATGCCGAATACGATGCTATCAAGAAGCTTTTCGGTATGATTGGTAAGGACGATTTCAAATTCGACCAGATTGCGGCTATTTGCCGTCCAACGTCAAGCTACGTCATTCAGGGTGGCAAATACGAGATGAAGGTCAATGTTGGTGCATACGACTCGAAACGCGAGTTCCGTGCCGTTATCAATGGCGCAGAATATAAGAGCGGTGCCGACGGTTCGATTACATACACTGCCGGTGCTGGTGCTCCTGGCGAGCGCAAGGTGCACGGTGTCGTCTATATGATGAAAGACGGTAAAGAGGAACAATATCCTTTCGATGAGAGTTACTTTGTCGCTGCACCTGTGGCAGTTACCGAGCTTGTCAAGATGAACGTTGTTTATGCTGGTATTGACAACCCGGTGTCTATCGGTGTTCCCGGTGTGGCATCAAAGGATGTTATCCCTTCAATTACAACAGGCAATGCCACTATTGTTAAGGATGCCGGCGACGGTAACTACATTATCAAACCGTCTAAAATCGGTAAGATGTCACTTAATGTAAGTGCCAAGATTGAAGGTCAAACAAAGAATATGGGCTCGAAAGAGATCCGTATTAAGCGTATCCCGAAACCTTCGCTGCGTATCGGTAGTTTCAAGAGCGGCGATCAGGTGTCGAAGGCTGAGATTACTGCCAACCCGGTTCTGCGTGCATCGATGGAAGATTTCGACTTCCAGATTCCTGCGTTGAAGATCAATACGTTTACATTCAATGTCCAGGGCTCTGGTGCGCTTGACCTTAATGGTACTGGCAACCGCCTTACTCCTGAGATGATCAGCAGAATCAACAATGCCAAACGTGGCCAGAAGATATACATAACCGATGTGACCGTGAAGACTCCTGACGGAGCGACACACTCGTTGGATTGTACATTGCGTCTGAAATAACATAAAAATCACATACAATGAAGAAATTATTGTTTTGCTTAGGACTGTTCTTCTTTATGGCTGGTACTTTTACTGCCAATGCTCAAAGCATTATCGATGCTGAAGAAGACCATAATTTCAATGACTTCTATAAGAGGGATCAAGCCAAAGGACGTGAAGCTATGCCCTATGCATTCTTGCGCGAGGCTGACGTGGTCTGGGAACACGCTGTCTGGAGAACTATTGATTTCCGTGAGAAATTTAACCAGTTCTTTTATTTCCCGATTGACGCCACGAAGAATACCCAGGGTCGTGTCAGTTTGACAACGGCCATTATGGATGCCTTGAAAAACGGCGATATCGAAGTGTACAAGGAGGACGACCTGACAACTCCTTTCACATACGAGGAAATGATGAGTCAGTTGACCCGCAGCTACAATTTCCACATCGCCGAGTATGACGAGTGGGGTGACGAGACTGAAGGTCGTGATACTCTTATTACAGAGGAGTTTAAGCCTGAGGAGGTCTATTCGGCCCGTATTAAGGAGTATTGGTACATCGACAAACAGGATACCCGCCAGAAGGTTCGTATCACGGGTCTCACCTTGGTCTACAATTATTGCAAAGACCGCGACGGAGAGCGCGTGTGCGATAATGTTGAGATGTTCTGGGTCCCGATGAACGATATGCGTGTCCGTAATGCTCTTGTCAAGGTTCTGGCATACGATGAGCATAATTCGCACGCCGAACGCTCCTATGATGATATCTTCATTGAACGTTATTTCGACAGTTTCTGCTATCGTGAATCGAATGTTATGAACCGTCCCATTTCTGCCTACCTTACTGGTACCGATGCTATCCTTGAATCACAAGCCATAGAGGAGGAAATATTCGATATTGAATCGGATATGTGGGAGTATTAATTCTGATTACAGTTATCTGAAAATATAGAAAGAGTCAAGGGTCTGTTCGGCTCTTGACTCTTTTCTTTTCACTCTGTTATATTATGAGAATTCGCCTCAGTTTACTATTATTATTCTCTTTTTCTGTGCCTGTTGTAGCACAGACAATAGAGACCGAATTGCCGCATTTCTATAAGCGTCATACGGCAAGTGAGCGAGAGGCGTATGTTTTCCCTTTCTTGCGCGAGAGTGATGTCGTATGGGAACAGATGGTATGGCGCACAATCGACTTCCGTGAGAAATTCAATCATTTTTTCTATTTCCCTACAGAACGTAAAGGTGTTGAGGGACGACGAAACTTTGCATACGTTATATGGGATGCTGTTGTGGCAGGCGAGATTCCTATATATGAGGATGATGAAATGAAGATCCCACTCGACAATTCTATGTTTGTCGATCAATTTACAAAAGCTGATACGATTATTCTTGAAATTGTCGATGATGACGAGAATTACGAGTATAAAACAGTTCTTGTCCCAAAAGAGTTCAACTCGGATGAGATGCTGCAGATTCGGCTTAAGGAATCGTGGTATATTGACAAGCAAGTTACTGAGCAGGGGGTGCGCATCTTAGGCCTATGCCTTACTAAAGAATTATTCAAGGAACACGATGGTGACCTTGATTATATTGGCACTGCCGAGATGTTTTGGGTGCCGATGCAATCACCTCAGGTGCGAAGACTAATGGTGCGTAATGAGGCTACTTGGCAGCAAAATATTGCAGACCAGCCTTCGTGGGAGTACATCTTTATTAATAGAATGTTCAACAGCTATGTGACTCGTATTTCCAATCGTTTTAACCGTTCTATTCTTGACTATCTGACGGGTACAGAAGCCATCTGGGAGTCAGAACGTATTGAGTCAGAGTTGCTTGATATTAGTCAGGATATGTGGGAATACTGATTATTCGTTTCCTTTTACTGATACTGCGTATCGACGCCATTTCTCCACGACTGAGGCCATATCCTCGGGTAATGGTGATTCGAAGTGCATTTGTTTATGAGTTGTAGGGTGCTCAAACCCAAGTATTAGAGCGTGTAGCGCCTGACGTGGCAGCATCTGGAAACAATTTGTGACAAATTGCTTGTATTTTGAAAAAGTGGTGCCTTTCAGTATCTGGTCGCCACCATACATAACGTCGTTGAACAGGGGATGGCCTATGTGTTTTAAATGTGCTCTAATCTGATGAGTACGACCTGTTTCCAAAACACATTCTATCAGGGTCACGTACCCAAAACGCTCGAGTACTTTCCAGTGAGTTACTGCGTGCTTGCCAATTTCTGGATCGTCATAAACGGCCATTATGCGACGGTCTTTTGTTGAACGTGCCAAGTTGCCGTCTATCGTGCCACTGTCTTCTGCAAAATCACCCCAGACCAATGCGTTGTATTTCCTTTCTATAGTGTGTTCAAAGAACTGCTTTGCAAGTACCACTTGTGACTCTTCGTTTTTGGCTATCAACAGCAGTCCGGAAGTGTCTTTGTCGATTCGGTGAACCAAGAAAGGGGTAATCGGCTCCCCGTCTTTGCCTTTCTTGCCCTCAAAGTAGTAGGCCAGAGCATTAAGCAAAGTGCCTGTAAAGTTGCCATAGCCTGGATGAACCACAAGTCCAGCCTGTTTGTCTATAACCAGCACATCGTCGTCTTCGTAAACAATATTGAAAGGTATATTCTCGGGTAGAATCTCAATCTCTCGCGGAGGGGTGGGGAGGAGCACACTGATTACATCAAGTGGCTTTATTTTGTAGTTCGACTTGGCAGGTTTGTCATTGACTATCACGCACGATGCTTTGGCCGCAGCTTGCACTTTGGTGCGCGAAACACCCTCAATTCGCATCTGCAGGTATTTGTCAAGACGCATAGTTTCTTGACCTTTGTCAACGACAAAACGATAGTTCTCAAATAGTTCTTGCTCTTCGTTTTCGGTAGTCGTTTTTATAGAATCTATGTCGGCCATTATTATTTGCTTATGATTATTTTCTTCAGTATTTGTCTGTTGGAATGGATGTCGGTTAGCCTTAGCAAGTAAATGCCGTTAGCGAAACTATCAAGGTCAATCTGGCTTTTAAAAGGGCTTTTCCACACCTCGCGTCCCCGCATATCGTATATCGAAAGATTAAGCATCTCTGTACTCTCGGCGTTAATGGCAAGGCTCAAATGTGTTGAAGCGGGATTCGGATAAACGGTTACATCCAATTCCTTTTGTGGAGAGATTATATCTATCAATGCCGATTGGCCAAATGCAGGACGAATCATCACAGCACCTCTCAAAATGCTTTGCATCCACTCGTTGCTATACTTGTAGTAAGTGTACGAGCGGGCGTCATTGTTACGGTCGAACCCCAGATTAATAAAGTCGTTGGACAGCTGCTCAAAACCGATGAAAATGCTGCCGTTGACAATGACTTGCGATGTCAGTTTGTATCTATGGAATTTGTTCAGCCCTTCAAATTCTGGGCTTAACTTTGCGTCTTCTTTGTGTAAAAGAGTCGCAGGCCGTCCATTCTCGCAAGACCATACACACAACTTGAATTGAATATCTTCATTCTCATTGTTCCGTGTGCGGTTGAAATACATATCAATGGCTGTCAGTGTGTCCTCGGTGTTCAGGTCGAAACGATATGCAAGCCAGGCTTTGTTTCCCGGTGCAGTCAGACCATATCCGTTTTCAGGCACTCCGTCGTCGTATGCGTAATAGTCGTTGAAAATCTGATTGCAAACTATCGTGTCGTTGCCGTTATGGATGTCGCCGCCCACGCCTTCTTTCACCGTATGAACTATTGTGTATTGTGTCTGCGTGTTTGACTCAGGAAACTGAAAGTTAACAGGCGGTGTGCTGTGGATTCCCATCTCCTGATATCTGCCATTGGGATAGAATGACACAATATTCTCAAATCCGCCATCATACACGGCTACTTGTTGTCCATCTTCATCATAAACCTTGTAAGAATAATTCGAGGCCAAGGTCTGGTTATAGCGGTTGACGATTGTTAGTTTCAGACTTGTAGCCATATCGTTCGACCTATACTGGCGTGCAGGCATAGCCTGATATTTCTGTAGCATAGACGGAGCCTTTTCAACAAAAGCAACATCACGAAATAGCGAATCTCCCTTTGTACGGTTTAAGTTAAGGTACACATAATCAATGTTCCAGTGGTCGCAATTGCCAGAAATGCCAGACTTCGGGTTCGGGTCAAGACTGGCATAGTTGCGGAATCTGAATTGGAACTTCTTTGTGAAGTAACATTCGTCGACAATCTTGATATTCACAAATTTCCACGGCCAGTGGGTAGTAGTTCCTGCGGTATCGGCGTTGTGGCCGCCGGTAGCCCAAACCACATTCCAGCGGTCCGATTCAAGGTCGTAGAACTCCAAGAACAGTGAATCATTTGTCGAGGGTGCCTCGCCTACAAGTTCCCATTGGTTGCCATACCAACCTCCTGGAACATAGAAAAAGCTAAGATACAGCGAGTCGCTCGCCTTTAGTTTCCTTTGGTATGTCCCTGTCACTGAGTCTAATCTGATAATCTGTGAAGCCAGCGTGTCGGCAGTAAAAGGGTTTGTCGACGCCTGTGCATATAGATTCCCATTGCCGTCGAGGGCGTCAAGTGTCACCATACCGACAGAAGGCGGCATTGGCGCATAATCCTTGTTTACAAATGCTTGGTAAGTCAGCCACCTCTTTGGATCTGGCAAGCCTTCATACTCGGCAAAATCATCGAAGAACGGAAGTTCAAGAACCAGTGTGTCGGCACTCTTGGCCGTTTGTGGCCTTTGCGCGGCCGACAGCGGAGCCAGCACTTCCTGGCAGTGTGTTGCGGCGCAAAGTCCCAATAGTAGCAATATGGCAAATACCCTTTTTCTCAAGACTCAGTAATTATCAGCGTTAAAACTCGTCCAGCCCTATCAAGTTGTATGAATTGCCGTCGTCACCTGTTTCATAAAGCGCCCTTATGGAGTCCTCCATCTGGCGCTGTCTCATCCGTTCCAGCTCTTCCATAGCCACAACTGATTTGTCGCAGTACCACAAATCAACCCTTGTACCATAGCCGGCATCGCTGCGTCCACTGTATTCGGGCGACTGCTTGTAGACTATAGCGCGGCTCATATCTGTAATGCCGTCATAGTGCTCGGCCCCAACGTTGAGCGAAGCCGAAAGGATGCTGCGGCGCGCCTTGGTCGGCGACATACCAACCAGATAAGGTGTTATGCTCAACCCACTTCCGGTGCCGCGCCCAACGACCAAGTCTACCATTGCACCTTTCTCAAGGCGGCGGCCCTCGTTAACGGTGCGGCCTTTATACTTCTGTTCCAGAACCACGTGATGTGGGTCGTCGACAAAAATCAACTTTCCTCCGTGCAATCCCACGTTCTCCAATTGTGATATTGCGTGGCGCACCGACAGCGAGCGCAGGTCAGGCACTATCGCATTGTCGGGCACGTATGAAGTGACGGTAAGGTAAATCTTGCGCCCAGTCTTAATCATAGCACCCGAATCGGGGTCTTGGCGCAGAATGTATCCGCCCTTGTGGTTGGGCTGATAGATAGAGTCGATTATGACATACTCCAGCTCAAGTCCGTCATTGCCAAGTTCGTCAACATATTGTCCCACCACGTAAGGCGTAGGATATTCTTGACCCACACGGCCGTAATGTTTCAGTATAATAAAGACAATCACCACGATAAGCAACGATATGCCTATCGCTATCAAGGTGTGCAACACCCACGGATATTTCTGAAAAAAGCCACTCTTGCTCATACGGATAGATGATAATTACTATGATTGTTTATTAACGCACGTTTGACTTAATTATTGTCCACAACCTCTCCAATAAGTGTCGCCGATGTGCATCGCGTCACACGCACCATAGCATATTGGCCGGGTTCAAGGCTTCCGCGATCGAAGACTATCACTTTGTTCTGACTGTTGCGGCCAAACAATTGTTGCTCTGAGCGGTGCGACACACCTTCAATCAGCACCTCGTAGGTCTTGCCAATCTCCTTTTGGTTGTTCTCTAACGCAATCTCGCCCTGCAAGGCAATGATTTCTTCCAGTCGTCGTGTCTTCACATCGTCGGGGATGTCGTCCTGCAAGTGCTTGGCAGCGTATGTGTTTGGGCGCATAGAGAATTTGAACATATATGCATAGTCATATCTGACCTTGCGGAACATTTCAAGAGTTGCCTGATGGTCTTCCTCCGTCTCGCTGCAGAAACCGGCAATCACGTCGGTCGTAATACTGCACGTTGGCAGATACTTGCGTATGGCGTCGATGCGGTTCAGATACCATTCAGGAGTGTATCTGCGGTTCATCAGCTTCAGCATCCGCTCACTGCCCGACTGGACAGGCAGATGGATGCATTTGCAGATGTTGTCGTATCGTGCCATTACCTGCAGCAGTTCGTCGCTCAGGTCCTTGGGGTGCGATGTGGCGAAACGTACACGCAGCAAAGGACTTACCTCGGCAACCATAGCCATCAGCTGTGGAAAGCCGACAAATTCGCTTTCCGATTTCCAGCGATAGCTGTTGACATTCTGTCCCAGCAGCGTCACCTCTCTATAACCCTTCTCAACCAGGCTACGTGCCTCGCTGACGATGGTTTTCGGGTCACGGCTACGCTCACGGCCTCGTGTGTAAGGCACCACGCAATAGGCGCAGTAGTTCTGACAGCCGCGCATAATGCTTATATAGGCTGTAATGCCGTTCGAGTCGTATCGCACAGGCTCGATGTCGGCGTAGGTCTCCACCTCGCTCAGCAGGGTCTCCGCCAGTTTCTCGCCGTCTTGGATGTGTCCAAGCATCTCGGGCAGTTTGCGGTAAGCGTCGGGACCGACAATGAACGACACATTGTCCTCTTCCTCCATCAGCTGCTTTTGCAGCCTCTCTGCCATACAGCCCAGAATGCCGATCTTTACCCATTGGCGTTGCCGTTGCAGGGCTTTCAGCTCACGCAAACGTTTTCTGATGCGTTGTTCTGCATTGTCGCGGATGGCACAAGTATTAATCAATATAAAATCGGCCTCGTTTATGTCGCTGACAATGCCATAGCCATCTTTTGTCAGTATTGCACCCACAATTTCGCTGTCAGCAAAGTTCATCTGACAGCCATAGGTTTCTATATATACTTTGTTTTTCAATGTGTTGGTGTTTCTTGTACGTAATATTATAAAATGCAAAAAAGTGTTCTTACTTTTCCTATTGAATGTTAGAAGTTGGATTCAATATATGCCAGTAGTTCGCTGTATTTTTCTTGTGATAGTTTTAAAGTCCCTTGTGGCGCTTTTTTGAGTCCGTTTTGCATTAGGTCTTTAATACTTAGTCTGTCTGATGTGGATTCGCCGATTTTTCTGATGCGATAAAATCTGTTATGTGTTTTTGCACTCTCGAATTCTTTAAGGTCAGCGTGGTATTTCAACTCTACCTCCATTTCTTTGCTGTAAGGTAAGTCGCAAGCATCAATTACAAATTTATAACGAATGCACTTTTGAGGGGCAGAGAGATAAATGTAACCCGTATCGCCTGGTTGCATCGAATTATATTGTTTCCAGTAGATGTAACCTTGTTCTTCAAAGCAGGCTTCGTGATTGAAAAACTTGGTGCTTGCAGGAACCATCCATACCATCGGAGGACGCTTTTGTCCCTTCGTGCTGACGGTTAGTATTGAAGTGGCCTGCATTTTTACCACTTTGTTTACTGTTTGTGAGGAAACTGTATTCAATCCGTCAATCCGTCTGACATCAACTACAAGTGTAGTACGCAACGTCTCTAGCAAGTGCTCAGGCAATTTGCTGCGTTCTACAATCATATCCATAATCTCCGTTTTACCGTCTTCAGAGCACCAATATTCTACAGTCTTATTGATTTTTACTCGCTTGTGGCAGTATTCAAGCATCTTTGCAGGAGTGTATTCATTGCGATTCAGTACTTCCATTAGTTGAAATGCAGCCTCGTTGTTGCGCTTGTACTTGATGGTTTCTACAAGTGATGCTTCGTGTTTTGGTGTGCTGTAGTCAATATAATATATCTCAAGTTTTTCGCCAAGCAGCAGGATGCCATAACTGCACGATTCCTGACGCATATAATCTATCAGTTGGTTCGCGTCTTTCTCTTCTTTCTTTTTCGAAGGTCTCTTCAACTCAATTATGATCTCAGGAGTATTCTTGCTGTTGGCAAATAATGCGAAGTCGGCTTTGTGCGTAACAGTAGCAAACTTCACTGGATATTGCTCTATCATTCCTTTAGTTAGCACATTCCATCCTAAAACGCTAAAGAAATCTTTTGCGATACCTTTCTCAAAGACTTTCTCCAAATTGTTTTTCGATACACTTTTGCTCACTTCATCACAAAATGAATTCCAAATGTTATTCCAATCATTCATAATTGAGTCTATTAGTCTGTGTTTTTATCTGTCAGGTACTGACTTTTGGTCATTCGTTATGGTGTCGTTAGTCGTATTTACCTTCTTGTGGGAAGTAAAACGCTTTATTTTAGGTGTTTATTATTGTTCTTTCTTTGGGCTTACACGGGGGTAAGCCCCTACGGATTTGATGTGTTTATTTGTTCACTTTGTTGATATTAACGCATTAACGCATTGTCATATTCCCACATTCTCCATTCTGTTTTCACAATGCAAAAATACAACTATTTTCTGAATCTACCAAAACAAGTTAAATCAACTGCAATCTATTGCTTGACATTAAGCCTAACCATTGGCGGATTCTTCATTGAAATCTTCTAATCGTATACAAACAAAAAAACACCCCTTGTTGGGGCGTTTCTTGTTGTCCTACCTGGATTCGAACCAAGACAAGCTGATCCAGAGTCAGATGTGCTACCGTTACACCATAGGACAATGTCGATTGTGAACGTGGAAAAAACTCTTTTTCTCTCTCAAAATCGGGTGCAAAAGTACAAAGTTTTTCAATACCTGCAAAATATTTTTGCAACTTTTTTGTACTTCGTTGTTTGAGTGATAGTTGCCCGAGGCCCCGTCATCGCTTTATGCCGAGATTACTGCTCGCAGACATACCCTAATCGACTACTTTTGGCACAAAAAAGGCGCCGGTGATATGCCGGCGCCTTCTTGTTGTTGCTTGTCAGCGAATTATGCTGTTTCAGTTGCTTGTCGAAGTGGTGTCTGTCGAGGTGCCTTCCGCCTCGCTGCCGCTTTGAGTGTTCTTCTCCAGCTCCATCTTGCCGAAGCGCAGCGTGATGCCGGCCGAGATATAGCGGCTGTTAAGTGTGCGGCTCTTGCTCTCGCTCAGATAGTAGGGGTTGGTGTTCGACGAGGTGTTGCCTATATTCTTGCCCCAGTTGAAGATGTCCTGGACATTGATGAAGGCGCTCAGCTTGCGGTTGAAGAAGTCGGCGCGCACACCCATATTGACCCAATAGCGGGCGCTGCGGGTTGACATAAGTCCCAGTGTCGGCGAGCTGTAGTTGGCCGAAGCGTGGATCTGGTATTTGTTCCACACCTTGGTCCACATATTCAGGCGGATGCTGTAGCTCCACTTGCTGTCCTCGTAGGCTTCCTGCCCCAGCTTGTCGTACTGCATCGAGTAGCCGTAGTCGTACAAATTGGCATAGAGCCTCAGGTTGAAGAAGCCGCTGGGACGGTAGGTGGCGTTGAGCGACGTGCCGTAGCGCCACGACGAACCGATGTTGTATGGCGTTGTGTATTGTATGATGCGGCCGATATAGGGGTCTATGGCGTCGGTGACATCGGTCAGGTTGTCGATCTCGCCGGTCGAGAGTCGCCCATAGCCTTCAACGCCAAGGCTACCCCACATAAAGAACTTGGTCCAGCCTGCCTCGGCGTTGTGGGTGAAGCTCTGCGACAGGTCGCGGTTGCCCGTCTTGTAGCTGTCCTCGGTATATTTGCGGTAGGTCGTCAGGTCCGTTGCCGAGGGGTTGCGCATACGCAGCGAGTAGTTGAGCTTGTAGTTGTGCATCGACTGCGTGCGGTAGCTGAGGTGAATCGATGGGTTGTAGGTGATATGCGTCACGGTGTATTCGTCGGGCGTTGCCGTCTCTGTGAACGAGAAATGGTCGTGGCTCAGGTTGGCGCCCATACCCAGCTGCAGCGTGAAGCCGCCCCAGCGATGGGTCCACTCCACGTCGGCGCCCACCTCGTTGTTGTGGTCTTCGAAAGTGAAGCGACGCAGCGCGTCAAGCATATTGTCGTTCAATACCGTCACGCCGTCGTCGTAAGTGGTGTCGAGCAGGTAGGGTCGGTAGTCGCGGTAGTCGTTGTCGGTGCCGAGGTTGAGTCCATAGCTCATCTCGCCGTCCTTGCTGTAGGGGCGGTTGTAGCGCATCCTCAGGCTGACGTCGGTGCCGCGGTACGGGTCGTCATAGTATTTGAAGGTGTTTTGGTCGAAAGTCGACGTGGTGTCGGTGATGTTGTACAGTCGGCTGTAGCTGGTGCCGGTGTTGTTGTTCGAGGTCGAGCCGAACAGGAACGCGCGCAGGTTGTGGCCGTTGCGGTCGAACTTCTTGGTGAAGCTGCCGCCGAACATACCGAAGAAATTGGTCGTGCTCACATCGTTCATCATATCATACTGGTAGGCGAACGGCGTTGGCAGATACACGTCGCGGCTGTGCCAGCGGTCGCTGCTGCTTTTGTTGCTGTTGAGGTTGAAGTTGCCCCACACGCCGATGTCGGTCATACTGTCTATCTCGTAGTCGATGTGCAGCCCTATGCTGCCGCTCAGGTTGCGGCCTTCGCTCCACGAACTGTCGCGCTCGTAGATGACATCCTGCAGCGAGTCGAGGTTGCCCGCATAGAGCGGATTGTCCTGCCGTGTGCGGCTCCAGCTCCACGAATCGTTCTGCGAAGTGCTGTAGCGCAGGTTGGTGAAGAGGTTGATGTTCAGCTTCTCGTTGGCCCAGGTATAGCTCAGCCAGGGGCTCACGTTGGGCTGTGTGGCGGCGTTGGCGCCAAAGCTGATAAAGTGGTTCTTCTTGATGTGTGCCGACGTGATGATGTTGATCACAGCCTCGGCGTCAGTGGCATACTTGGCCGAAGGGTTGGTGATGGTCTCTATGCGGTCGAGGGCGTTGGCCGGCAGGGTCTGCAGATAGGTCTTCAGGTTCTCAGCCGTCAGTTTCGACGGCTTGTCGTTGACCCATATCTCCACCGAGCTCACGCCGCGCAGGGTGATGTTGCCCTCCACGTCCACCTCCACGCCCGGTGCGTTCTGTAGCGCGTCCTCGGTCGTTCCGGCCTGTATGGTCGGGTCGTCGGCCACATTGTAGACC
>JAEEGF011259976.1_pt1 | contig 13592 bp, 5 predicted proteins | sample 9134171 | NCBI WGS metagenome assembly JAEEGF01 (sample SAMN16246542, study PRJNA631951) | gut metagenome | biome: gut microbiome; feature: rumen; material: AP-attached | host: Bos | place: Iran: Karaj | collected 2018-10
ACAGAGCTATACCAACGAAAATGGCGGTAAAGTTGGCGGTAAAACTGGCGGTAGAGTTGGCGGTGATGTCCCCAGTTTGTCCCAAGCTTTGTCCCTAGTTCTGTCCCCAGTTTGTCCCCAGTTGAGCGAAGTGCAGTTGAAGAAGATGGTGTCTGTAATTGACTACTTGTTTAGGGCTTCTGGCTCTATCACAGAGTTGATGGATTGTGCTGGTGAGAAAAACAAAAGCAGGTTCCGTCAGGCAATCCTTAAGCCCCTCGTTGATACAGGCTTGGTAGAACCGACGATAAAGGATATTCCAAACAGTCCGAAACAGAAGTATGCGTTAACTGATAATGGCAGAGAAAATCTCAAAGCTATAATTTAGGTCGTTCGAAGGTCGTAGCGTAGGCTTATCATCGGCCAGGCATAAGCCTTGAGAAGCTTGAAACAGATGACAATAACGGATAGAATTCAAAATGGCAACATATAAAGAACAACTAAGCAAGCATGTAGAAGGCATCTTCAAAAGTTACACGGAGCCGGGGCTTCACATCTGCGACATCGCCACAGGTGGTGGAAAGTCATACACTATAGGCAAACTGACCTGTGAATACTATCCCAACGAGTTTGACCGCATTATTATCTTATGCGTCCAAAACAAGTTGGTAGATAGCATGAACAGAGAAATTGACCGTTTTATCAATGAGGGAAATAGCCAGATTTCTCCTATTGACAAAATGGTAATCGAAAATAACCCTGAAGTCATAATCAAGGCTGTTAATAATGGCTCATTTCAGCGCTTGCTAGATAGAATATGTTACCATATTGGAGAACAGAAACAGAAAGGGTACAAAGTAAGGGATTTACAATATGCCTATAATATTGTAAGGAAGACATTTGAGGGTCTTTCAAGTCTGGTAAAAACGCTTGATGACAATGGCAAGAATGAATTCCTTCAGGGGAAAATTGATGAAGGTGAAGCAGCACTCAGAAAAACTGTCCGCAGATTCTTTGACCTTTTCAGAAAGCATCTCGAGAACTCCAAACAAATGAAAAAGGCTACACTTGATGCTATGCTCTCACGCTTCCCGGAGTTGGAAGAAGCATATCCGCAAGTGAGCTACAGGCGTAAGAAGGTTCTATTAATGACTGTTCACAAAGCTGTTTATGGGATTGACCCGATACTGTATGAAAAGATTCGTTTGCAGGATATGGCAGATAGAAACAAGAGGACACTCATATTGTTTGACGAATCTGACCAAGCAGCAATGGCAATACGTTCAGCTATCATTGACCAATCCATAAAGGGTTTGAAGTCTTTGAAGGGATATAATGGTTATCTTCACTATAAGTCTTTGATGGAGAGTCCAGAATCTATATCTGATAGGTATTATGGCCGTACATTGGAAGATGGTATTAAAAAAGCTCAAACCATAACAAAAGACAACTGGAAACGGTCGTTTGGTGATGTCATTCCTTATAAAAACATCTTCCTTAATGACACAGAAGACCTGGAGTCATACCGGCGTGGTGTGTTTTTCTCAGGTCCTGCATTACGTTTGAATGTCGCTCCCAAAGGCGACGTCACAAACTCATATGTCTGTTACAGAAAAGGCGATAAACACTTAAGTTTAATTCATGCCAAAGAAAATGATTTGTTATTGTCAGAGTATGCCATTGTTGTTCCTCTTGACAAATTTCTTTCTCTTATAATCAGTAATACTACCGCTATCAGATCTCAATTGCGTAAGGTTATTGCTGAATCATTAGAGAAAAGTCGAGAGAAATTCAAACAAGAGAGTAAAGATGTAGGAAATAATGCAGCTGAGACGCAGCAGTTCCTTGGCTATCCTACACTCGAACGAGAGATTCACACCTTGTTCTCTCGATTTGAGATAAACTCTGAATATCAGTTTGAACAACAAATGTTAGACTTCATGACAAACAGAAAAAATCTGTTTGTTGGTGATGACTACAAGAAAAAACTTCCTGATTTCTCTGTGTATTCGCAAGGTGTTCAACTTTATCAAGAGGAGATTGACGAACTTGACAACCAGCATAGGGTTAGGCTTACATGCAGAGAAATAGCCACTACTCCAGAGAAAATACTGATAGACCTTGTCAATTCAAAAAACACATCAGTTGTGCTCTGCTCTGCCACGGCTTCTTCATGGTCTGTGGTCAGCAATTGTGATATTAAATACCTGAAGCAGACACTTGGTGATAAGATACACATGCTATCCAAAGAAGACCGAGAGACATTTGATGATCTCGTTGACAAAACATACCCGGTAGGACACAACATTGAAATTGTGCCGATAGAGAAGCATGAGTATCAGGATAAACGAGAAAGCAGTATAACACTTCCTGACAAATATAGGCAGATGTTCTCAACAGATGCCATAGAAGAAGGCTTGGTTGACAAATGGTTTAAAATAAAGAAAAGAGAGCTGAAAAAGACAGCCAAGGATATTGAAGATCAAGTGTTTCAACTCTACCGACTGTTTCAGTTTATTGAAGCCTATCATTGGTTCATCAGCCATGAAGATATTCATAGTATGATTTATTTTCAAAACAGGACTGGTGACAAGGATAAAGAACAAATTCAACTCCTAAGCTGCTTGATTGATGGCTCATATAAAGAACAGGAAAGCGAGTTTGATGATGAGATTCCATACAATTGGGTAAACAAACATGTATGTATATCCAAGGACTTAGAAGATGTTGAAACAAGAATCTTGCCCGAACTAAGTCGGGAAAAGGATGCAAAATTGATGCTTATTAGCGCATATGGCAGTTTCAAAGCAGGTACAAACTTGCAGTATGAGATTCCTGATGGGCTTGATTATATTGCTGGCGATAACTGGACAAATGAGGGTGACAGGCTGAAGAAAGATTGGGATGCCATCTATGTTCAGGCACCCACTGCCTATCTGATGATGAGCGAAGACGGTAGTGAATCAACGTATGAGAAGGGTCTATACAATGCGATGCTCGTTCTGATGATGCTCTATGAGCGTGGATGTCTTTCTAAGAATGATGTATCACAATGGCTGTATAACGCTATATCGAACAATTTTATGTTCGGAGAAAAGCGCAACAATGGAATTATCAAAGACAAATCTGCATGGGCGCAAACTACGGTGGAACAAGCTGTAGGTCGGTTGTGTAGAACCAGGAACAAGCCTCATACAACATATATCCTATATGATAAATCAATGGAATCTTTCTTTGACGCTTCCAACATGGAAAAGTCTCTCACGAAAGAATTCCGAGTACTGGCAAACTATGTCATTGAGCACCGTTCTCCAACAACTATAGAATGTAGTCCTGATGAGATCATCCGGAGTAATGATGCTAACAAAGCTCAATCTCTTCTTAACCGTATGCGGCAGATTGCTCTTAGATATACTCCGCATAATAGTGGCGAGGAGGAATATGATGATGACATAGATGAAAAGGATGATGTTCCATATAATGTGCTCATCAGTCAACAGATGAACCAAAGCTATAAACAGACCATCATTAAAAAGCCTGTAATTGACAGTACAGATGAGCTTGATGACGTTGACAAACAGCTAACGTTCATCTCAAAATGTTATGGTCAGTGGAATCAAGACGATAAGGGCTGTTATTCTTTCTCATGCGAAAAGGAACGTAATAATAGGATATGCGCAACAGGTAGCGGCAAATCATTCTCTATATCGCCTTCGACTGTAAGGCTAGATGTTCTAATGAAAAATTCTGTTATAAAGAGCCATTTTGAAAAGAACGGCTTTGCTACAACATGGAGGGCTGGAGGTTTGATTCTACATCCTCAGATATTGGCAACTGATTATGCTGGCGAGATAGGAGAAGAAGCATTCAAAGCTATTCTGCTTCACTATACAGATTGTTCCGAGGAAAACATCAAACATCTTGAAGGTAAGGATTATGAGTTGGCAGATTTCGTCATCACAAATCCTGATGGCAGTTACAAGGTTGCCTTTGACGTGAAGAATATGCGTCCTGATGCTGATCATAATGATAGAAATGGCGACATGCCTACTGCCATGAAACGCAAAAATAAGCGTGAACGCCTCGGCTGTGAACTTATCACAGTCAATATGCTGAAACTCCCAGCATCTGGTATGGATGAAATTCGTGAGATAGGTGGTGTCATAGATGAAAATGGTAATATCATCTACAGCGCCATAGAACAATTGCAAAACCTTGTAAACCGCACAATACAAAAAGATGATAGACGAGCAGTACATTAAGAGTCTGCCTCTTACTACTAATAAGATAGAGGTCATTTTCGATCAAGATGCTTTTTTCTCGAAGTATGCTATAGTGTCATACTATGGCACAAACAAAGAGTCAAAGAATCTTGCTTATGAACAGTTTGCTGACAAGCCGTGTCTATCGGTTACAGGAATAAGGTCAAGATGGGGCAACTTAAGATTTCCAGAAACGCGCTTCTTTATTCTTACGAAAAAGGGAGATGAAGCAGAGGTGCTAAATAGTCTTAGAGACTATGAATTTGTCAGCTCAAAATACGACACTTTAGAGGAATACGATGATAAGCTAAAAATGAGAATCATCGCTTCACTTGCTATCAATTCCTTGGGGAAAAAGAAATCCAATAAAATGATGTATAATGATGGCTCATTGTTGGTTTGTGATGATAAGAATTTCAATGCTCCCAAATCAAGGAAGGAACTCGTTTGTCTGAAAATTGAGGTAAATGAGTATATGAACCTAACAGCCAGAACTACGTCATTTTCCAATCCTTCATCTTACAAGGAACTTAGCAAACGCAAGAATTGTGTATTTCATGTGGGCAAGGATGTGGGGGGCTGTTTGTGGGAAGGACAGTCAGTAAAACCCATTGTCATCAGAGAGGTTAAGAATGACGGTTATAACTTCCAAGAGCTATATGTTCAAAAGAAAAAATACAGTGACAACAAAAACAATGTCCCGTATTGGCCATATAATCAGGAGAACTATACACATGGTAAACTCTTTGTTATATGGCAGATAGTACAGTTGGTAAATGAATCTTTTGATGGAGTAGTAAAAATCAAATTCTGTGATTTCAATGTTTTGCATTACGATGAATGCAGGTCCGGAAAGGAAATGATGCTTTTTATGCAGAATTACCTGGATGGCAGAACTATCTTTATAGAAGACCCCTTCAAAACCGATTATTCTAAATCTATAGCTAAGCAGTTCAAGAATGAGGTAAGAATAATTATCGGAGATAATATGTTGTTCTCGGGAAACCCTTCTGGTAATGATATGGTTGTAAAATTGTGCGAGCCAAGAGAAAAAGAACAATCTCAAACATATTATACCCAGTCGTTAGAAAGGTTGTCTCATAGCGGTAATGCACTTCAACATATCATAATTAGTGGCAATGAAAAAGATGATGCTATTGACAAAGCAAGCGCAAGACGTATTTTGATAGAACTACTTGTGAAAGATTCGCTCGTCAAGGGGAATCTTCCTTTACAATTGACGGGACTCATTCAAAAATGGACTTTCTATCGTTATAAGATAAACAATGGAACAGTTCATGGAGCATCTTTTTCTGTAAATGCGAAGGGAGTTATTGCCATCCATGAGTATGGGATGGGACAAAACAGACTTGGTGATGACTTCGAATCGTTTGTACAGAACAATCTGAATTACTATGATTGTGACAAAATTCGAGGAGCTAGAGATTACATGGCCATGAAGAAAAATGGCAATGTATATCTAATTATTGATACTGACGAGATTCCTATTCTTGATGTCTCTCAAATCAATGAGGCATACGATGACGTCGTTAATAGAGGCGAAACTATAGCTTTGTTCAAAAGAAAGTCTAATAATGAGGCTCACAGATATCTTAGAGGATATATTGGTTTTCATCTTTGGAAGTCTGATGGCATAGACGGAGAGAGCAATGGCTCATATTCCTATATCTCTGGTACAAACAGCGAAAACATGCAGATAACTCAGGGAACCAAGATGGACAAGATGCCAAGGGCAAGACGAATATTTATATTGCATCAAGAAAATCCTGCTACTACAGAAACAGAAATCATGGAAATAGTTGAAATGCTGAAGTTCGGTTTTGGCAGATGGAATGAGTTGATGACATACCCATTCCCTTTCAAGTTCCTTCAAGAGTATTTAGATAATGTATGCGAAACAGTGTTCTCCAAACATTGGAAGGAAATAACATACAGCTGTGAATTGTAGCAACATCCAACGAAAACGTTAAAAGAATATATGGAGCAAAATTCTAACAACATCCCCGAACTCCAATCTCCTTTCGAGCAGTTGAGAGAGATTGATGCCGATGGCAAGGAATGGTGGAACTCGCGCAAACTGACACGAGTGATGGGCTATGGCAAATACTGGAACTTTGAACGTGTAATAGCCAAAGCACAGGCATGGACTTCACAGAAGGGCTAAATACTTAAAGTTTTGAATACGAAGGTTTATTGTTATGTTATCCGTAGAATATATACCCATGCAATATTATGATGCCATTTTCATTCAATTTACGGGTGAAGACGGCAGTATGCACAATATTATTGTTGATGGTGGTAATTTTAGGCAATGTAAATATTGTTACACAGACAGGATAAAGGAAAAACTTGCCTTACTATTTGGAAAGGGTGAATCGATTGATTTATGGGTAGTAACTCACATTGACAATGACCATATTGGCGGGCTCTATCACTTTATCAACGATAAGGACTTCTTTGAAACATATTGCGGACGGCTGAAAGAGGTCTGGATTAACTATGGAGGAAATGGGGATTATAACGTACAGAAAACAGGAACAATTGGTTATCATGAAGGCAAAGAATTACGTGAATTGCTTAATGAAAAGCATGTAAGCGTCAAGCAAAGCATCCTTGCAGGATATACAGTTACTTTATCTGATGCCACAATAATAGTAGTTGCACCAAATGAGAGGTCAATGAACCGCTATATAGAATGGTGGTATAATATGGAATTCGAAGATGCCGTACAAACAGCAAATGGCCTTATTAAAGGCGGAGAATGGGACTATGACAAGAAATTCAAAGACTTCAATCTGAATCGGTATGATGAGGACAATGAAGTAAAAAACAATAGCAGTATTGCTTTCGTTTTAACCTATCACGGTTATAACCTGCTTTTTTCTGCAGACTCCTGTTCTTCTATTTTATCAGAAGGCTTGAAGAAGGCAAATATGTTGAAGGATGGGATGTTTAAGTTTGACCTTATGCATATTCCACATCATGGTAGCCATAGGAATAGCTCATTCGTTTTCTTGGAAGACATTATTTGTCCCCAATATGTTATCTCTGGCAATGGGACAAATAGATATCGTCTACCTGACAAAGAAACCATAGCCAGATTGATTGCAGCAAACCCTATGGGTTGTGAATTGCATTTCACTCAGATGAGTTCCAAACTACAGGAGATTTTTGCAAACGATGATTGTGAAAATCTAAAAGTAATTTATGAAGCTAACTTTACTTTTGATTAATATGAATAAGAACTACGACTTTATAGTTAAGCTAAAAGCTAGCAACACAGGCAGTGCTGTGTTGGTTAAGCAGAATGATTACTATTATCTGCTGACTGCGGCTCACGTGTGCGATGAATATACGGGAAAAGAGGCCGTGGTTATTACCGATATTGATGGCAATGAGAATGAGGTCATCCCCACTGAGATGGAAATTTCGCCAAAGGAGGAATTTGATATTTGTGTAATGAAACTTCCTAAGGATGTTGCTATGGCGATAGCTGCAAATGTAAAGTGTGCTACATTTGAAGGTTCTGGCTACCCGTGTGAGATAGATGGTTTCCCGTCAAATGCAATAGATAAGAAACTCAGAATAGAGAACAATTGCCATATTTGTCAGGAAAGCGAGGTGGGTGACGAACTTTATGTAAAGTGGGATGAGGTGTGCAAAGACGGTATCGAGATGCAATACATGGAAAGCGGTTTTTCTGGTTCTGGCGTATTTGTTGACTCCAACGGAGAGAAGCACCTAGTGGGTATCATACATAGAGTGGATGAAGATCGTTCCCAGTTTGTTGGGTGGAAAATGCAGAAAATCAATGAAGTTATCAAGGGAAAAGGATGGAGTGAAATTTCTTTGGTTCCAATTGAGCTTCGCCAACAGATTATCGACCAATACAATAAACTTATTGAAAACACAGAATCTGTCCTGAGACGCATCAAGAATAAGATAGTTGGTCAGATTCAACTATCCCGCCAGGAGTATAAAGATAAGATAACTTCTGCTTTGGAAACAGGCAGTGTTGTTATTATTACTGGAGAAGCTGGTATAGGTAAATCTGCACTTGCTAAAGAAGTGCTATCAAATGAAGTATTTTGTTCTGTGGCGGTATTGGGTGATGACCTTGACGAACCAAAAGAACCAGACATACTGGCAAACTGGAAGATTACAAGCAAACTTCCCGAACTCTTTAAATCGCCTATATGGGGGAATGGAGGTAAAGTGCTACTCGTGGAGAGTGCAGAACGAATGCTAAACGGCAATACAGATACGGCGATAGTATTCATAGAAAATATGTTGAATGAGACTCCTGGCCTGAAAATCGTTTTTACTATCAGGAAAAACTCTCTTGATTTATTTAGGTTGTGTTTGACAGGAAATGGGATTATTGTTCCCGAAGAACATGTAATAGATATAGGTCTTCTTAGTGATGGGGAATTGATGGAAGTGGAAAAGGCTATCCCTCAAATTCAACCATATTGTTCAACAGATAAAACCCGACATATTCTAAGAAATCCCTTCTATCTGAATACTGCTTGTTCCATTGCAATTATAGCAAATGCCAGCACTTTGAAAGAAAGTGAATTCAAAGATAGACTATGCCGGCAAATTGTATCAGGGATGAAACATGATGCGCAATTTGTGAATCAGCGCATTGAGGCTCTGATTGATGTTGCAAGGAGAACATCCCAAATAGGTATGAATTTGGTGAAATGTGAGATGACAGATGCCGTCAAGTCGCTAGTTGATGACGATATACTTATAGGACAGCCGGAACTTGGCCAATTGCGCCCAGGGCACGATATCTTAACAGATTGGGGCTTGTATTGTTATATTGATAATAATTATCGTGAGGTTGAATCAGGAGTAATTAGTCTGGCACAGTTCTATCAGAATATAGATACGAATATCGCATCTAGAAATATGTTCAGGCAGTACATTGAAACACATATCTCAGAGGGAGATAATGGTCTTAATGAGTTTATAACTGAAAGCCTTTCCATAGGATTGAACGATGTCTTTTACGATGCTTTGTTCTATGCTATTCTAATATCAGATAGGGGGGCGTCTTTTTTGGCTTCAATAAAAGGTCTGCTGTTGCGAGACAATAATTTGTTATTGGGAAGGCTTTCAATAGCATTGTCCTATATGTTCCGTAAAGTGGACTGGAGTGCAAAAAGTTTCTTTGAGAAACATGGATTGATAGATAAGAGTACAAAAATTCGGAATTCATATTACATGCTACCCTCAGGAAAGGGCTGGTACACTTTTGTGACTTTCTTGTACGAAAATAGGGATGCTTTTTATGCTTCGAGAGAGAATTTGATACCATTACTATTGCAATGTGAACTTGTGGGTTTTTCAGAGGGGGATGCTCCAAACTTGAAGAAATATGTTTTCTCCATTCTTGCAGATGACGTTAACCATATTCTTGCAGATGAAAAGACGTATGAGAAGCCAGATAAGGAGGTGATACGTTTGCTTTTCAAATGGATGGATGAGAATCCGGATTTGATAAAAACGTGGGCTGAAAATGTAATAGGGAAGAGTCCCCATAAATATGACGTTATTAAAGAGTTCCTGCTGCTCAGCGAAGGAGGGGAGGCTTTGGACTTTATCCATTCGTACCCAGAAGTATATAAGGCTATAATTAGGCAGGAGTGGCTTGATGAGGAAGGAATGGTACATGATTATTATCCTATGATTCATCAATCCAGTGGGTTAACGACATCTTATAAATGCTTCTTCTATACACATCCTGTAGATGCAATAGGTTTTCTATGTGAACTTCTTAATTATGATATTGAAAAACCTAAACGCAGATATCCCCAGGAGTTAAAGAGGATAAAAGTTGTAGTTGATAGTGATGAAATAACTCTATTAGGAAATGACTATCTATGGAGAGAGTATAGGGGACGCAATTACCAATCACACGTAAGGGAAAGTCTGTTAATGACCTTCGAGAAGTGGATGATGGACTCCATCAAAAACAATAACGATGGTGCAAAATATGCTCTTTCTACAGAGAACCTTTTGGGCATTTTTGATATTGTTTATAGAAAGTGTATAAATGTAAGCGCTTGGGGTGTCTTGGCCAGTATCGCTACGAGATTTCCAATATTTGTTGGCATGAAAGCTATGCCTATTTATAGTTGCAGAGAATTCATATTATGGGATAAAACTAGATTAAGCACTGAGTTAATGCAACCTATGATTAGTCCCCATGCCTCCAAGAATGTTCAGAAAGAGGTCGCTGATAGCTATCAGTTACCGCATAGGAAACAGGATTTGGAGGGTACAATTCTGAGAATGTCCATGACTGAAGGGTTTGCTGAGGAGTTTAGAAATCTTGTAAAGCATCTGAAAGAAACGGCCACAACTTATATGGAGAAGGTATCTGCCGGTCGTATGGATATAACTCAGTATGAGATTATTGGCAAAACGGATGAAGGGTTCATTTTGCAGGGCAGTCCCTCTGAGGATATAAAAGAGGAAGCTGCGCAAAACGAGGCATTTAGCAACCAATTCAATAAGATGCTATCAACGGGAAACCTTTCCAGAAAACGATATGATGAAGATACTGAACAAGATATCGATGAATGGCGTGAAGCATATAGTTTACATAAAGACCAAGGTGGCGTATTTGAAGCGAAGGGTTTGGTTGCTGCATTGGGAGTAAAGAAGCATTGGGAAAACCTGAGTAAAGAAGAAAGATCATGGTGCTATGATGCCATTGTTCAAGAAACCATTCGTTATGCGACATCTGGAATGTATCAGACATACACAGAGTACAGCTCTGATGGTCTTATTTATTTGCTAGACCGACTGCCTGATGATGAGAGATTGTTACAGATAATATGGGGATTGATCGATGCTATAGGAGATAATGACTCGTTGTTTACCCGTTTCGAAAACTCCTTCAAGATGTTGATTTGGCGTAACCATAAGGATTTGGCTGATAAGATTATCTTGCAGTATATTCACAACTCTGATAGTAAGCGTGACGATGTAGATAGATTCGCTCATGTTTGTAAACTGATTCCTACTGATATTGAGGATAAGGATATAGATGAGATGGCATTTATCAACTGTGGAAAGTTCTTTGATGCATTGACGGCAAACAAGCAAGACCGATACTATGTGCGAATGACAGATACACGAATAGAGGAGTTCTGTGCTGCATATATGGTTGCGATGCCAGAAAAGAGATGGAAGTTTATAGAAGAAATATGGTTGGCATCAAGTCTAAGAGAGTCTGGGTATCATTATGACAGGAGTGAAAGTCCAATAGGGACAGTCTTCAATCACTATTGCTATATGGCCACTTCTGCGAATAAGGATAATTTCTGGCAGTTGTGGAATATAATGTTTGAGTGGTATAGGAAGAATAATGCAAAGGAAGTTCTTCCTTCGCTAATGTTTAGTTTTGATGTAATGAGGCCCAATTTGCTTGATGATTGGGACGTAATGGAAGGAGAAGATGAGCATATCTATAAACTATTGCATATTTTACCACCTGAAGGTGTTATTTATCTGCCTTGGCTTGTTTGTAGGATTGGTTTTAAATGGTTGATGCCCGACTGCTTGAGACATATAGATGTTGCTATTCTGAGGCGGTCTTCAAGAGATAGGCATTCTATGATACGTTGGCAAAATGCTGTGGAGGATTTATATGATGATGCCAAGACAAGGGATTGGATAAGAAGAGATAATTCGTTAAGAGTAGCTTACGTTGAAATATTAAATGGCCTCATTTCTAATGGCTCAGCTATAGCTTACCTAATAAGAGATTATTACATATAAGATTGTAACATGACTCAAGATGAACGCTTGATGACGCTTTATTGTGAAGTGAAGACTTTTATAGAGTCGAATCATTGCTACCTCACATAATTAATTTGGAATGTGTGTATGCACATTCAAGAAGAGAATTGGCTGTTCAAACGAATGAGAAGTGATTCCAATTTGGCAACACCTCTCATTATTCATAAATATTCATGTACACGCGCGGAGACTATCTGCTCTGCGTCCGTTTGTATCTACTGCCAGGGTAACACTTGGCATGAGCATAGAGCATAACGCGATGGGCGAAATGAAGAAAGTCCTCGTCTTTATCCCGCCATGGCATATCGTTTGATGTGCCGCCACCGCCAGAACTTGGAGCCACACTAGTTGCACCATCCAATCCTGCAAGGAATACTCGACGGGCTCTATCCAACACGTCATTAAAACGGAAGTTGTTGCGGTCGTCAATGAAAGTGTCTTCTGCCATCGCTTCTGCTTCGGGGATTTCTCGGCATATTTTGACTGCTTCATATAGCACTTGATCAAAAATGGAAGCTTTGAGGATAATCTCGGCATCTGTGTTGATATAGTTTATCATGACATTGTCCTTCTTCATGATAGCGTCCAACCCTTTCTGTTTGGCATTGTAGGTAGATTTGAGACTATCCAATTCTTGATTAACTTGGTCAAGTTTTCCTTGCTTTTCTCTCAAATTGATCCTGATTTCAGTCAACGTTTGATTGAGGAACTTTATCTGGCGCAAGATATCCTCCTTATTGGAGTCGGATTCCTGCTGTTGCGCTTCAAGTTCTGCTATCTGTGATTGGATTTCCTCTTGTCGACGAGTGAGATTCTCAATCATGGTGGTAAGTCCTTTCACAGCACGACGCTTGGTTTCAAGTATCTCTTCGAGAGATTTGTTCTCGCGATGGAGTTCGCGGTTATGCTCTTCGAGCGACTTGTGACGTGCGCCCGTCTCGTGAATATCATCGCCACGTTCAAGTCCCCATTTCTCATTGACGTCAGCATACCAATCGTGCCATTCACGCATCTTGTCGCGAGCTGCAACAAGAGAACCTCCTCCGAACATATCCTTAGCAGACAAACGACCATCCTCTAAAATTGGAGTAATGGTCGCATGAATGTGACAGTTCTTCTCGTCACAGTGTGCGATAAAAGAAATGATGTTCTTCTCACCAATACGTTCTGAGAGAGCCTTGTAATTGTCGAGGGCAAACTGCTCTATCCCAGGCATACGCTTGACGTGAGCGTTGTTTCCTCGTTCTTGAAGCACTTGATCTCCGAAAGCAAGTTCATTCATGCGTTCACAGTTACCACCAATAACGAGAGAGACAGAGAGATGTTGAGTGCTTCTGACTATCGGCTCTTTGCCTGTTGCTGCAAGCCTTTCTGCTTTCCATTCTGCGATACGTGCATCTACTTTTTCCTTGATGCAGACCGATTGATCTACTGGAGCAATGACACCTCCTTTGCGTACCTCGAAGTTCAGGTGCGCACGACTCTTGTCGTAATTGCGTTCAGGGTCATCAA
>JAEEGF011634142.1_pt1 | contig 13590 bp, 7 predicted proteins | sample 9134171 | NCBI WGS metagenome assembly JAEEGF01 (sample SAMN16246542, study PRJNA631951) | gut metagenome | biome: gut microbiome; feature: rumen; material: AP-attached | host: Bos | place: Iran: Karaj | collected 2018-10
GTCAATCAGATCGTCGCTTCGGTTATCGAGCCCGACAACCTCGTAGTAGTCTGTATGCTTCCTGAAAAGGAAGGCCTCGTCTATCCTACAGAGGAAGAGGTGAAGGCAGCTCTCGCAGCAGTGGAGGCAGAGGAAATTGCTCCTTACGAGGACAAGGTTTCCGATCAGCCGCTTATCTCTAAGGAGCCCAAGGCCGGAAAGGTCAAGAAGACCGCTGCCGCTCCTTTCGGATACACTCAACTTACCCTTAAGAACGGTGCTACCGTATTCTTCCGTCAGACCGACTTCAACGCCGATCAGGTCCTCTTCAGAGGCTTCAGCTACGGCGGTAACTCGCTCTATCCGGATTCCGATCTCGTAAATCTTTCCGCTCTCAACGAGCTTATCGATGTAGCCGGCCTCGGAGCCTTCTCCAAGCCCGAGCTCTCAAAGGCTCTTACCGGAAAGACCGTCTTCCTCAACGCATCAGTAGGCGAGTACGCCGAGCAGCTCAGAGGCCGCGCAGCCCCCAAGGACTTCGAGACCCTTCTCCAGCTCAACTATCTGTACTTTACTTCACTGCGCAGCGACGACGAGTCCTTTGCTTCTTGGAAGACTAAGAACGCAGCTGTCCTCGCAAATCAGGAAGCTCAGCCTATCTCCGCGTTCCAGGATAGCCTTAAGAAGCTCTACGCACGCCCTGAGCGCGCCTACAGCCTTAAGTCTGCAGATATCGACAAGGTCGACTACGCCCGTACGATGAAGATTGCTGCCGAGCGCTTCTCCAACGCAGCAGACTTCTGCTTCATCATCACCGGCGCCATCAGCCTTGATGAGGCTAAGCCGCTTATCGAGAAGTACATCGGTTCTCTCCCTGCAAAGAAGAGAAAGACCGAGACCTATAAGCTCGCCGGAAACGAACTCCGTGAGGGTCCCCTCTCGATCAGCTTCGACAAGCAGATGAGCACCCCTATGGCAATCAGCCTGTATGCAGCTATCGGAAACCAGCCTTACGGACTTAAGAACCAGCTCGCTCTCGATCTCGCTTGCCAGACCCTGACTATGGTTCTCCTTGCAGAGATCCGTGAGAAGGACGGCGCTACCTATTCGATCGGCGCTTACGACAGGGAGATGGCTTACCCTAAGAGCCAGGCACTTGTCCAGATCGTTTACCAGACCAACCCCGACAAGGTAGAGTATACCGAAGGCAGGGTTAAGGAAATCGTAGATGAGTTCCTTAAGACCGGTCCTTCCGCAGAAGACCTCGCAAAAGCTAAGGAGTATCTTGCCAAGGAGTACAAGGCAAATCAGACTGAAAACAGCTATTTCGCCAGCCTCCTCGTAGATTATCTTACCAGCGGTGAGGACCTTGATGCCGGCTATCTAGATATCCTTAACGGCATTACTGCCGACGAGGCAAAGGCAGCCCTCAAGACCGTCATTGACCAGAACAATATCACCAAGATCGTAATGGTCGGTAAAGAATAGTTTTTCGACTCGATTTTATCTATAGGGTGTCCCTGATTTTCGGGGACACCCTATTGTTTTATTTAGTATATTTGTACACCTAATAACACTAAACAACTGATGAGATTATTCAGAAAGCTATTCATTTCCTGTCTGGCAGTACTGTTTCTGTTTGCAGGTGTGCCCTTGGCGTATGCCCAGCAGAAGGTGACTGTAAAAGGAAAGGTCGTGGATACGGGCGGTCTGCCCGTCCCCGGCGCAGCGGTTATCGAGAAAGGAACTTCCAACGGTGTCAGTACCGGTTCTGAAGGCGAATTCGATATTGAGGTAAGGACCGGAGCTACTCTGGTCGTATCCTGCATAGGCTATTCAGACAAAGAAGCGCCTGCCCGTAACGGAGTTACCATCACCCTCTCAGAAGACAATCTCTTTCTGGACGAGGTGGTCGTTCTCGCCTATGGTACTCAGAAAAAGCAATTCGTGGTTGGATCCGTAACTCAGGTTACTTCGAAAGACATCGTAAAGGCCCCGACTACAGACGTAACCAATATGCTTGCAGGTAAGCTTGCCGGCGTTACCGCTATCCAGTCTTCCGGTACCCCTGGTGAAGACCAGGCCGGTCTTACGGTCCGCGGTCTGTCTACCTACGGAAGCAACAGCGGTCCTCTTTACATCATCGACGGAATGGAGAGCGGCCAGATATCCAACCTCAACCCTAACGATATCGCTTCGATCTCGGTCCTTAAAGACGCCGCTACCGCAGCTATCTACGGAGTCAAGGGAGGAAACGGAGTTATCCTCATTACCACCAAATCCGGTTCCAAGGCCGACCACGCTACCATCAACTACGACGGATCGTATACTCTTACCCGCAATACCGCGATGCCTGAGATGCTCAACGCAAGAGAGTATATCTACTGGCACAACATGGCCAGGATGCTTGACGGCAATGCCCCTATGTGGACAGAAGAGAACATCAAGACGATGCAGGCAAACGGCGTTACCGGAGACGATGCCTGGCTGGATGCCGGCGGTACAGACTGGCGCGCTCTTGTCTACAACGACTTCGGCTCCCTCCAGCAACACAATATCAGCGCATCGGGCGGAAACGATAAGTTCAGCTACTACTCCAGTATGGGTTATATGGATCAGAAAGGAATCGTTAGGGAAACCGGTCTGACCCGCTACAATGTCCGCGCAAATATAGACGCTAAGCTTGCCCAGGGACTCCGCTACAATATCAATATGACCGGAAGGTATTCCTACCGCCACATGCCGGGATACAGCTTCGACAGCTCCCTCCGTTTTATTCAGGGTTACTACAACCCTATCCAGAGAGCCCACTACAGTATCCCTATCATCAAGAATACCTTTACAGATGAAGACGGGGTCACTTATCCTCTAGGCCTTCTGAACGGCCAGATGGTTCTTTCTCCCGACAGTGCCCTTACTGAGTCCGGCTATTCCGACTCAAGGACTTATGAGACTGCTATCAGGTCTACTCTCGAATACAGTTTCGACAATATCGATTTCCTGAAGGGCCTTAAGGCCTCAGTCTTCGGCGGCTTCAATTTCAGCATGTCGAACGGAAAGAGCTACGAAAGGAGTTATGATCTCTATTACTTCGACAGGACTAAGCTCCAGGCCTTTAAAACCGTCTCTCAGGGTATTCCTCAGTCAATTTTCTCAAAGAGCTATTCCCACGACTGGTCCTACACCCTCAGACCTCAAATCAGCTACGAACGTACCTTCGGAAAGCATGCGATTTCCGCTGTAGCTCTCTATGAACAGACCGTTCGTTACAGCGAGTCTATGTGGGGCAACAAGTCCGGATATGTAGCCGAGGAACCGATGGACCTCAACAACGGTACCATCATAATGAGCCCCGTCAATGGTACTCATTATAATACAGCCGACATCGGATTTGCCGAGCGCCTCTCCTACATCTACGATGAGAAGTATCTCCTCGAACTGACCGCAAGACAGGACGCGTCTTATATCTTTGCTCCTGAAAACCGCTGGGGTATTTTCCCCTCTGCGGCTATAGGCTGGACTATCTCAAAGGAAGACTTCTTCAGCGAGAATGTCAATTTCGTTGATTTCATGAAACTCAGGGCTTCGATCGGTCAGCTGGGATCCAACGACTGCTCGCCCTATCTTTGGCAGAACCGTTACCGTTCCAACGCCCCGGGTTATTTCTACGGTTTCAACAATAAGCCCGTTGCCGCGTTCTACACAGACGGTTATGTCTATGACAATCTTACCTGGTCCCACATGACTTGTTACAATGCCGGTTTCGAGGCTAATCTCTTCAAGAACAAGCTTTCAATCGAATTCGACTGGTTCTACAAGTATACAGACCGCATCCTTGAGAACGCCGGCGGAAACGTCTATGCCCCCTCGCTCGGAAAGAATCACCCTTCGTATATCAATACCGGAACCATGGACGACAGGGGACTCGAGCTCGTCATGACCCACAACAACTGGTTGTCCAACGGTTTCTCCTATTCCCTCAGAGGTATGTTCTCCTGGTCGAGGAACAAAGTTCTCTCGCGCCTTGTAGCCGATTCCCAGCCTTACTACGGCAATATAGTCATAGGCCAGCCTCTGGGCCAGCTCTACGGCTATCACTACATCGGCCTCTTCGAAACTGAAGAGCAAATTGCTGCGGCGCCTGCTCCGCCGTCCGGCTATTACATGATCGGCGACTGTATGTACGAGGATATCAACGGAGACGGTCGTTTTGACCGCGTTCAGGACTATGTGAAGGTCGGCCGTTCGACTCTGCCGGAAATCAACTACTCGTTCAATGTAGAAATGTCCTGGAAGGGCCTTTCTCTTACGGCGCTTTTCTACGGAGTCGCTCTGTGTGACTATCCGCTAAACGGCTATTATCAGTCCACAGGCCATGTCGACGGTACTATCTACACAAGACCTTTCTACGAGAGCGGCAATACCTTCAAGTACCTCGTAGAGAGGATGTACAGGCCGGTGGAGGAGTATGAAGGTCAGTATGGTCCCAATTACACCCCGAATACAAATACAAAGTATCCGAGACTCCACGGAACCTACAACTCCAACAACGACTACCTCTCCGAGATTCTTGTAGTAAGCGGAGCATATTTCCGCCTCAAGAATCTCCAACTCTCATACGCTCTGCCCGATAAACTGGTCAGGTATGCCGGTCTCAGCAAGGCCTCGGTCTACATCGCGGGCACTAATCTCTTCACGATTACGGAGTTCCCTTATATGGATCCGGAGAACCCTGGAATCAACAACGGTTATTATCCTCAGCAGAAGACCTACAGTCTTGGCGTAAACCTCACATTCTAAGATATGAAAAAGGCTTATTTACTTTTGCTTTTCTGCGCCTGCGCATTTGCGGTATCCTGCGAATCAGTCCTGGATGTGAAATCTCCTGACTATTACTCCGAATCAGTTATCTGGTCCGGCAATCAGGATACCTTCGACTCTTACTGTATAGGCAACTATGGCGGAGTACGCGACAGATCTGAGTTCTTCGGGCTCAACAGCAATTTCTCCGACGCGCTTACGGATATAATCAAGAGTGGAGACTGGAATTCCATCCAGCGCTACAACAGGTGTATGATATGGACTTCTGAGTTTACTACGGACAAGACCAGTATCCTGGACTGCTGGGACGAAGTCTACACCCGTATCAAACGCTACAACGAATGGTTCGACAATCTCGAGAAATATCGTTCAAACTTCAAAGACTCCAACTGGCTCGCCATCAGAGAAGCGGAAACCCATTTCCTAAGGGCCTGGTCTTACTGGAACCTTGCGAGGGTTTGGGGCGGAGTAGTTATCCGCGACCATCTCGACGGACCCGATCAGAACAATAAACCTGTTTCCTCAGAAGCAGACACCTGGCAGTTCATTATCGACGAGCTCCAGGCGGCCGCTCCCGCCCTTCCGGTCTCATGGCCGGACAATTGGCGCGGCCGTGTTACCAGGGCGGCAGCCTATGGCTTCCTCAGCAGGGTCGCTCTCTATGCGAAGCAGTGGGATGTAGCGGTCGAGGCGGCAGACCAGTGTGCTCTTGCCGGCGGAGCCCTCGATCCCGTTTTTTCAAACATCTTTAAAGATGAAAGGAGCGTTGAGAACCTCTTTATCATAGAGTTCTTTACTTCGAACATTGCCGGCAATCTTACGGTTATGACAGACGAGATGTTCAGGCCGAAAGGTGACGAGCCATATCACAACGCAGGAGGTCGCACCATCCTTTCCTGGCTGGTGCCTACAGCCGAACTTGCAGACGAATTCGAGATGGCGGACGGTACGGCGTTCTCTTGGACTACCCACGGCGCAAATCCCTACGTAGGCCGCGATCCCCGATTCTACGATACGATACTCTATAACGGCGCTTCCTGGGAAGGCCGTACGATTGAGACCTTCGTGGGCGGAAAAGACGGTTACAAGAAATTCGACAAGAGCGAGATAGCAACTACCGTAACAGGTTATTATCTTAAGAAGTTTATTCTCGAAGACGACCACAGCTGGGATACCTACGGCTCAGGCCGCTTCGAAGTTCTTCTCCGTTACGGCGAAGTCCTCCTCAATAAAGCAGAGGCTCTTGCCCAGGGCAACTGGGATGCCAATAAGACAGCGGCTCTTGCCGCGCTGAACGAGCTCCGTACGTTCAGGGGCATGCCTGCGAAGAATGCGAACACCCTGGACGATTTCATGGCCCTGATCGAACATGAAAGGATGGTCGAGCTCGCGGGCGAAGGCTTCCGTTTCTGGGACCTCAGGCGCTGGAGAAGAGCGGTCGCAGTTCTCGACAATACTTCAGTGCATGGAGTGAAAATTACCAAGAACGGTGACGATACCTTTACATATGAGGAAGAGGATGCGGATGCAGGGGAGACTCGCCATTTCTTCGAGAAGTACTATGCATTCTCTATTCCCCAGTCTGAAAGAAGCCGCAACGAGGCGGCAAGAGACTACAATAATCCCGGATGGTAGTATGAAAAAGACAATATTTGCATTTACTATGTTTGCAGCCCTGCTTGTCGCAGGCTGTAAGAAACCTGTTTACACGTACATCCACAACGATGTAACTATTACCTCGATAACAGTGACCAACATGGGAGCACCGGATGTGCCGGATTTCCCGGGAAAGCCGCTTTTTGCCTCTGTAGCCGGTCAGATCAATCAGGAGACAGGAGAGATTCTGTTCCCTATACCCAGGGCAGAAGCAGATAAATTCGATCTCCATCGTATGAAGGCATATGCCTCCATTCGTCTGGATGCGAAATTTGATCCGCCTCTTACCGGTATCCACGATTTCTCGGAAGACTTCCCAATCAGGGTTTATTCTCTTCAGACCGGAGATTATAAGGATTACGTCCTTAAGGTCTTTTTCTCCCGATATTAACTTTTAACCAATTCAATATTTTATTATGAAAAGAACTTTTTTGTTGATTGCATCTGCAATGATGCTTTTCGCTATTGGTTGCGCGCCTCAGCCCACAACCGAAGATCCGGATAAGGGCAAGGAGGAGAAGCCCGATCCGAAGCCCGAACCGGAAAAGAGTAAAGAGTGCCAGATTCTCTCCTTTGCCGTAGAAGCCGGCGGACTCGAATTTGAGGGTACTATTTACAATCAGGAGAATGCTGTAGTTATCGAAGCTTTCCCCGAGCAGCTCGATCTCTTCAAGAACGTAACCAAGGTTACTTACACTATCTCTGAGAAGGCTACTATCAGCCCCGATCCTGCTACCGTTACAGATTTCTCGACTTCGCCTACCTTCACCGTAACCGCTGAGGATGGAACCACAACCAAGCGTTACATCGTTGACGTAGAGGAAGCTATGTTCCAGATGGCTATCCAGGCCAGGGAAGGACAGAGCGCACCCGTAGATGTCGAGAGTATGGGAATCAGCAATGATTTCGTTAAGTTCCCCGGCAACCAGGTAACCTTCGTCGCACCCGACCGTATCGCAATCGCAGACGGTAACGTTTACGATCTCGACCTTGAGAAGGTTGGCGCTATCAACAGGGAAGGCATCGACGAGAGTATGTACTTCGCAGCTATGGGCAACGACGTCAACAATATCCTTATCGCAGCTATGGTAAGCGGCGGAGAACTGACCCCCGGCAGTGTCACCACCACCATCTACTACGCATGGCTCGACGGTTGGGACAAGGCTCCGGTTCCTTTCTATATCAAGGAAGGTCAGGGCAACTTCGCCAACTATATGAACGTAGCCGGTGACGCTAAGAGCAGGATGCTTATTACAGCGTGCTACGCTTCCGGCGAGGCGGTCCATGCATGGTACTTCGATTATGACGAGTCCCTTGGCAAGCCGCAGACAGCCGGAGATAAATGGTCCGAGTTTGCAGGACCTGAAGGAGCCGGCGCTACTTCTTACCTCTTCGGCGGTTCTGCCGGCAAGTCTGTAAGCCCGTTCGCTGCCGATAAGAACGGTCTGATGGTCTACGCAATAACCCGCGGACAGCTTTCGGATGTCGATCCTAAATACAGTGAACACGTCGGAGACGGCGCAGAGGAAACAATGCATTGGAAGAAAGACGGCGGCGCTGGTCCTCAGATTGTACTTCGTCAGGGTCAGGACGGTGTCGGCGCCAGTGGTAAATCACTTGGCGGAGATGATATCCTCCACCTCCGTGGAACTGTATATCCCGATGCTTATAGTGTCCTTCGCTATGGCGGTCTCTGGGGCTGGGGCAACCTCGCCGCACCTGCCAACATCAAGGCCTTTACCCTCGACGACAACAAGTATGTCGCAGTTGGCCACGCCGGCTGGGGCAAGTCCTATTTCACCGTCGTCGATATCACCAATTCTACCGAATCTGAGGATCTCGGCTGCTCTCCTACAGTAAGCAATACTGCTTATCTCCTGAAGACCCAGCCTTACGATCTCCCTGGCTGCATAGTCTCAGTTGCTTACTCTCCTGATACTACTATCGGAGGAGGCCACATCGCTGTGATCTACGGCCATACCGATATCGAGGGATCCAACTACACAAAGATCCAGATTTGGGATATCTTCAAAAAGAAGATCTAATCTCAAGCTCCTATAAAATAGCCGAGGCTCACATAAGCCTCGGCTTTTTTTATTGTTCTATTTCCTCAGGACTGATAAGTCCGTTCATGAGGGCATAAACTGTAAGACCTGCGATAGTTTTGATGCCAAGTTTTTGGGTGATGTTCTTGCGGTGTGTTGTGACCGTAAAAACGGAAATGAAGAGCTTGTCGGCTATTTCTTTGTTCGTAAGACCTCGGGCAACCTCTCTGACTATCTCTTTTTCGCGATCAGAGAGTATGTCCTGACCAGCTCCGGTCTCTTCCTGGCTCTCAATCCTGTCGCGGCCTTTCTCGAGAAGTTCCGCCAGAGGGAGCAGCACCCTCTCCTCAATTACTGTATGGCGCCTGATGGCGTCCTCTATATTGAGGATTCCTACAAGGACTTCGTAGCGGGCATCGCTGGTGTCGCTATCCGGGAGGTGGCTCATGACTATATTCTTGAAGTCTGTGAGCTTGTCCTCGGCGTCGTTGTGCATGTCGCGGAGCATACCTACTGAGAAGCGGGAATCGCGTTCGCCTTTAAGAAGACCCTCGATATATTTGAAGACTACCTTCTCCTCGAAGTGGATGTGGGACTTGATGTCGTTTTCGTAGTCGTCGAAGAAACGGTTGATTACCGCGCTGTTCTCGGGAGTCGAGAGCTGAGTCATTCTGTGGACATTGTCGTGGATGGCAACGATAGAAGCCTCCAGATAGTGTCTGTGGGTGTTTCTAAGAATTCGAAGAAGTACAGGAACATCAGAAGTGTCGAGCTTCCCGAGATCTACCTGAGGGTTGTCTGAGGTATAGATCTCGCAGAGGATTGAGAACAATCCCGGGCTGATTCCGTTAACGCTTTGTAGTTTCCTGCTTGTCATTTTCGAGTGCAAAGATACCTAATAATAGTTAGAAATCCTCATAAAGAAAGATGACAAAATACCCCGATTTGAGGATTTTAGGGCCCTTAGGATAGCAGTACCTTTGCATCGGTTAATAGTGAATTGACAGATGACTATCGGAAAAACTGCAATAATTTCTTCGCTTTTGCTGGTTTCATTCAGCGCTTTCTCTGCCTCTCCTGCAGACTCTACAGCAGCCTCGCGTCTTACCATTGGAGGCTACGGCGAAGCAACTTTCACCCATGGTTTTTACAGCAATAATCCCTACAGGTATATGTACCCCGACCGCTTCACCGCCAGTAAGGGCTTTTCTCAGGTCGACCTGCCCCACGTAGTTGTGATGATGGGCTACGATTTCGGCTCCGGTTGGACGATGGGGACCGAAATCGAGTTCGAACATGGGGGCGTCGAAGCCGCAATCGAAGTCGAGGGCGACGAGGCAATCGAGGTCGAACACGAGATCGAAAGGGGAGGCGAGGTCTATCTTGAGCAGTTCTGGCTCCAGAAGAGCTGGTCGAAAGCGGCCAATCTCCGCGCCGGAATGATAATAGTCCCGATCGGCCTTACGAACAACCGCCACGAGCCGGACGGATTCTTTACCGTGTTCCGCCAGGAAGCAGAGAGCACTATCCTGCCTTGTACCTGGCACCAGATCGGTCTCAGTTTCTGGGGACGCACCGGAGACTGGCGCTACGAAGCCCAGCTTCTTCCCGGCCTGAACTCCCGTTTCTTCAACAACAGCGGATGGATAGCAGGCGGAAGCGCCTCGCCCTATGAGTATACAGTCGCAAACGAGCCGGCAGGCGCGCTGAGGCTGGACAACTACTCCCTGAAAGGGATGCGCGTCGGCCTCAGCGCCTACGCCGGCGGTACCTACAACGACGCTTACCCGAACTCCTCGTCGACCAACGCAGTGAGGGGCATAGCCTACGTCGCGGCTCTCGATTTCGAGTTCAAGAGCGCCCACGTCATAGCGAGGGGCAACTTCGACTACGGCTACCTCGCCAACGCGGCCAACATCGGCACCTCCAACAAGAACTCGGACAACTCGACCTTCTCGCCCTATCAACATACGTTCGTGGGCGAGCGGGCATGGGCCTTCGGCCATGAGGTCGGCTTCGACCTCCTTTCCTACGGCCAGAATGCCCACGGCCGGCAGCTGTTCGTATTCGGCCGCCTGGACCGCTTCGACTCGTTCGTCCCGGCCGCAGGGCAGACCGACTACCTCTGGGCAGACCGTACCGTCTACAGCCTCGGAATCAATTACCGTCCCATACCCCAGATTATAGTGAAAGCGCAGGCATCCTACGCAAAGATGGCCCGTAAAAACGACGGAACTCCGGAGTACAATCCCGAGCCTGCGATCAGCCTCGGAATAACTTACGCCGGCTTTTTCAAGAAATAAATCAAAACTCTATACGTTATGAAAAAATTCAGCATTTTCGCAGCATCTGCTGCAATTCTCATCCTGGCTTCGTGCGGGAAAGATCTCGGCACAGCCACAGACAAAGACGACGCCGCATTCGAGGCTATAGCCAAGACGGCACTTGAAAAGACTATCTATCCTACTTATTCCGCTCTTGCAGATAAGACCGAGGAACTCAATGAGGCCCTCACTACTCTCAAGACCTCCAAGACCGACGCCAATGTCAAGGCGGCGGCGGACATCTTCCTTGCGGCACGCGCTTGCTGGGAGCAGTCGGAAGCTTTCCTCTACGGAGCAGCATCCGATTTCGGCATTGATCCCCATATCGACTCCTGGCCTCTCGATGAGGACGCTTTCAACCGTCTGATGCAGAGCCCCGCAATGCTCTCTGCCCTTGAGGGCGAAGAAGGCGCTGTCTATGCGGGAGAAAACCTCGGCAACGCACTGCTCGGTTTCCACGGAATCGAGTACATACTTTTCGAGGGCGGCCAGCCTAAGAAGGCGGCTGATGTTCCAGACAATCATCTGGTTTACGCCATCGCTGTCTCTGGCGATCTTCGCAACAGAACCGCCCAGCTTGATGCGGCATGGAGAGGTGAGGCTGCGGGCGAGCGTCTCGCACTTGTAGAAGATGAGCTTGAGCTCCCCACCACGGTCGGAGGCGGCGAGAGCTACTACGGCGAGAATATGCTCGGCGCAGGGAAGGCAGGATCGACCTATCGCTCCTGGACCCACGCTATGCAGGCGATCCTGCAGGGCTGCGCCGACATCGCAGACGAAGTCGGCACCTCCAAAATCGGAAAGGCTTATTATGGAACTACAGAGGAGGATGTGAACTACATCGAGTCTCCTTATTCCTATAATTCAATTACCGATTTCTACGATAATCTTACTTCGATCGAGAATATCTACTACGGAGGTCCTGCAGCTAATCGCGATGAGGCTCATTCGCTCCACACCTGGTTCGCTAAGAACCATAAGGATGTAGATGCCGCAATTACATCTTCGCTGGACGCGGCCCTCTCAGCAGTAAAGGGTATGAAATTCCCCTTTGTAAACAATATCAAGGATCAGTCTAATCTCGCTGCTATCGAGGCAATCGCTGCTCTTCAGGAGAAACTCAGCGAGGCAATCACTACTATTGCTCAGTAAGCCATGAAAAAGTATTACTTATTATTTGCTGCGGCTCTTGGATTAGTTATCGCCTGCAATCCGGACGATGACAAGAATTCCAGCGGAGCATCGCTGATGACTAAAGAGGAAATCGCTCTTGAGACCTACTCGGGCGGTAAGCTCGGTACTACCTTCAATGCTTCGGCTTCCGCATACGAGGATCCTACCGAGGCTGTTTCGGTAGCCGGAATGGACAATGAGTTCAAGTACGGCGAGTATTTCTTCGAGCGTACCTTCAATACTGCAAGCGAGCCCTTCGCCGGTCTTGGTCCCGCTTATGTCCGTTCTTCCTGTATCGACTGTCATCCTGGCTACGGCTATGGAAAGAGGGTTGACCGCTATCGCGCAAACGACTACGGCAACGGCTATCTGCTGGTAGTCTACAACAAAGCTACCGAGGGGTATGTAAGTTCTGTCGCAGGTATGCCTCAGACAAAGGCCAACGGCCCCTTCAAGGCTCCTATCGACGAGAGCCAGATTACTATCGACTGGCTCCCTTATACCGATGAGTGGGGAAATAAATTCCCGGACGGTGAGACTTACAGCCTTATCTATCCTGAGGTCAATATCCCTCTTTCTGCTTTCTATGGCGGAAAGGTCCTCAGCGGCGACAAAGAACTCGCTGAAGGGGAGTACGGAGTCAAGCTCGAGAGTACCATCGGTATCTACGGAACCGGTCTTCTGGACGCTATCGACGATGATGACCTGAAGGCCCAGTATCTGGCAGAGGAGACCTACTTCAAGCAGGCTTTCCCTGACTCGGTGATGATCAACCCCGGTATCTTCAAGGACGGTGAGTGGGTGAGCATGTACTCGAATTCCCGCCAGGGAGACGGAACGAAACACGCCAAGAAGTTTACATACGCCCTCAGCCGTGGTCCTATTCTCGATGCTGCAGGCGCAAACGCTATCTGGAACATTACGAATGTAACTCGTTCAGACCGCCGTTATCACTATCTCAACCTCAGCGGAGACTACTACGCAAGGCTTTCTTCCCAGGATCCTGAGGTTCAGGCTTCGTTCTACGATTATTTTCCTCTGGACCGCTACGAGGCTATCGCCGGAGTTGCTCCTACAGGTAATGTGGAGCAGGATATCTACAACTATCTTACGAGTACCAATCTTCCTGCTGAGATGTCAGACAACGACTACGCAGACTTTATGATCTGGCACCGCGGGCTCGCAGTTCCCGCCGCCCGCGACCTCGACAAGCCTCAGGTCCAGAAGGGGCGCAAGCTGTTCCGCGAGATTGGCTGCGCTACCTGCCACAAACCTTCTTGGGAGACAGGAGACGACAATGTCTACGATCCGAACCTGTTCTTCGTAAACGGTCGTAAGACTATCAACGGCAAGCAGAAAGTAGTTCCCGTTTATCCTCACCAGACCATCTGGCCTTACACGGATATGATTCAGCATAAACTCTACATGAAGAATGATATCCGCACCGGATGGTGTCGTACCACTCCTCTCTGGGGCCGCGGACTCAGCCTGATAGTCGCAGGACACCAGGACCGTCTCCACGACCGCCGTGCGCGCAATGTTACCGAAGCTATTATGTGGCACGGATCGAAGGGATCCCACGCCCGCGCTTC
>JAEEGF010837482.1_pt1 | contig 13589 bp, 13 predicted proteins | sample 9134171 | NCBI WGS metagenome assembly JAEEGF01 (sample SAMN16246542, study PRJNA631951) | gut metagenome | biome: gut microbiome; feature: rumen; material: AP-attached | host: Bos | place: Iran: Karaj | collected 2018-10
CCTTCAAAAACCATTTTTCGTTTTTGTTATAGAAAGGTGAAAGAACGATCTTTGCATCTTGGTGTTTAGCTATAAAAGTATCCCACTTTGCATTGTCTATCACAATATGCGTAACATATTTATCTTGCGTGTCACTTATATACTCTCCCTTCCAAGGAAGGTGAGAAATGTCATAAATTACATTTCTGAATTCCTTCTCCACCTCCTTTTCCTCATTTGCTGATGAGGAAGCCTTGATTGTGTATCGTGATATTAAAGGCGCATCTGGGTTTAATAATGATTCTAAGACTTTCTGAGGAGAGGTCTCCTCTCTGTTACTACGCAACTGAACTTGTGCCTCATAATTCGCTCTTAGCCCAGCTTGGGTGCTGTTTGTGGAGCCAACAAACCAGTTGTTCCATTGATTAGAGTCTCTTCCCAAAGCTGCTTTTGCAATAAATATCTTCGCATGTAGGCTTATACTACGACCAAAGGTTTCTTCATTGATCTTGTCATTTTCATACTCCTCATAATCAGCGGCCTCTTCAAGCATAGAGTTCCATTGGTAGCAATCCCATTTTTGCAGAGTCTCTGGATTCAATGCATCCATCTCATATTCTCTACTTACTAGTATTGGCTTCTTCTCTGCACCTTCTGTCACTTTGCTTGATAGTAAATCAAGAGTATCGTTGTCAATAAATGGACTTATGACAAGCAACTCGTTATATTTGTCATTTCTGAGTAATGGCGACTTGTCTCCTTTAAAAGTATGTGGCCAAAACATTATTGGCTTTGAGTCAAACGGATATGGTGCTGAGAATCTTATATTCTTAAGTTCCTTAGTAAGTTGTTTAATTATCTTATTACGCTTGGTATGAGTCATTAATGCTGTCATCATTCTGACAAGTGAGGTATTGTCTTCATGTTCCTTCTCCGTTTGATAGCTGTCCATTGAGACAGCAATATCAAAGTCCGTGGCGGCTGTCATGTTCCTGCTCATCACAATAAGCCTATATTTATATTGCTCAGGGGCGGATATGTTTTCATAACGAACAAGCCAGACTTTCGGATGAAAATTCTTGTTTGGACTGTCCAATTGAATATTCCAGATATTTTGGTCTAAGAATGCCATTAACATAGAATAGGCACATTTGGCAGAGATATTGTTCTCATGAACGAACACAAATAATTTGTCTTTTACCTTGTCTAATGCATCCAACATGTCTGTACGCAAATTCCGCAAATCTGTTGTCTCTGACAGATATTTACCGTGGAATAATGCTAATGGAACGCTCATCAGCACTTCAAGGTCTAAAGAATATGTAGTGCCTATAGCCCATGAGGTCTGCCATCCTTCATCTGGCATGAGAATTCGTCCATAGTCAATGCGATTTGTATGTTCTAATACTCCCATATCAGTCAATATTGTTCAGTCCAACATTTAGGTCTCTCATAACACTCAATGTCGATGCGTAGCGGTAGTTAATTAACCCTAACCCTACCCATTGTCTGTCATTGATTCCATCGATTACCTGTCCTTTGTCTATCTTCACGAAACGACTCTTTGCTTTCTTGTTCCATCGCTCTTGTGCTTCCACTAAATTGCATAATGAAACCTCAATATCATCCCAAGAATCAGAAGAACGAATAAGTGTTTGTACTTCTTTTAGAAATTTTTCTGTGGGTGGTTTTACATTAGTCCCATTCATGCACTTACGTATATCAAAGTTATCCGAGTCTAGCATCTGGTTGAACAACCTTGAATACCACATTCGTCCCTGTTCCCGCAAACTCAATATATCTTTGTCTTGGGCTTCTGTTTTAATGCGTAACCATAGATTATACGCTATGTGTATGCCATACAAGAACAAAGATAAGTCATGAGACATAATCAAATTCTCTCGAAGAGGGTGATTACTTATCTCAGTCAATCCTGTTCTTATAAAATAGAGGTATTGATTACACAAAGGATCGTCTGTATCAAATCCTTCTGAGGCAAATAGATATTTCTCCCATAGTGATTTAGAAGAAACCAATGCAGCAGGTAGACTATCTGGAGTGTACTTTAGCAAACGATCTCTCAAAATTTCAGCCTCAATACGAGAAAGAGATAAGCCATTATTTTGTATGTATTGTCTCCAATCTGGCGAGTATGAAACTCCGTCATAACCATAATTTTTATATTCGCCCAACTCTTTAGTCGTATCATCTCCTCTGTTGTTTGACAATAGCTCCTCAACAGTCGAACGCTTATTAAGGAGCATTTGGTCAAGTGAATTTTCAGTCTTGATGAGATGAAGTAGAGTCATACCATTCCAATAAATCTCCGATGGCTGTCTTTTTAACGATCCATCCTGTTTGACTTTCCCAAAATAACTTTCATCCCCACGTTCAGGATGCTCTTTATAGTATCGAATAATTATTTCGTTGGATTCTCTTTCTGCTTTCTTGAAATAATCCTTGTCTTGCTTGCCTATATTCTCGCGATCTTCTAGGATATACGGGGTAATAAAGAAATATTTGGCTCGTGTGTAGAGTGTTGAAAAGCCCGGAAACACCTTGTTAGACATGGCATCACGAATAACGCCAACGCCTAACTCGTCAACGACACCGCCCATTCCCATCAAATCCATGAATTTTCTCACGCGATCACGATGCCTTGGCGAAAAATCTATCCATCCTATCTGTGAAACCATATAATCAATCTATTTTTTTTCAGTTTCTGAACAAACATCTTTAACACCCTTTTCTTCTATTCAGTGTTGAAGTTTACAAACCCAATCTGCATAGCTATCCCATTTTAATTACCAATTCTCCCTTGCCTTAGCGCGTTCTGCCATCAGCTGGCGTTTCTGTTCGTGATTGTCCTTTGTCTCTTGGATGGTTTTCTCAGCTGCCTCTTTTCCGTCCAGATCATAGAGCATATCCCAGCTGACATCGCTGAAATCATCACCAGCGAAGCATGTATCGGTCAGTGGTGTATAGGAACGAGGGCGTTCAAGACGGAAATGGTGAAGAACCATCTGCATATCTTCTGGGATAAGTTTCTCAAAAGTCCTTCGCATATTAGAGGGAATGCCCCAGATGGCTTCAGCGATGCTACCCACGATGGCCCCCAATGTATCTGCATCAGCACCGAGACTGACTGCCAGACGCACGGCATCTTCATAGCAGGTGGCCATGCTGATAATCTTCAGGGCTACTGGCACCGTGCCTTGGCAGGTCTCGTCAAACCTGTTCAAGACTGCCGACTTGGGCATGTTGATGTCGTAGCCAGAGAACTCCACACATTCTTGCAGGATCTCGTCGATGTGCATTGGCGCCTCTTGGAATCTGTGATAACTCAGTGCCTTAAAAATAGCCAGGGCCACCGTCTGTGCCCCTTTAATACCTTCTTCGTGGTTATGAGATGGCTGGGCTGTTGCAGCAGCAGCATCCAAAACCTCATTCATTTCCTCATACCAATGTGCTACCGGGCTTACTCTCATGGCAGCCCCATTACCCCAGCTGTTGTATGGCTGGGGATTATCACTACGAACCCACTGTGCAAACCTGCCACCATAACCACCCATGGGGTAAGGATAGCGCCTGCACCACTCATGGATGCTCTTGCCAAAGTCACAGCCTTTAAGCAGGGCGTCAGCCACAGCTATCGTACAGATAGTATCATCCGTAAAACCATTTTCATCGGATAACCACTCAAAGTTGTAGTCATTGGTGGGGTCGAACTCCCATCTGCTACCTACAATATCACCAATTATTGCTCCAATCATACCAAATAACATTTACGTGGCTGCAAATTTACCCTGATGTTGTCTCAATTCGTGGCACAAGTCCGAAATTTATTCGCTTTCAGGTTCATTTTGCTGTTCGTTTACCTCCGGCTCGTACATCTGAGCAGCCTCCATGTGCATGTTGTACACCTCTTCTGCCAGCCATTTCGGAGTGAGCACCTTCACTTGATTTGCCCTGCTTAGGAAGTGCGCACTCAGGTCTATCGTTGGCCTCATGTACAGTTCAAAGTCAGCGAAGTTCTCGCCCTGGCCAATCTCTCGCTGACTATGGTGAATAGGCAGGTCTCTGATGTAGAAGCGCTCATAGCCGAAGGTCCTGATGACGATTCTCTCTGCAGGAGTACCGTCACCCACCAGCACACCATAGCACTCGTCGAAATACTCCTGTGCGTCAAAGTCCGGGTCTATCTTGAACTTAATGTCTGTCAGCGACATCTCCAGAATCCTGTCAAACGAGAACACGCCGAAGTAGTCCGACTCAGGCTTCTCCTCCGTTGCATCCCTGTGGAAGTGGCCCAGGATATACCAGCGTTGCTTGAACAGTTTGATGCAGTACGGCTCAAAGTTCAGGTGGTTGGGCTTGTCCGTGCCATATTTCCTGTATTCCACGGCAATCCTGACACTCTTCTTCATCGCGTCCATCACCATCTTCAGGTATTCCCCCTCGTATGGCACCTGCTGCAGCAGAATCCTGTTTTGCAGCGACAGGCTCTCACTGATCACGTTGTTCACCGAGAGAGTCGACAGCATCCAGTTCTGCACACTGTCCTCCCTCAGCACATAGTCATTGCCGATGTAGTACTCATACCCGTTCTGGCGGTCACAGTCAATGTAGATGCCGAAGATGTCCTCAATGGCATCCTTATGGCGTGCAAAGGTAGAACGAGCTAGTTCTATGCCCTCACTCATATCCGTCTGCAGCCACTTCTCGTTGATCTCTGCAAACGTAATCCTCCGAGCCTTGCGAATAGTGTTCACAAGCCAGATATACTCCTTGAACTTTGCCGGTATCTTCATACGCTTCTATCTTTTTATATTATTCACACATTATTCGTTCTCTTCCGCAATCTTCTCTTTCCACATCTCTATCTGACTGCGCAACAGCTTGGTGTTGTCATCCTCGAAGGTGAAATCATCCATGAGGAATTCCGCAATCTCCAGCTCATTCTCGCAGGTATCCAGGTCATTTTGCTCAAATGCCTGTTTCACCTTTTCAATCCGTTCAATCACCGACAGGATCGATGCCTTGTAATATTCGCCCCATGGTGGCTTTTTCTCGCTTTCATCCTTAGTCTCTTTAGGTGTAGGTTCCTTTTTCTTGGCCTCTTTCTTCCTGTCAGCTATATCTTTTTCAAGTTTGACGAGTTCCTGCTGATACCTGGTCAGATATTCTTTCACGATGGCAGACCCTTTCAGTTCCGGCATCTGAGCACGTAGCGACTGGAGCACATTACGAGCTTCAGCCCACTTCTCTTCCTCCATCAACTGATGGATGTTGACGATACCATCATTGCAGTCCTGCATCAGGAAATAGCCTCTCACTATCGTGGCCAGTTCTTTTTCCCTCTTAGATGGATTCTCGATGGCCAGTTTCTCTTCTATATCCTCTCTCGGCAGTTGCAGAAGCTCATTCATCTGGTCGGCCACCTCTTTCAAGATTTCCACCTTCTGGTGCAGCTGCACATATTTGGCACGAGTCTTCAAAGGCAGTTTCAGCAAGAAGTCCTGGTCTATCTGAAACTCCTCGTAGAGTTCCTCGATGTACTCGAAGTTCCCCAAGTACATCTGTCTCTTAGCCTTGTCAATCTGATTTGAAACCACCTGGTGCATCTGCTTGTAGTCCTCAGCCCCTTTCTTGTAGTTGCTGATTTGCTCAACCATCTTCTGATCCCGTTGGTTCAGACTCTCACCGGCAACCATTGAAGGATTACTTGTCACATGATACCCTCCGCACAACTCACAGTAGTAGCTGCGAACAGGAGCCTTCCCGTTTTCTTCCAGCATACCCTCGCTGTTATAAGCGATAAAGTTGTCAGCTTTCGCTTTCGACTCAAATAGCATCTTGCTTCTTTGACAGCCGTAACAATATACGCGGTTCTTAGTTGGTCTCATACTTCATTTAGGTTAGTCAATCTTCTGCTGCCATAGGCATTTGCATATCTTCTTCATCCAGTTTCGGATATGGGATGGTTTTCGCCCCATGATCCTGTAGCCAGATGTGATTCAGAGTAAAGGCGATGGAGTCAAGTGTCTCTTCGCGCTTTTGTGGTTTCAGTTCGCACTCCCAAACCGTGATGCAATGCCATCCCATCTGTGCTAACTGACGCTGCTCTTCTCGGTCACGCTCTTTGTTCCTGCGAATCTTATCTATCCAAAAGTCGCGGTTTGTACTTGGAATCTTACAACAAGCAGAATTCTCCATAGTGCTTGATTCCACAAAGTGTCCATGCCAGAAGCAGCCATTCACGAATATACAAGTACGGTACTTTCTCAGGACCAAGTCTGGATGCCCTGGCAGCCGCTTGTGGTTCAGCCGATATCTGAACCCACGTTTCCACAGACCACGTCGCACAATCATCTCCGGCTTCGTGTCTTTCGACCGGATTGCCGCCATATTAGCGCTCCGTTTCTCTGCAGAAATCTTATCCATAATTACACGCTCCTTGCAACTTTCATCAACTGCGTCAGCCCCATCACGCCAAACTTTCCGAATCTTGTCTGTTTCAGCCTCATAATATCGCGAGGATCCCAACTGTATTTCCTCAGTTCCTTCTCGATACCTTTCTGGCTCAGACGGAACATCAGATAAATCTTGTCCTTGTTATCTTCGCTCGGATCAAATGGATAGTCCAGAGCCATCATCTCCTTATACCCAAATACTTTCGGACCGCCAAGATTGATTTTGTGCAAAGTCGCCTCCCTGCCGTTGTGCAGCAGGATATATCGTGCAGATACGATTTCCTTCGACACCGCCAAGGCCCCCTTCCTGTCGCCAGCCCTGCCGTTGTACATCCAATGCCGCATAATCCAGTCCAGTTGCTCCTGACTTTTGTAATAGCCTATGAGCACGGTGGTCTCGTCTGGAAGGAAGTCGCGGTTCTCGCCTTCTGCCTCAGGCAAGCTCTCCATCACCATCGTGCCTTTTGCCTCCCTATGGATGTCGTATTCGTAGTACGACAGTTTCTCGCGGTCCGATGTGCGGTCCATCAGATGCGCCTTTACCTCAGCCAAGAACTGTTTCAGATGCACCGAATCCTGCTGCCAATGTCCTGGACGAATGCTAAACGCCCCCAGTCCCGGTACAATCTCGTGGAATCCTCGCAGTTCTCTGTTCTCCTCTCCAGGGTACAGCACATACGCACCGCTCGTCCGTCGGATGGCATCCTTGTAGGCATGCATCTTCAGCAGGTCGCCTCGCTTGTATATCTTCAGTTCCTGATTGCGCTTCTCTTCTGCCAGATCGTCCTCGATGTCTGTTCCGATGTCCTTGTCCTCCAGCAGCACCTTGTTCAACCTGTATTTCGCATCGAAGTGGATGTGTACAATCAGCTCCTGCCGTTCAGCCTCCATCTCGTCGATGTCTCCGGGCCATAGCGACAGCGTGTAGTCGGGCCGCATGGTCATCGTCCAGCTGCCAGCCTTATGGATGGGGTCGTTCTCTTCCGACACCTTATTGAACGTCCTGTTGTAGTAGAACGCCACGTTCAGCACTCGAGAAAACGTCTCCTGCCGTCCGCTCACCATCTTCATCCGTCCCTGTCGCAGACTCAGATCGATGCCGTCCTTGTCCGTCTGAACCAGTTCTTTCATGGCTTGCGGTTCGATATGGAAGAACTCGCTCACCAACTCCAGCAACTTAAAGAACAGCCAGTACTCGTAGAGCACGGCCACATTCTTCTTGCCTGCATCATACACATCGTCGCCTCCCGTCCAATTCAGTTTGGCTGCCAAGTCGAACAGCAGCCACGCCTGCAGCACCTCGCGGTAGCCCTCCTTCCGTTGCAGCACGGGGCTGTTCATGTTCATGTGCGAAGGTTGTGAAATTTGGCGGAAGAATTGATTGTCCAGATGTTCATACAACCGTTCAATCGTTTCCTTGGCCTCCGCCTTTAGTCGCTCGTTGGCATTTGGAAAATCCTGTATCTCAGAACAGAAGTTCACAAATGTCCGCAGCACAAACTTAACGAATTGGTTTTCTTGGCAGTCCGTTGTGTCGCGCTTGTATTCCACCTCTATTCTCCTTGGCACACTGGTCAGACCATCTGGCATACCCGTCCTCAGATCCGCCGGTAACGGCACCCGGTCGGTACTCGATGCTATCTGTCGGATATTCTTCCTACTCAGCCGTCTCACGCCTACGATGTCACGCTCCACGTTCGTGTCGGTCCACTTTCTCACAGGGTTGGATATAATCTTGTGAATCGCCTCCGAGAACGAATCGCTGTCTATCAGCGACCTTACGAACGAGAACCGCTGGTACAGTGTTTTCGACGAACTCCTCTGGTCTATCTCCAGCCGCTGCGTCACAGGCGAACCCTGTTGCAGCACCAGGTCGGTGTAATACTCCGCTATCTCGTCCAGCATCAGCCGGTAGTCGCTCCTGTATTCCGCTTTCATGCTGCGAATCTCCATACTCACGCGTCCCACCTGTTCACCGTTGTCCACCGCCACCACGTCCATCGTCATGTAGCCCACATAGATGCCCGTGGTCAGTGTACCTTCGCCGGCATGACTCACCCTGTTCGGATGGAATCTCACTATCTTGCTCTCCCTGTCGAACTGGCATCTGCCGCCTACGAACTCGTAAGTATACGTACCTCCCTCCACCAGTTGCCACCGTGACTCACCGGCCAACAGCTCCTGTTCCTCAAAGACCTTCGCCTTCGGGCTCTGCGGGTACACCACCAGCTTTACGCCATTGCACCGACCTTCCACCGGTATTTCGAGATGGTCTGCTATCATACACCTACGCTTCTGCGAAACTCGTAAATCCGTTGTCGCCTGCTGAGCGGTACATCCTCAGTATCTTGTCCGCACTCTCTTTGTACTCAGCCCGCTGCACATTGTCCTTTTCCAGTGACATCGTGTCTCTCGTCTCAGGAGTGAAGCAGAGTCCCCACAATTTCTTCAGCACGGGCTCCAGTTTCTTGCGACTTCCGTGCAGCTTTGGCAACAGCTTCTGCACGATGGCAGCATCCAGAATCTCCTTTGCCTCCATCTTCTGGTCCGTGTCATCGTTCGCCTTCGCCTGACAGATAAAGCGGAATATCTCCGTTGCTGAGCGGTAACCGAATTCCGCATTAACGCCCTTCAGTTCGTTGAAGAAGCCCTGCAGCGTTTTTACTGCTGCCTTGTCCTCAGCCAGTTGCTTCCTGTCTGCAATCTCCACAAAGCATGCTCCCATGTTAGCAGCCTTTCCGTTGATGCACTCGCGGTCTATCTCTCGCATCTTCTCCAAGAAACCCGCCATTTCCTCTGACGAAATCTTAAACTCAATCACGTTCGCACGGTCCAACACCTTTGGTGAGAACATATACGTCGTCTAGTCCACATTGATAGTGCCAATGATGAACAGGTTCTTTGGCAGCTCCACCTTCTGCGGCACACCGTCAACCGCGTCATACTTGTCTCCGCCCTTCTCGTTGCTCCATAGCGAAATCTTCTCTTTACTCTCCATGGCACTGAGGAAATCAGCGAAGTACCGCTCCACATAGCTCATGTTCATCTCGTCCAGTATCAGGAAGAACGGCTTCTCCGCATTATCCGGCTTGTTTGCCTCAATCAACAGGTCCAGCACGCCGCTCTCCGGCTTCACATACTTCCCAGGCTGTAGCGCATTGGGGAATCCCAGCAGCGGTTCACGGTTCGTCCAGTCAGCCCCTACACTCACCACGCACACCTGTTTTTCTCGGTCCTTCACGAGTGCTCCTGCAAAAGCTAGCGCCAGCTGTGTCTTTCCCGACCCCGCCAGTCCGCTCAATATCAGGAACCGCTTCGACATCAGCGAGAAGGCAAACCGCTTGATCAGATTGTTTGAATAGACAAGCCCCGTCTCGTTAATCAACTTGATGACTTCTTTTATAGAGAATGCCCCATCCGTGCCTTTATCTTTTTTAACAGGTTCTTTTGGCGGTTCAATAACCGTTTTGCCATCCTTTGTAGTCATATACTTTTCGTATGCATTGCTGAATGCCGCTAACAGCCGCTCACAATAGTCATTGTCATTATACTTCCATTCGTTTGAGTAAATGGCACAAGCCTTATAGGCTTCACCTTCTATCTGCTGTTCATTAAAATGGCGCAACAAATCACTTTCCAGTTGCAGCTTACTTCTCAACTCGTCGCGTCGACTCGTTATCTCAGCTATCTTCAGGTCTGTCACCCCTTGTGCCAATGACAGATAAACCGTTTTCAGGTCTTTTGAGAAAAGAAATACCAAATAGATTCCGCTCTGGGTGCTCTCAGTTTCCTTTTTGTTCATGACAGCCACCCAAGGACATTTGGAGATACGTCCTGTTCCTATAGAACCTTTGATTCGATATAATTCGGTGGGGAACACCTCTTTCAGTTTGTTGGGCAGGTCATTCCTAAGAATCTCTCCGCTTTTGGACTCCATCGACACGCCTTTCCCTATATGGCTCTCAAATTCCGCACCAGCCTTCTGGAAAGCATCAATCAGTGCATTCAGTTCCTTGATAAATTCTTTTCTCATATGTTATTTAACTCCTATTGATTTAAATCGCAGATGCCGCTTCTGTATTCTTCAGGGAAGCTTGGCGGGTTAAAATTCATTCGGCATAGCATCAATTTCGTCAATAAACATCGTTTTCTTCTCGCCACAACATTCCACCTCCACTTCGTAGTTGATGTCATCGTAGAAGTTGCCTATGTGGACACAATTAACGAAGTCCACCTTGGCATGATGCGTCCGTTGTTCCTTGTCGCAAAACCAGTAAATGGTGTCGCCTATCTTGAATCTTGGGGGATTATCCATCATTTGTTAAATATGCAGTCCCTGTGCCATTCAAGAAACTGCGGGTTAATATGATACTTTCTTGGTGTGACAAGCTCAGCATCGGCAATCGGCTCGAAATACTTGGCGTAGTATTCCTTGCCAACATTTTCTTTCAGGCGAAAAGAAAACATCGCTCGCTTATCATTAGTGAAACTGATAAGGCCTTTGTCGAAAGCCTTGTCATAGAGGGAAGAGAGACAGATGCCGTTTTCCGGGTTAAGCCGCTCCTGTTCGTTTTCAGACCAAGGAATGATGTGGCTAGCAACAAGTAGCTCCGAAAGGTCAATGCCTGTGAGGGCACATTTGCCGTCGTAATTGGCAAGTACGATTTGACGGAAGATATTCTGATTGACACGAGTCTTTACTTCGCGAACCTTAGTCTCACCGACCTCACTCCAGTATTCGCCACACTTCTTTCCACCATGTGCCATACCGGCAATACCACGCCGTTGCAGTTGTGGGTCGTGGGAGGCATAGTTGACAAGTCGCAGGGCTACGGCATTGGGGGTTCTTCCGATGATATTGGCCAGATGAATGACATCTGGATTTCGTCTGTCCATCTTTCCAAACGGAAGTTTCAGATACAAGTTCAACACCAGTATCATCTCCTCACGTGTCCATAAATCTCTTGCCATATTCTATGCCGCATTTAAATATTTTAAACTAATGTTGGGGTCAAGAATCTCTTTAACGCTCCGAGTCGCCTCATGCTGCTCCGGGAACACAAACTTTTCTTCTCCGTGATAACGTTCTTTGTCAAACCCCACAATCATGATACGTTCACGATGCTGTGGAACGTATGTCTGCCCATCCATTACTTTATAATGAAGTGAATAGTTCAATTCTTCCAGTGTTTCCCTGATTACACGGAAAGTGTTGCCTTTGTCATGTGATGTCAGATTCTTCACATTCTCCAAATAGAATGCTTTGGGGCGGTGACGGCTTATGATGTCAGCCACATCGAAGAATAGAGTTCCTTGTGTCTTATCTTTAAAACCAGTCTCGCGTCCCAAACTCTTTTTCTTGGAAACACCGGCAATAGAAAAAGGCTGACAAGGGAAACCTGCACATAATACATCAAAACGTTCTGGAATATACGACTTCGTTACCTCTTTGGTTATGTCACCAAAGGGCATGTCACCAAAGTTTGAAAAGTAAGTTTTCTGTGAGTAGGCATTCCATTCAGAAGAGAATACACACTTACCACCTTGGGCTTGCATTGTCAAACGGAATCCGCCCATACCTGCAAATAGGTCTATAAAGGTGAACTTAGGATTTTGGGGAGCGGGGAAAGGCACGCTAAAAAAATCAGAGAACAAATCATATTGCAGGGGACTGCCTTCAGCTACCATTGAGACAACTTCGTTCTCGTCCACATCCTGCCAGTCTGCATTCTTCTCTTTCGACTTCTTGTACTCTATGTAGTCGTGGATGGCACCAAGTATCTCGTAGCGTTTCTCTCCGGATGCTATGTCGTGCTTGCCGTCGAGGGTGTGCAGGTAGTGACTCAGTATGGCAACCTGCGTCTCGTATGATGCAGGGCCATATATCTTCAGTCCGTCTTCTGTCACTTCTTCAGGTATTTCCGATAGCTTTATATCTTTAACTGCCATTTGTATTTTTATTTAGTTCATTTTCTGTTCAAAAAGGATAAGCTCGGCCAATGTTACGCCTACGCTACGCCCTTGCTATGATAGACGAATATTAATCCAGGAATATCCAACTGTTTGCAATGTCAGAGATCTTGTCGCAGTCTGACTCGGGATTGCCATCATCATCAGTGCGAACCAAGTCCTTCAAAGGGTATAACTCCGTTGTCTTACCTACCTTGATGTTCTCCTTGGCGTCTGCCTTAACAGTAATCTTGCCACAGCGACGGCCAATAGCGAGGACATCATCCTCGTTATACATCTTCTTGACATAGTCGTCAACAATATCTGTTATGCGCAATTCCAGTGCGCGAATGTCTTGTATGCTAGCCATAATTACTATTTGTTTCAATTTTCTTTGTCCAACTCTTCAAACCTGACGAGTTCTTTCAAGTCCACGTCAAGCAGCTTTGAGATTTTCATCAGGGTCTCGAGAGTCGGTTGACAACTATTGGTACACCACTTAGAAACTGTGGCAGGATCCTTATCCAACTGCTCTGCCAACCATTTGTTGGTACGGTTTTTGTCCGCCAACACGGCTTTTATCCGATTGATGTTCTTATCCACTTTTATAGCCATTGGTTCTCCTATTTAATATATAATTGCGACAAAGATACGAAAAAGAATCCAAATCGCATGCACGAAACTGAAAAATCTGACGAAATACTTCAATTTTATTGCGTAACTCTCACTTTTGGCACTGAAAATCGCCAAAAGTTGTGTCATTGAGTGACACAACAGGTAGCAGTCTCACATGAAAAAAGGACCGACAGCTCATTGTTGTTGCTGCCAGTCGCTTCAATTGAGTGGGCAGATGACAGAGTGTAAAAATCTCTCATCTCTCCCGCCATCTTACGGAAAGCCTTTGTAGAAAGGGGTTGAAGCACGGGAGAGATGTTTCTGATCTCTCCCATATCTCTCCCTTTATCTCTCCCATCGACCCTCACGCTGCTCGAAGCGGTTCCACTGTAGTGTATACAAGTTTTTACCCTAAAAATCCGTAGTTTTTTGCAAGTGTTTATGTCAATTTTATCACTATCAATAGTTCGTTAAATTTTGAATAACTACGCCGCATTAGCGACGCCATAATATAAGAGTTCTTTGAAATCGTTGGTATTTAATAGCTTGTTCGGCAGCTTGCCAGACAGCACA
>JAEEGF011328175.1_pt1 | contig 13589 bp, 7 predicted proteins | sample 9134171 | NCBI WGS metagenome assembly JAEEGF01 (sample SAMN16246542, study PRJNA631951) | gut metagenome | biome: gut microbiome; feature: rumen; material: AP-attached | host: Bos | place: Iran: Karaj | collected 2018-10
CTGTCACCCACATCGACACCACCGGCGCCGACGCCAAGATTCACGTCGATTTCCCCGGCCTCGGCACCAAAACCCTCCTCCTCAAGTTCGCCAAAATCTCCCTCACTTGAGGCAACCTAACAACAAGGTACTATAAAGGCACGAAGACAGATGGGCATATCATGCAATTAGTTTTGTTGAAATTCACCAAAATAGGTATGATATGCCCATCTGTCTTTATGTCTTTTTAGTCTGTTCTCCTGAGGTGTCTAAAGAGTGATGAGGAGTTGGTCGTAGGCGAGGTGGACGTTTTGGGGGAGGGTTTTATCTACCTGGGCGTGGAAGCCGATGCGGTCGGCCATGTGGGTGAGGTAGGCCTGGCCAGGATTGATGCGGGCGATGACATCGAGTGTGGCGGCGAGGTGCATGTGTGAGTGGTGAGGCTTGTGCCGCAGGGCGTTGATGACGAGCAGTGGGATGCCGCGTAGGCGATCAATCTGCTGGTCGCTGATGGTCTTGCAGTCGGTGATATAGGCCAATGGGCCGATGCGGAAGCCCAGGATGGGCAGCTGGTCGTGCATGACGGGGATGGGCTGCACCTGGATGCCCTCAACCATAAAGGGGTCGGTGTCGTTGATAGCAGTGCAATCGAGCAAGGGCACGCCAGGATAAGGGTTCTCGGCGAAACAGTACGGCAGTCGCTCACGAAGGCGATCAATGACATCCTGACGAGCATAAACGGGGAAGTGGCGATCAAAGCAGTAGGCGCGCAGGTCATCGATGCCGCCCACGTGGTCGTAGTGGATGTGTGTCAGCAAAAGGGCATCTAGGTGGTCATCGGTGGCGCGCAGCATCTGCTGGCGGAAGTCGGGGCCGCAGTCAATGAGAATGCTCTTGCCGCGATAACGCACGATGGCCGATGCGCGCAACCGCTTGTCGCGCGGGTCGGTTGAGCGGCACACCTCACAGTTGCAACGCAACGGGGGTACACCTGTGCTGGTGCCGGTGCCCAGGAATTCAAGTTGTAAATTATCTTGTCCCCCTATCCCACTATAGGAGGAATAAGGTTCTTCACACCCCTCTTGATGGGGGCTGGGAGTGACAGGAAGGGGGCTGTGGGACATGTTTTCTATAATCTATAATCTGACAAGAGGCCGTCGACAAAGAAGAGATAGGAGCCGCCGTCGTAGTACCAATACTCGCGCAGGCCCGACTGGTCAGGAAGGCGGCTGATGCGCTTAGGCGCACCGATGGCCAGGCGACATTCTTCCTTGGTCATTCCGACGGCGACCTGACCCTGAATGATGCGTTGCCAGGTGACCTCGGTGATATCGGGGTAATTCTCGTGCATGTCGCGCAGCGAGAAGAGCGAGTCGAAGTCGCGGCCAGGCATGGTGGCATTGGGGTCGGACATCCAGACAAATGCCTGTTCGCCCTTGTCGAGCGTAGTGAAACGCACACGCAGGGGAAGAACCTTGTTGCCAGGCTCGACAGCATCGATGCGCACCTTGATGAATTGACGTTCCCTGCGGAGCGACTCATCGCTAAGGTCGTACCACAAAGGTGTTTTGATATAGACCTCCCTACCCCGCAGCTGTCGGTCTACATCGTGCACCATGTCCAAGTCGATGAGCAGTGGCACGATGAAGCTGTGGGTGAATTGTTCACGCGTCTTGCCGGTGCGGTAGATGTAAGCCTTGCCTGTTGGCGCGATGAACTTGAGGTTGAGGGTGGCAGTATTGTCAAGGACACTGCCCGCCTCGTAGCCGTCATACCTCAGGATTTTTCCTGCCAATGTGGTGGTATCGTCGTCGGCCCGCGACATAATGAGCCGTAACTGATTGTCGGTAACGTAGAATTCCTTGCCGATGCGCCAAGCGGGAACGGAGTCACGGAAGGGCTGTACGGTCATCGTAGGTTGTCGCCGTTCCAGCTCACCGATGGTGCGTTGCACCTCTTTGTCGGTGACCTGCTTGGTGCTCTCAACACCTGTGAACATGCAGCTGGTGAGTGCAAAAAATAGGACGAATAATGCAGAATATGCCTTCGGCCGAAAGCTATGTTCTCGATAGAGCCTCATATCAGCGCAAGAATAATAATGGGAACAATCACTGTTAAGACCAAAATCAAAGTATACCATAACCCCTTTACAATAGTTAGCCACAGAGATTTCCAGAATCCTAGGTCATAGAGCTGTGCGTAGGTGAGCCATTGATAGAGCAATGTGATGTAAAAGAAAATGAAACCATATTGGGCATCGTCCATGTCATTACCCAAGAAAATGATGGATGCGCACTCAAAGATGTAGTAGTGGCAGGTCATGTAGATGTGGGCAAAGAAGAGTTCAACGATGGTCCACTTCACCTTGCACTTGCGGAAGGCAATGCGCACGGCCAGTACGCTATAGATTTGCATACCCAGTGCTGCAAATGCCAGATGATCGTAAAGCCACAGGAGCAGCTTGTCGATGTAGTGGATAATCAACAGGGCTCTTGATGAGAAGTTGTATCCACTCTTCTCGCAATAAGTCATCAGGGTGAACTGATGGGTAAGGTCAGCATCAAATATCCATACCAAAAGCAGGAAAATCAAAGTGATAACCACCAGCATCTTGAATGGTGGAAAGTAGAGTGGCTGATGCCCCCTAAGGTAGTCACTCATCATGTAGCCTGGGCGCGTAAACAATTGTCCGATGGTGCGGAACATAGGCCGTGAGCCGAATCCCCAGATGTCGAGGAAGTTCTCCAGCAAATTCTTAAAGCGCATCCTAGATATAGACGCCCTGAGTCCACATTGTGGACAGAACTTGCCGGTGTAGGTCGTTTCGCAGTTGGTACAAGTGTGCTCCTCGTCACTGATGACGGGGTAAATGCGCCTCACCCTTGCCCACTGGTCGTAGCGGGTGGCATAGCTACGGATTATTGGTAATGGATTATTAATGATATTCTATGAGTCAATAAATAATGATTTAACAAATCGCCGCCTGCGACTTATGGCTACTTGGTGAGGCTCATTTGCACCGAAATTCCGTAGTTGCTGTTGGTGGTGGGGTAAGCCGAGTTGGAGACGAGCGGGGTGTTGGACTGGTGGTCGAAGTATGCCCCAATCGTAACTCGTTTGCTCACCACATAGTTAGCCTTGAAATTGATGCTCATCGTCTTGGTACCGCTAGTCGCTTGTGCAGTCCTTGCATCAATCTTTCGGATGAGTGCGGTATTGTTATTGAACTGTACGTTCAAATTCATCGTCAGGTCGTTGTTCACGCCCTTCTGTTGTCCCTTGATCCTCAGAATCTTGTTGAAATTGGCAATCTTATACCCCACACCCAGCACAAATGCCCGAGTGTATGCTTCAACGAGCTGACCAGCAGCAGAGTTGAGGGTGAGTGTTCGGGTGTCGCGGTAATCGGCATTGAACGTCATACCATTGTTTAGCGTGGCATTGATTCCCAGCAACGGTGCAAACTTCTCGGTCAGTGTGATGGACGAGATGTTGTAGGGCGACGATGGGATAGCGTTGCCCGAAAGTGCGTCTTGGGTGAATCCCATGCCGTTGCCAATGTCAATCCAGTCGGTGAACGAGTTGAACGATCCCACCTGGTAGGTACATTGGTAAGTGTGGGTGAGTGTGAATGACTTGAACCACTTCTTGAAGAATGGAATCTTGATGAGTCCGTCATAGGTAATTCGCCAGTTGGGCAGGATGCTCTTGATGCCCGGGAAGGGATTCAGCTCGTAAGTGCGTGCATTCTTTCCAGAATATGCCGCCATGAAGGCGGGTATGAGCACGTCACTGCTCATGGTGTTGACGCCTGCCAAGGCAGGATCGAACTCATGTCCAGCATATTCCTTTCCACGGATGAAGCCGCGATCGGGATACATGATGCCATCATACCGGTCTTGCAGTCGCTGTGCCACAACGGGGATGTTGCTCAGGAACTGGTCGAAGGCATCGCTATGATAGGCATCGCGATCGCTCACACCCCGCAACGCAGTCTTCAATGCCATATGGGTGCGTGTATAGCTACCGGCATAGAGGGTGGTCATGTCATCATACATGAACTGTACCTGGCTCGTACGGTTATCAGTACGGTTGCCTGTAAGTGTAATCTTCAGTCCACGGATGGGTTCCAGCTGGATTTCGGCATTGAATTCTTGTGTACGACTCGATAGCGCCGGTGAAGTCTGCGTTTGGTCGCCCAAGAGCCATCCCCGCTCCTTGGCACGGTCGATGTAACTCTCATCGACAAAGCCAAACGCGAAATCCAGACCCGGTGCCATCACATCATAGTGTGTGGACTGGCCAAAGATGTCCCCGATTTCGGGTATAAACTGCGGCAGCGACAGTTGCCGTGTCGTGCGGAACTTAACACTGACGTTGCGCACACTCATGAGCAGCCTCGAGGAGTATTGCCCCAGTTCCCACCAGAACCCGTTGTGCGACTTTTGCACCTCGTTTACGGTGAACTTGAGGTTCTCTTCTCCAAGGGTTAGGATCTCGACATTGTTTGCGTCCTTAACCTTAAACTGTATGGGGAAGGGTTTGTCGTCGGTTGTTGTCGCTGTCACCTTGACACTCTTGGTGTTCATGTTATGCTTGATGACCAGTGCCGTGTCGGGTGATAGTTTGAAAGTTCGGTTAAACTTCTTCGGCTTTGGTTTCTTGGTGTCGCGTTTTCCTGTGGAACCTTCCTGCCCACCGAAACGCTTGTTCACCTCCTTGAGATAAGGAATCTTGTTGTAGAACTGTTCCATGGCCAATCGTCCATCGATGTTGAGCGATGACTGGTTGGCAATGGTGTTACCACTAGATACACCGTCAACCATCGTGCCACGGTTCCAGTTATATGTAGCATTATAGCTCGCATTTGCAGTAATGAAACTCAAGATAGGAATAGCACTGAATGGGGCCTTATAGCTCACATTGAATGTCTGGTTATAAGCCCATGGCGTTCCTAGATTCTTGATGCTTTGCCACACCGAGTCCTTCCAAATGGTATATTCGTCGGCCAGCAGTTTCTTGTTCACCTGACCAATAGGTTCGAGAATGTGCGCAGTGGTTGCACTATTGAACGACGCATTGAGTGACTTGATGAGGTTCCACGACAATGAGAACTGACGGTCCCAAAGGAAGTTTTTACTCACCGCCACTGGCAACTCAACATCTATGCCCGTCTCATTGCGCGACTGCTGCTCATAATAATATCGCGACATATTGGTAGTGAATGCGATATTGGTAGGCAGCCAGCGAATCTCATAGTCACGGAAGAACTTCATGTTCTTGTTCTTCTCACTGATCATGCGGGCAAACGGCTTGAGTGGCTTGATATAGGGTGTCCAACTATACTGGAAACTGCCACGATAGTCGTTTGTGTTCTCGTAGACGTTATTCGGGTCGTTGAGGTGCTGCTTGTTAGACGAGTAGCTGAATGTGAAGTTTGCAGGATCCCATGGCATGGGGTTCTTACCAAACTTATAATCAAACTTGAGTCCCGAGATGCTGAAGCTCTTGACAGTGCGCAATGTGACTGCATAGTCGTTGATCGAGTCCTTTTGATGCTTGGTCTCACATGCATCAACGGCATCTTTCAACTCCACATCCTGGTCAAGCGGGTTATACTTGGGTGTAGTCTTCTCGTTGCTATAGCTATAATAGATGGGCGCTTTGAGTTTGACCTTTTCGGGAAGTAATCGACCAGCATCGCCCTGCACAGCGATGTTGTATTGATTATAGTCGTCCAGTCGCCGTTGCGTGAGGCTCTGGTTGACAGCACCGAAACCATGCGTCTCGCGATGCCACCCGACGTTTACAGTCGCCATATCACTCATGTTCAACGTCATATTGGCCTTTGCTGCCCATCCACCCTCGTTGTCAAAATCGGTGACGCGCAATTCGTCGGCCCACACGACACAGTCCTTGGTCGAGTTTGAGTTGTTGCGCACACCAATCATAATCACACGCACATCACTGAGCGAGGGGTTACCTTGCACCGTTACACGATGGTTGGGATGGTCGGGGTCCTGCTCTGTATAGCGCTTAGCATATCCGACCTCGGGGTCTCCAGCCATCTTGGCTGCATTGCGAGCCTTCTTTACACTTGTGAGCACATCGAGATCAACATCGAGCATATTATTCTCGGGCCACACTTTATAACGGTCGGCGGTACTATTGGTATTGTAACGTCCGTGCGGTGTGAGGTCAAGTGGAATCTCATACTCATAGTAGTTGTTCTTAATATCAGATCCCAAACGAATGAATGCTGACACATCGCCATTGCTGAGGTTGGTGGAATTGTCGACAGGTGCCTCGGCATGAAGGAACATCTGCAGTCGCTGATAGATGCGAAGGTCCAGCGATGTGTTACGGTAGATGCCTCGAGCATCACCAGGCTGGAGTCCCTCAACACCCACCTGCATTGACTGCTCGTTGAGCTGTGTAATCTGCGACTGTCCCGAGTCAATAATACGTGTCACGCCCGGAGGCAAGACGTAGTTGACCGGCTCACGCGCACCATTCTCCTCAATGTTCACCGTGTTGACATTGACAGTACCTTGTGCGGGCGCATCGCCACGCATATTCAAGTTGTAGTCATAGTTGCGCCACTCGCCGTGCATGAGCTCGAGTGTAGCAAATCGCAAGTGGGTAGTCTCCTTGAATCCGGTCATGAACATGCGCATGAAGCGTATGGTAGAGAAGTCATTGATATTTCCCACTTTCTTATCATAACGTCGCAAGGGTATGCTGAACTGGTACCAGGTGGTATGCTGTTTCTCGCCGTTGCGTGTATAAGCCATTGCCTCCTGCTTGTCGATGATATAGTTCATGCCCACATGCATCGAGTCAGGGTGGATGGCTACGCGGTACTGGAAGTATCGCTCGTACTCGTTGAGGGTATTGTCTTGATTGATGTCCTCGACGTCGGGCACACTACGCGCGCTCTGGTACAGCGGGTCGCTTGCGTCCTCAGCACTGAGTGAGTTGCCCTCGGTGCCATTGTAGTGTTTGTATCGTTCGAGGATGTTGAGTCGCTGCTCGTCGTAGTCATAGCCGCGGTAGAAGTGATAATTGTCACCACCCGGGTCATTCAGTGGTGAATACGGGTCTTCTTCCATGCGTGCAATGGCATTCGGCGACAGACGTTGACGCAACTTGGTGACATAATCACGATAAGTGGGGAACAAGATCTCCTCATCGGTCGACAGACCATTGAGACCCACGTCTTGCACCACGCGCGAACCCTGTGCGTTGTCAAAAGCATAAGTCATCGAGGTCTGAGTCGACACCTTACCCCATTTGGTTGTCTTGATATAGGTTGTGTCAACGTTAGTTCCCAATCCGTTCTCGTAGCTTTTGAGTCCATCCTTGAGGATGTCTTCACTGATCTCGCCCAAGTTGAAATAAAGGTAACCACCCTCGCGGTTGTTTAGATTCTCATCCATAAACGGGTCCATCATCCAGAACTGGATATACTCGATGTTTGACTGCTCAAAGTTTGTGTTGTCGAGCTTGCGCATGATGCCGCCCCAACGCTGCTCAGGGTTGAGCAGATTGCCTTCGGAGTCGATATTGTCGGCATCGAGGTTGTAAGGGCCACGTTCCTTGGGATAGAACGACAGGTTGAGCGTCTGAACTGTCGATGACTCGCCATAGTTCAGTTCGCGTCCAGGGAAGACCTCGCTGTAAGGCACCTCACGGATATAGGGATAAGACAGTTGGTCGAGGTCGTTCTTGATATAACCAGGCACATAACTGCTGTTGCGCTGCGTAAACAAGCGGTCAATATAGTTCCATGCCAGCAACGCACGGTTCTTGCCGTAAGCCACATCGTTGCTCAGGCCTGCCTCGGGGAAGAGGGCACTTGCTGTGCCATCGTAGGGTGTTGATGCCAAGAACCATGCATAAGGCGATCGCAAATCAATACCGCTCTGAGTCGTCTCAAAGTCGTCGATATAGCTACTACCCTTGTTAGAACCTGTCTTAGCCTGGTGCGGAATCAGCTGAGCAAACTCACCCTTGAAAGTGATAGATGATGGAGCTGTGGCATTGACGGTAGGAATCTTGTTGAGCAAGTTAGTGAGCCACATGAACTTAGTATTGTAGTTCATGTTCAAACCCCATATCGTGTTGTTGACCAACTCATCGCCAATAGGCACTTTCTCGGTAATGCTTTTCTCACCATAGTGCATGATGGTACCACCGATGTTGAAGTTCTTGTTGAACTGATAGTTCAAGTCAAGTCCCAAGAGTGTCTTGCGCTGCATGCTGAAGGTTGACTGGTTCTCCAGCTCCACGCTGATGTTAGTGCCAGCATCAATAATGCTCTGGTTGGTGATAGTCACCGTACCCATGTTGTAGTCTACAGTATAGTCACTGTTCTCGGTCAGTTCAACACCACCAGCCGTCACTCTAACCGAGCCACGCGGCACATTCATGGCATTGAGGCGGATGACGTTGCCCGCCGATGCCTGATACTCACCTGCGAGGACAAACTTATTCTTGTCCTGGTACTGTCGTGCTATGATGAGTGTCGAGTCGTAGAGTTCCTCGTAAACATACTTGTCGGCAATGGCGTCATTACCAAACTGCTTACGCAAATGCGAACCGAAGGGCTCAACTACTGGAAAAATGATTTTACCATTGCTACTGTTAACGGTATATCCCTCAATGTAGTCAAATCGTCCGTCGATATTGGTTTCCATATTGGCGTCCAATCGGTCAAGGTTCATCACCTGCAACAATGGCTTGCCGTTGATGCTCCCATCGGGAATATAGGTCAACTCAGTACCTGTCGTGTCGCTCAAATACTTGATATTGAGCTTAAAATTCTGTTTGTTGATTGAATATGCCCCAAGTGAGTAGACATTCTTCATCATCAAGCCCCAGTTGGGCATTTGCGGTGATAAGGTGGTGCCCTTAATCATCTTGACATAGAGCGACTGGTCGGTTGAAGTGATGTCGCCCGAAAACTCGCCAACTTGATAGGTCTGCCCACGATAGGTATACTGATAAGCCACTGCAATTGCCTCGTCAGCATTGAGAGCGGTCTTCAGTTGAATGTATCCAAGACTTGAATTGAGCGAGTACTCTGAAGTAGAGAGCAGACGTGCACTCTCAATTTTCTCATAGTCCTGTCCTCCCTCAAATCCATAGGCTTTCAGTGGCTCCAAGGCTGTCGCCACCTGGCTGATTTGTCGAGCGTCAGGGTATTCAAGTTTGATCTCGTCAAGCAAGGTGTTGCTCTTGTTGCTGGGATTGTCGGCACTCAAGTCGGGCGTCCAATGGCTACAGGCCAGGTGTTTGTTCTCGCCCAAATCCATGAACGCAAGAATATTGCGCGCCTCGTTGAAGTTGCTGCGCTTGTTGGTGATCCACACCTCGATTCGGGTGATGTTGACGCCGCTCGATACCAGGGGCAAACGCTTGCACCACTCGTCATAGTTGTCGCGGAAGAAATGGCCTAGGAAGAAGTTCCGGTTCTGGTCATACTTATCGGCCGTGATGTAAAATGCCGTGGTTTGTGATCCGCCCTTAGTGTTGACAGTCTGAGACTCACTATTCTGCTGCGATACGAGCGCTGTGGCGGTAAGTTTGCCAAACTGCAGTTTGGTCTTGACACCAAACAAAGCGGCACTACCACGAATCAGCGACGACCCTGTGGTCATGCTCACATTACCCGCCTCAATGTTCTTGATAATCTCGTCTTCCTTGCCATCATAGGCTAGTTTAAGGTTTTTATTGTCAAATTCAAACGTGGCGTTGGTATTGTACGTCATGTTGAACTTCATCTTGTCGCCGACCGATGCCTGGACAGTGGCCTGAATCTGCTGGTCAAAGTCAAAGTAGGTCTTGCGCCTCGACTGTACCGACATGGCGGGGTTGTCAGTTTTGTTGCTCTTGACACCCATGTTTAACGTGACTGAGCCTTGTGTCTTCAGTTGCACTCCACCTGGGCCAAAGATTTTCTCCAGCGGCCCCAGGCCAAACTGCATGTCGAGGAAATTGAAGGGGTTTTTCTCTTTCTCTTCGGCGGTCTCAGAATACTTCTGTCGATAATAGTCTTGCATCGACTGGCGCAGGTACATGTTGTTGTACTCGTCGGCCGACAGGATAAATGGGGTGACAATGTCATTTTCACCCAATCGAGTGTGAACTATGTAACAGCCCGTCTCGGGGTCATATTCAGCCTCGGTGGTAATATTTGAGGGCGACTTCAGATCAAGTGAGTACTCGTCGCTTCCTTGAATGTCGCCATAAGTACCTGGTACAGTGGGATGCACATTAAACTGGACATTGATGGTGTCCAGTGGATTACGTGTGTTGCCACGCTGCGGTGCGGGGGGCTGTTGCGTGGGTGGTGGCGGTGGTGGTGCCAGTTTGCTGGTCACATATTGCGCCAACGCCGTGTCATTGCCGGCCCACAGTCCAATCAGTGCGCCAACAAGGACAAATATAGACTTTTTTATAAATGCATAATTCATAATGCACAATGCAAAATTGCTGCCCCAAATCCCCACTTTTGGGGGCTGGGGGGACGAACTCACATCATTTTCAGTGCCTGCCTGATAGCTTGCTCAACGGTGATGTCAGGCTGTTGCTCAAACAGTTTCTTGAGTGCCTTTTGCGACATCTGTTGGGTAAACCCGAGCATGACCAGTGCGGCAAGAGCTTCTTCATAGGTCTCACTGGCTGCCGCACCTGTTACACTATTAAACGTAGCGTCCACCACTTTTATTTTATCCTTGAGGTCAACAATGATGCGTTGAGCTGTTTTTGCGCCAATTCCCTTGACACTCTTGAGCATGGCGACATTGCCTTGAGCAATGGCCGACTCGACCTGTTCGGCTGGCCCAGCGCCCAAAATCATGCGTGCCGAGTTCACCCCCACCCCACTGACGGTGATGAGCAGCAGGAACAATTCGCGTTCGCGTTTGGTGGCGAAACCATAGAGCAGATGCGCGTCATCGCGAATGGCCTCATAGACATATAGTTTGCATTGGCTCTTGTCGCCGCGGTTGATTTGGTCATAGGTAGTGAGCGAGATATTCACCATATAGCCGATACCCTGATTATCGAGCACAGCGAATGCAGGGTTCAGCTCCACTACATTTCCAGATATATAGTCGTACATTTTTAATTAAGCATGTATAATTCAAACTATAATCCATTAGCGGATGCGCTCGCTGTCGCTCAGGAGTTTGCGGTCGGCCTTGATTCGCCCGTTGGCCCATAGGGTAAAGAAAAGTGCAACAAAGGGCAAGATAATCCATGGCGATGGCAATGCGATGGCAATGCCGCGCTGCATGAGCCATATGCAAGCGATGGTGATGAGCAGGGCGATGATGAGCAGGATGTCAATCTTGCACAAGCGTTGCTGCAGCTTGAGGTCACGATACTTGAAAATGGTGACAAGCAGCATCACAACAATGAGACAGTCGAGTGTAAGCAACAGGTAGTTGGGCACACTGCTCTCACAACAGCCCAGGGCACAGAGCGTGAAATTCCCTTGGTCAGTAACCAACCCCATTACGGGCATAAAGGTGAAAACGGCCATCGCGATTGCCGCAAGAAAGAGGAAAACTGTTTGCCAACGTTGTAGTACCATGTTACAAGTAGTTAAGTAGTTAAAGTAGTTAAGGGGAGTTAAGTAAATGGCGATGCCCCTGTGTTGCCAACTAGAGGCCTACGCATTTGAATTTGCAAAGGTACAAAATAATCACTACCTTTGCAAAAATTTTTTCAAAACGAACCTTATGGCTGACTCACCCTTACTGCAACGGCTTGAAGGCCTGGACGCACGCTTCGAAGAGATTGGTACTCTTATTACCGACCCCAGCGTGATAGCCGACCAGCGCCGATATGTCAAGTTGACCAAGGAATACAAGAGCTTGGAAACCTTGCTCCAAGCGACAAACCATTACCGTAAGTTGCTCACCGACCTGGAGCAGGCCAAGGAACTGCTGGCCCAGGAGAGCGACGAGGACCTGCGTGCGATGGCACGCGAAGAAATAGAAGCTAACACCGCCGAGCTGCCCAAGGTGGAAGAGCAAATCAAGCTTTTGCTCATCCCCGAAGACCCCGAGGACAGCAAAAACGTGGTGTTGGAAATTCGTGGTGGCACAGGAGGTGACGAGGCAGCCTTGTTTGCCGGTGACCTGGCACGCATGTATACGCGATACTGTGAGACCAAGGGTTGGAACGTGCAAGTGTCGAGCTACAGCGAGGGAGCTTCGGGCGGTTACAAAGAGATTATCTTCAGCATCACCGGCGATAATGTATATGGCACACTCAAATATGAGTCGGGCGTTCACCGGGTGCAGCGTGTTCCCGTTACCGAGACTCAGGGTCGTGTACACACCTCGGCGGCCAGTGTGGCAGTGCTGCCCGAGGCCGAACCATTCGACGTGCACATCAACGAGGGCGAAATCAAGTGGGACACCTTCCGCAGCAGCGGGGCCGGTGGCCAGAATGTGAACAAGGTAAACTCGGGCGTACGCCTTCGCTATATGTGGACCAACCCCGTCACCAACGAGCAGCAAGAGATTCTTATCGAGTGTACCGAAACACGCGACCAGCCGAAGAACAAAGAACGTGCCCTTGCGCGCCTACGTACATTTATTTATGACCACGAGCATCAGAAGTATGTCGATGACATTGCGAGCCGCCGCAAGACGCTTGTATCGACGGGCGACCGCTCGGCAAAGATTCGCACCTATAACTTTCCGCAGGGGCGCATTACCGACCACCGCATTGGCTACACCATCTACAATCTTCCAGCTTTTATGGACGGTGACATACAAGATTGCATTGACCACCTGATTGTCGCTGAGAATGCCGAAAAGCTCAAAGAGGCAGAACTGTAACAACTGAAGATTTACAACGAATTTCACTTCAAAAATAGTGTGATTCGTTGTTTTTTCATTATATTTGCAAACTGAAATCATTAGGTAATATTTAAATAAATTTTTATCATGGCTATTTTTAACGATTACAAGTTTGCCGGAAAGAAGGCAATTGTGCGTGTTGATTTCAATGTACCTCTGAACGAGGAAGGTAAAATAACCGACGATACTCGCATTCGCGGTGCTCTGCCCACACTCAAGAAGATTCTTGCCGATGGTGGAGCCCTGGTAGTAATGTCACACATGGGAAAGCCAAAAGGCAAGGTAAATCCTAAGCTCTCACTGAGTCAGATTGTTGACGCTGTGGCAACAGCTTTGGGAACTGAGGTCAAGTTTGCTCCTGACTGTGCAAAAGCTGCCGACGCTGCTGCTGCGCTAAAGCCTGGCGAAGTATTACTGCTCGAGAATCTGCGTTTCTACCCCGAAGAGGAAGGTAAACCTGTAGGTATTGACAAAGAAGACCCAGGCTACGATGATGCCAAGAAAGACATGAAAGCACGTCAGGCCGAGTTTGCAAAAACTCTGGCAAGCTATGCCGACTGTTATGTGAACGATGCTTTTGGTACTGCTCATCGCCGTCATGCATCAACTGCAGTTATCGCCGACTACTTCGACGATGCAAACAAGATGCTTGGTTTACTTATGGAAAAAGAGGTAACTGCTATTGACAATGTACTTAAAAATGCACAACACCCCTTTACCGCTATCATC
>JAEEGF010350449.1_pt1 | contig 13586 bp, 9 predicted proteins | sample 9134171 | NCBI WGS metagenome assembly JAEEGF01 (sample SAMN16246542, study PRJNA631951) | gut metagenome | biome: gut microbiome; feature: rumen; material: AP-attached | host: Bos | place: Iran: Karaj | collected 2018-10
CGAGGCTCTTGGGCATCTCGTTGAAGAAATCGAGGTCGAGGTATAGGCACTCGTCGGCCGAGCAGTAGAAGGGGCCCATGGCCGAGCTGGCAGCACCGCAACCGCTCTGCACCGAGCTGTGGAACAGCACCATGGTCGGCGCCTTGTAGGTGCGGCCCAGTTTCTTGAACTCGGCAGTCCACACATCCTCGGTCGAGGCGAGGATCTGCTTGGCAAACACGGCGAATTCCTCCTCCTGGGCCGTGGGGGTGTAGTTCTCGGTCTGGCCGCTCAAGGCGTTGTTAGCCACCTGCTGTACCACGTCGCCCATGTTGCCACCGTTGAGCAGGGTCATAATGGCTGCAATGACGACGGCTCCGAGACCACCACCGATGGCGACCTTCTTGCCTGTGCTGCGCCGGTCGTCTACATTTGAGCTTTGTCTTCTTCCTTTGAGATTCATATTCTTTCTTTTTTTATTAATGATACATTATATCTTAATCTGGGTGCAAAGATACACAAAAAACTCGAATTACATACAAACACCAGAAAAAAAAACGGCAAATTGCCTGAATCACTCGTTGCTCCGGTTGACGATGGGCAGGAAGGGCCCCGCCATGAACCACACCCAGTTGTACACTTCCATTACCTCCTCTTGTGGAGGATAATAGCAGAAAAACAAGCGATTCTCCACCGCACATTTGTTGCACTGGTCGCTGAAGTGGTCCCACACCACCACATAATCGGTGGGGAAATGCCGATAGTGACAGGCACGGTTCAAATAGTAGGACGTACTGTCATACTCATCGTACACCGTATCTTCCACATAATCGAAGAGATTGCTGCGATAAGTACCCAGAATGTAGAACGTATCCTCCACGATGATGGTCGAATCGAAAAAAGCCTCATATACATGGCAGTAGAGCATGCTGTCGCCTGTGGCGTTGCTGGGCAATGCCATCACCTTGGGCGCAGCCGTGTCCCACCGCACTGAATCCAACAGCGTCAGTTGATGAGGATAATAGTAATCCGGCAAACCCGGCATCGCGGGACCTCCTTGGTAGAGATACACATATTCTGGCAGTTTGAGGCTGTCGGTCGAGGGCATATACAGGTTTAGTACCGAGTCTTCCCCTGGGGCAATGGCCACCATCACCGCCACTCCTTTGATTGCCAAGGGCCCTGGCGAATACTGTTCCTCCACCAAAACATGATTGGCATAGGCGTCGCCCGTCAAGGCCGATCTTGAACAGAAATGTCTGAGAGTAAAATCATTGTCCTCGTCTTGGTAACGGAAGCATCCGTCGTACCACCCATAATAATGGTAATCGGGATTGCGCCCGAAGATGGTGTCGCCCGTCTGGGAAAACGACAGATGGCAACTGAGGACTGATATGATAGCAATGAAGAATAATCTTTTCATAATCCACCGTTTTTTAGCGTTTGACAAAAGCCTCGATGTGCGATCCTCTGCTGCTGGTCACCATCAGGTAATATTGCCCTGCCGCGAGGGTGCTCACGTCGACCCGCGCCTGCGCGGCGAAGGTCTGCCGCAGCAGCACACGCCCCGAAGCGTCGTAAATCGTCAGCTCCAGTGGCCCCTCTTCTGAGGTGCTCACCATCAGTTCCTCCTGTACGGGATTGGGATAAAGGTTACAGGTTATAGATGAGAGGTTACAGGGGTCGATGCCTGTGGTGTCATTCATGTCGCGGAAGATGGCCGTCAGTGTTGTGTCGCAGGCCACCTCCACTACACGGGGATTGTTCCTCTCGCCGTCGCTCCAGCGCACGAAACGGTAGCCAGCGGCAGGCGTAGCCTCGCAAACCACCTCCTCCAGTGGCTCGTAGATGCCGCTACCCGTCACCGTCCCCCATGCCGTGTCGTTGGCCTCAGCCGTCAGGCGATAATGGCTGGTGTCGAGAATCACGAAGAAAGGCCCCGACCACAAACTGCCGCCTCCCACTCGCTGCCACCCGCCATCCGACGTGTTGTGCCCTATGTAATGTCCAGGTTCGTAGGCGCATGTGGAGCATATGTCGGGATGGCTTTCCGCAATGTAGGCATAGCGTGTGGGGCTGTGAAGGAAGGTGCTGTTGCCGTATCCATCGGTAACCATCGCGTTGTTTTTCAGTGTGCCGCCGATGAAAAAGACCGAGTCGACACCCACCGCGCGGTCGAAACACACCTCCTCCAATCCGAAGTGAAGATACTGCGAAGGAAGGCTGTCGGCCATCGTCTGCAGGCATTGCGGAACCGCCACGTTGATCATGCTGCCCGGCTTCTCATGCCAGGTGGCAACAGCGGTCGGCGACTGCCCGTATAGCGAGTCGGCATTCCATATCATGATAGACTCCTCTTGATGCTCCATGTCGCGTGAGCCCACAGGGAAATGATTCGGGTTCAATTCGCTCGTGCCGTTCAGCGTCATCACCGCAACGCCCTTGATTGCCAAGCGGCGGTCGGTAACGGCCTTGGTGACAAACACCTCCGTGCTGTCGCCACGTCCGGTATAGTAATCGAGCCAGAAGTAATTGCGGTCGAGCCACTCGGCAGGGCAGGTCTGAAACTTGTCGCACTCTTGATAGTTGTCGAACGCCCCGTATCTCGGCGAAAGCCCAATTAGCGTGTCCATGCCCACCGACTGCGCCGAAAGACCGTAAACCATCCACAAACTTATTCCTAATAAAAACAACTTTTTCATAAACATTCAATTTCAATTCAAATCGGTACATACTCTCTCTGAAAGAGTAGAACTGGGATAGAATTTCATTGTTTTCACAGCAGTCGTTTCACTGTAGATTACAGTCATAACACTGTCGCGGGTAGGATAATAACTATTGCATGTAATTCGGGTTGAGCTACCTTCCAACAGGGCTACAGTTTGATCTGATCCATGATAGCTAAAATCCTTTATTGAACTATACCTCTTATTGTCATTATTATATATACAAACAGGATGGTGGTCATTTTCATAATTAAAATAGTAGTAAACCAATCTGCCCCGATATTGATCCATTGGTTCCGTCGGATTGCAGATATAACCAACAACAACACTGCCGGTTGTATTGGCCTTGTCAAAAATCAGCGGAGCCGTAGGCCAAAAATCGAAAGCTGTTGTCCCATCAGCATCTCGAGTAGAATAGCAATAAATTTTTTGGCTTGTAGATAAAAAGGAGCCTAATGTACCATAGCGTAAGCCTATTCCGTGTTTGTAGTACATAACATGCAGTGGATCATTGAATCGCGAAAGTACAACCACCTTCCCCCCTATATGTGATGCCTTTGAATTGCTCCTCCGAACATATTGTTTGTCCTACAGTATAATTCCATTGAGTATCGTTTAACCTCGTTATCTCCACAAATCGACCCTCATCTGTCTCATATTCCCCTATTGCTGCAATTTTATCTTGATATACAATCATTTTATTTAAATATTGTACAAAGGGTACTAAAATATAATTTACAGGGCAAGACTGGTTGATCATATCTGACAACAAGACGTATCCCACAAATCCATCATACAATATTTCCCAATACAATAATCCCTGCATGTTATACTTCCATTGCCCGGTCTCCCTCCAATACGTTCCACATATCCAGCATGTATCACCAACAATCTTCATGTCTCTGATGGAGTAACCATGGTTTAGGGTGGGGTTGGGGTCAAATGGATTACTTACCACATAGTTCGAGGTGGGATAATTGATACTTATATTACCATTGGTTACAACAAAACTGCTAATATTATGAGTTGAAGTATGGCAGGTTATTCCATATTGTCCATCATTGGTAACTCTGGATATTATGCCATCCCCTTTTAAAGTAGGATAGCAATCCAAATAGCCAGTCTGGCACCATGACAATGGAGTGCTCAAAAAAAACACTGTTATGATGCATAATTTTGGTATGGCCAGTAATATATTAATTTTCTTCATAATACAATTTGGAAATGCAAAAATAAAAAAAAACAAAAAAAACAAAAAAATTCATCCAACACCCCGCGTATGTGGTCATAAGTCCCCGCAGCATCTGAGGAGGCTTAATGGACACCTTCGTTTTTCTACCATCCATCCCCCTACCACCACCCTATCATCTCCCACCATGGTCGGACATGGGTCGGAGATGGGTGGGAGATGGGTGGGAGTTGATACGGAGTTGGTGCTAAGTATCAGTTAGTTGCAGAGGTGGAAAAATGGCGTTTTTTTGGCTTGTATAAAAAAACGAATTAAGGATGGCAATAAAAACTTTTGTTTTGCGTTTTAAAATACAAAAACGGTGGATATGAGATTGTTGCTGCTTTTATTGGCGTCTTTTGTGGCATTTGAGGGCTATGCCCAGAGCGGATGGACGGTGGAAGGGGAGCGCACGGTGGCGCTCGACTTCCGCGAGCAGGTGGGTGTGCAAGGGCACGCACGGCTGCGGAAGGTGACGGAATACCATGGCCGCTACTATTGCATGTTCACTTTCAGCGGAGGTCTTTTTTCGAGGCGTGACGGTGAGTTGCTCTTCGCTGTCGACACCCGCACGCTCGAGGCAGTGCAACTGCCTTGTCCAAAGGAGTTTGGCCATTACAAAGATGATCTCTTTGTGCGCCACGACACATTGTTCTTGGACATCTATGGCTCGTGGGCGAAGCACGACTTTTGGTTCGACACCGCTGCCGTTCAATGGGTTGAATGTCCGGAACTGGTCGAGCAGGTGTATGAGGACGATGACGTCGGTGTCTACGAGGTGGACAACGGCGAGTGGGGGCAGTCGATGTGGTTCCACGACCGCCGTGAGAACAAGGAATGTGCGCTCGTGGGGCTCGGCGCTGTGCGGAGAGCGGGCGGGCGGTTCTTTGTTGTCGAGCCCGACATGGTGAGGAGCGTGACGTTCAGCCAGATTGATACGGCCACGCCCAGCACTACCAACCACTGCCAGGCCAAGGCCGACTACTATGTTGCCGGCAGGGACAAAAGCCCGTGGCTCAGGGCCGACACCCTCTATGTCGACCCCCGGTATGAAGGATGGTTGAGTTACATCGGCCAGTATCACGACACGGTGATAGTGGGGTCGGTGGTTGTGGGAGACAGCTTGGTGCTGCTCGTCGACAGGCCCGACGGCACGGCGATGATGCGCATCTCGGGTCGCAACGAGTTGCAGACAATAGTGGCTCTTGGTAGGCGCTATGAGGCTGATATCCAAACTCTAAGCGTTTGTGGGAATATCCGTACCAACCGTCTTGTGGTGCCTTTCCAGCAGGATGCCCTCAACGCAGGACTGATTGATGTAGGGGAAGGGAGGGTCAATGTGCTCAATATCAGTCTTGTTATTGATACTTTGCCTATTTGCGCTGCCGATGGGTTGGACACTTTGCTGGCTTTTCTCGAGGCAGGGTGGGGAAGCATCGATGACAGTATGGCAATCGCTTTCGAGCGTGCCCACGGCGGCGTGTTCCTCGAGGAGGATTCGTTGCGCAACGGCTATTTCGAAGACATAGGCCTCACCGACGCCAATAGCCGCAACTTGCGCATGCGCAAGCGCGTGGACACACTCTATAATATGAGTATTGAGTATTGTGTGCGCAGGAACGACCGTCGCGTTGCGGCGCTGTTCTTCGATTTCTATCAGCCTCAGCATTTCATGTCGTGGGGGACGAAGCCCCGTCACGACATGAATCACAACGAACGGGAAGAGCGTGAGGCTTGGGAGGCACGCCAGGCGGCGGCCATGATTGCCCGTCTCGACGCCCTCTGTGGACCCCACCATGTCACCGTCAAGCAACGTTGGCGTTGGAAACGGGGCAAGATGACATTGGTATTCTATCCCGACAGAAATCGGTTGATGATATTTTAAAAAAAATATTTGCATCTTTGCGAAAAGATGATTAATTTTGTGGTGTTCATTGGCTGATAATTAATACCATAATAAATTAATCCTAAAACACTTACAAGTATGTACAGAATCGAAAAACACCCTATTCTGGACATCCCTCAAGGAGAGATTGTTGAATTTTTGTTTGAAGGCCACAAGGTGCAAGCCACCAAGGGCTACACCATCGCCAAGGCATTGCACGAGGCCGGTTATCCTGTGCACAGCCACAGTCTGCAGGGACGCAAGCGCTCGCTGGAGTGCGGCATCGGCAAATGCGGTGCCTGCGAGATGCTGGTCGACGGCCGCGTGCGCCGCATCTGCATCACGCCTGTCGACGGAGTGAAGGAGGTACGCGTGATTACCCACGAGGCCGACCTGCCGGGTGTTACTTTCGAAGCTCCTGCCAAGCCGCAGGAGGTAAATGCACTTAAGATATTCAAGACCACGGTGGCCATCATCGGCGCCGGTCCCGCAGGTCTGGCCTGCCGCGAGCAGCTGCAGGCTTTCGGCATCGACTGCCTGGTGGTGGACGCCAATCCCCGCATCGGTGGCCAGTTCAACATGCAGACCCACCAGTTCTTCTTCTTCGAGAAAGAGAAGAAGTACGGCGGCATGCGCGGCTTCGACATTGCCAAGACCCTTGCCGGCGACAATAACGACGGCATCCTGCTGAACTACACTGTGTGGGATATTCTCGAGGGCCCGAGAATCGCCATCAAGAACAGCGTCACCAGCGAGATGGCCTATGTCGACGCACAGTTCCTCGTGGTGGCTACGGGTGCCGTGCCATTCATGCCACCCTTCGAGAACGACGACGTGCCGGGTGTCTATACCGCCGCCGTGTTCCAAAAGATGATGAACCAGGAGCATACCCTGCTGGGCAAGCGTGTGCTGACGGTGGGCGCCGGCAATATCGGCTACCTCACTTCCTACCAGGGCATGCAGGCGGGCGCCGAAATCAAGGCCATCATCGAGGCCATGCCCCGCGAGGGCGGCTTCCCCGTGCAGGCCAACCGTGTGCGCCGTCTGGGCATTCCTATCATGACGGGCTACGTCCTGTTGCGCGCCATCCCCAACGACGACTATACCGGCATCAAGGGTGCCGTCATCGCCAAATGCGAGAATTTCAAACCCATCCCCGGCACCGAACAGGTGATAGAGGACATCGACATCATTAATATATGCACCGGCCTGGTGCCCGACAACCAACTGCTGACGAAGGGCAAGGAACTCTTCGGAAGCCATGTCTATGGTGTGGGTGATGCCGTGAGAATAGGTGAGGGCACGAGTGCCGTGCTCCGTGGCAAGCAGTCGGCCTACGAGATTGCCCAGGAGCTGGGGTTGAGGTTCAACTATGATGACTATCTGGAGGTTTCGCGCCAGTATATCGACTCGCAGCAGCACCCGATACGTCTGCTTGAGAAGCCAAACTTGCCGAGCATGGAGCGCATGGCGATGAAGCCTTTCGTGCAACTCGACTGCCTCTATGGTTTCGCCTGCAACCCCTGCACCTTCAGCTGCCCTCAGGGCGCCATCAGCAAGCCCACCACCTCGAGTACCCCCACTGTCGATTATGACAAGTGCATCGGCTGCATGGCTTGCGTGAACCATTGCCCGGGATTGGCCATCTTCGGCTACGACCTGGCGAAGAACTGCTGCTTCCTGCCTATCGAGTACGAGGTGGCCGACGGCGCCGAAGTATACCTGGTTGACAACAACGGCAAGAAGATTGGCGAGGGCAAGGTGGAGAAGGTGCTCAAGAAAGACAACAAGACCAATGTGGCACGTGTCTTCGTGGCTCAGGTCGACGGCCAGATGACCGACATCAAGGGCTTCATCGTAAAAGAGAAATATCCGAATGCTCTGAGTACTCAGAATACCCAGAATACTCAGAAAGAGCCCACCTACATCTGCCACTGCGAAGATATTACCGACGAGCAGATACTCAACGTGGTGGGTGACAGGAAGTATATCTCGGTCGACGAGTTGAAGCACATCACTCGCATGGGTATGGGCCCCTGCCGCGGAAAGCGTTGCATCGCACGTGCACGGCAGCTGCTGCGCAGCCATGGTATCGAACTCACGGGCGATGCCACGCCGCGTGCACCGCTGAGCAACCAGGTGACCCTCGGCGACGTCTATACCGAAGGCCGCAAGGAGGTGTATGTCTTCCCGAAGGGCAACGACGTGCAGCACGAGGAGGTGAAGGTGTTCATCGCCGGTGGCGGTATTTCGGGCAGCGGCCTCTTCCGCTACTTCTCGGAGGCGGGTCTGAAACCCGTGATGGTGAACTGGAGCCGCGGCGCTTCCTGGCGCAACATCGGTGGCGGCCGTCCGGCATTCTCCAACCCCGATATCGCCGACATCGCTCAGCATAGCCACGAGATATTCAAGGGCATCCAGAAGGTACACAATATCAACTACAAGCCTACGCACTATGTGAACCTCGTCCACGACGAGGCTACCTATAAGGCTCTCGACGCCAGCCGTGCGTGGAGCGACGCCTACATGATCGACCGCAAGGATTTCAAGAAGGAGATTTCGCCGCTATGGGACGACACCCGCGACACCTACAGCCACGCCCTGATTACGCGCGACTGCTGGCAGGCCACTCCAGGGCGTGTCATTGACTATATCCGTGGTATCGGTGTCTCGCTCGGCGGCCGCTACTATGAGGATACTGAGTTGCTCAGCGTCTGGCGCAAGGGCGACAAGGTCGTTGCCCTGGTACGCAACCACGAGGGAAAATATATCGAGTATACCTGTGGCCACTTCGTCAACGCCATGGGTTGGGGTGCAGAGAAGTTCACCGACATGTTGGGTATCGACACCGGTCTGTATCCGGTGAAGCACCAGGCATTCATCACACGCCGTCTGCCTATGATGGGACCCAACGGCGGACCGTTAGACATGATTATTGACCGTCGTCACTACAAGGGCTTCAGCGCCGTCTATGGACAGCAGTTCGAGCACACGGGCCAGATTATCGGTTGCGCCAGCCCCGACACCGACGCCTACGAGACGCGCCAGAACATCAAGTACAACAGCAAGGAATTCCTGGAGATTGTGAGCCAAGTGTTTGCGGAATGGCTGCCCAGCCTGAAGGATGTCAGCTTCCTGGCCTGCTGGGCCGGCCGCTACACCGAGCCGCGATACATCGTCGACCCCGAGGTGGGCCTCCTCACCGGTCTCCGCGGCCATGGATTCATGCTCGGCCAGTACCTTGCCAAACTCTATGTCGACAAGTACCTCGGCCGCGAAGTGCCCGGCTACATGAAAGACCTCGCCCTCAGCGGCCACGGCCTCAGCGAGAACGCTTTCAAGTAAACAAGCGCTTTCATTTCGAAAAAAATACGTATATTTGCATTGCTTAAATAGTAATGCAGATATGCGTATTTTATTGAGATATAGACAGATTGTAGTGTTTCTTCTGTTGCTTCTGCCAGTTGTGGCGGAGGCGCAGGTGAAGTCAACCACGACGGTGCAGGGCCGTGTGCGCGATGCAGAGACGAATGAACCCATGCCTTTTGTGCAGGTTGTTTTTGAGGGCTCGACGACAGGCACCGAGACCGACATGGACGGACGTTTCTCACTTTCCAACGACAAGGGGCTCACGAAACTCCAGTTCCGCATGATGGGCTATGAACCCCAGAGTTTCAAGGCTGAGAAGGGGAAGACCAAGAAAAGAGTGACCATCAAGATGGTGCCACGCGGCAAGACGCTCCAGACGGTGGAAATCACCGCCAAGAAGGGCAAGAACAAATACTCTCGCAAGCACAACCCGGCCGTCGAGCTGGTGAAGAAAGTCATCGACCACAAGGAGCAGAACCGCATAGAGAGTGCCGACCAATGGCACCGCGATGTCTACGAGCGCCTTTCCATGTCGCTCGACGATTTCAACCCCGACTTCGAAAACCATTGGCTATGGAAAAAGGTCAGTTTCCTCGAGAAGTACATCGACGAGACGGAGTTCGACGCCACCCCCATCCTCTGTATTTCGATGCGCGAAGCCTTGGCTGAGGAGAGCTATCGCAAAAGTCCCTCCCAGCGACGCCGTTTGGTGACGGGCAAGCGTATGGAGGGCCTCGACGAGGTGATGGAGGACGAGGGCATGGATGCCAATATTCAGGCCATGTTCACACCGGTGGACATCTATGATGGCGACATCGAACTTATGCTCAACCATTTCACCTCGCCACTCTCGTCTCTGCTGGCCGTCACATTCTACAAATACTATATCACCGACACCACCTATGTCGACGGGCAGAAGTGCGTTGAGTTGAGTTTCGTGCCTGCCAACCAGCAGAGCTACGGCTTCACCGGCCGCATGTATGTCGCGCTCGACCCCGACAGCACCTTCGCCTTGACGAAATATGTGATGACCGTCTCGCCGCACGTCAATCTCAACTTTGTGCGCGACCTCTCCATCGTCCAAACCTTCCACCGCGATTCCACGGGGCGCTATCTGCCCTACCGCTGCGACACCTATGGCCGCATGTACATTTCCAAGCGCATTCAGGAGCTCTACGTCCACCAGATGCGCGTCTACACCAACTACGACCTCAGCGACACCGCCCAGATGCTGCCCGACAGCCTTTTCTCGGCCTTCGAGCACGAGGTCGTCCTTCCGCGCAAAGACCTCATGCGTTTCAAGAGCGAGTTCAATGAGCTCCGCCCCGTGAAGCTCAGCGCCAAGGAGACGGTGCTCGACAGCATGTGGGTCGAGCTTCGCCGCCTGCCCGAATTTCGTTTCCTCAAAGCCACCGGCGAAGTGCTGGCCAGCGGCTATGTCCCCACTTCGCGCAAGCGTGCCGATAGCAAGTTCGACATCGGACCCGTGTTCAACATCATCAGCCACAACCACCAGGAAGGCTGGCGCATACGCCTCGGCGGCATGACCAAGGCCAACCTCAGCCCGCGCCACTTCCTCGAGGGTTATGTGGCCTACGGTTTCCGCGACCAGAGACCCAAAACCAACCTCACCTATACCTACACCTTCGACGACAAGGACCGCCACGTCCACGAAGGCCCCTACAGCAGCGTGAGCCTCAATGCCACCTACGAGCTCGAGACCCCTGGCCAGAGCTACGACAACTTCGACCGCGACAACATCATGTCGTCGTCCAACAAGGTGATGAATGTCCAGTATGTGGCCCAGGGGTTGCTGCGTTTCCGCAAGGAATGGAAGAGCCACCTGAGGTTCGACACCTGGGTGGCGGCACGACACTACGAACCCGCCGGCAGCCTCGAATACCTTCAGTATCAGGCCGACGGCTCTCTTAAAAAGGTAGACTACTTCACCGAACTCGAATGGCACACCGGCGTCAGCTTCACCCCCAACTTCGCCGCCGGCACCCGCCGCCGCGAGACCCAGTCGAACCTCCGTCGCGACGCCCCCACCATCTCGCTCTCTCACAATGTCAACCTTGTCGACGGCGACCTCCTCATCCAGAGCACAGCCTTCTCGGCCGACAAACGCTTCTGGCTCTCCTCCTTCGGCCACATCGACGCCAAACTCGTCTCCGGTGTTATTTGGAACCGCGCCCCCTACACCCGCCTCTACATCCCTTCCGGCAACTCGAGCCTCTACATCTCCAACAACGCCTTCAACACCATGCAACCCATGGAGTTCATCATGGACCAGTACGTGGCCTTCTTCGCCACCTACCACCTCAAGGGCTGGATACTCAACCGCATACCCCTCATCAACCGCTTGCGCCTGCGCGAGGTGGTGGGCTTCAACTTCCTCTATGGCGGCCTCTCCACCCGCAACGACCCCTTCAACGACCCCACTGGCCTCTACCGCATGCCCGAAGGCACCAAGCCCTTCGGCACCGCCCCCTACATGGAGTATAGCCTCGGCATCGAGAACATCCTCAAGTTCTTGCGTGTCGATTTCGTGCGCCGCCTCACCTACCTCGAAGGTCTCGAGGGATGGGACCGCTGGTTTATCCGCATCGACCTCAAATTCCAGCTGTAAGTCGAATTAATAATTAAGAGTTATGAAAAAGATATTGTTTATAGCCGCGATAGTCTCAATTATCAGTTTCCAATTCTCAATATCCCACGCCCAGGAGCAGCGCCAGTATGTCAGCTGGGGCATCGTGGGCGGCCCCAACCTCTCGTCCTATATCATGAGGGTCGACCCCCTGCTGCGCGACACCCTCATTGCCGACACCGTCCTCAACTCGCTGCCGGCCACGGGTTTGAGCCTTGGCTTCTTCCTCGACTATCATATCACCGACCGCTGGTATCTCCAGTTCTTCGGTGGCGGTGCCCTCGAGCAGTCCACCCTCCGCTACAACGACCACCACAGCCACATGCTCACCATCGGCATCGATCTGGGCCTCTCAGTCTTCTATCGCCACCCTTGGCGCGAGGGCAATCTGCTCTTCGCCCTCGGCCCCTACTGCCATTTCGTGCCCTATTCCACCGCCACCGAAGGCATCAACCTCTATAGCCGCCGCATCCGCATCGACCCCGTCACCGGCAAGTCCTACTTCGCCATGAGCGACATCCATGCCGGCCTCTGTGCCACCATCGGCTACGAGTTCGCCCAGCGGTGGGTTGTCCAGCTCGACGGCAAATTTGCCCTCACCGACATCCTCAACCTCGAGACCCCCGGCACCTACGTCTACCCCTTCAAGATTTCTTTCGGCGTCGGAGTCCGCCTGTAGAGTGTTGATTCTGAGTAGTGTAAATCATAAGCACCGTTTTTTTGCAACGGTGCCTTTTTTTGTCCTTTTTTCGTGCTATATAACTGCCTGATACTTAGCACTAACTCCCTATCAACTCCCACCTATCTCCCAACCAACTCCGACCCATGTCCGACCACGGTGGGAGATGATAGGGCGGTGGTAGGGCAGTGGTAGGGCGGTGGTAGGAATATGGGGCAAGGTAGGGGCAAAAAAAAATCCCCTGATTGCTCAGGGGATGTATTTGACGGCCTCTTCGAGCCACCGCCGGTCGGTGTCGTCGAAGGTGGACAGTTCGCGGCTGTCGATGTCGAGGACGGCGATAATCTCGTCGCCCCGGAACACCGGTACAACAATCTCGCTGCGGCTCTCGCTGCTACAGGCGATGTGTCCCGGAAACTCCTCGACGTCAGGTACTACCAGCGTTCGACGCTCTTTCCACGCCGTGCCGCACACTCCGCGTCCGTAGGCGATGTGAACGCAGGCTATCGGCCCTTGGAAGGGCCCCAGCAGCAATTCATTGTCAATGACGCGGTAGAATCCTGTCCACCAGAATCCAAGCTCGTTGTGCAGCAATGCACTGACGTTGGCCATCTTGGCGATGATGTCGGTCTCGCCCTCGCAGAGGGCTTTCACCTGCGGCAGCAGGCTTTTGTAGTGTTCTTCCTTGTTCATTTGCGTTTTTTGCCTTTAAGTTCCTTGACGGTGGCATAAGGGGCTTCGTCGGTCAGTGTTATCGCGTACTGGTGCTTGCCGTCCTTGCTCTGGGTATATCTTATATTTCCTTCGCAGTAGGGGTAGAGCGGGCGGGTGCCGTAGATGGCGTAGCCGTTCTTTTCCAGCCACTTGCCGATGGCCTCCATGCGCTCCAAGGCCTGTGGCGGCAGGTTTCCGTCGGCGTCGGGGCCCACGTTGAGCAACAGGTTGCCGCCCTTGGCCACTACGTCGCAGAGCATGTGTATCAGTGTCTTGACGCTCTTGTAGTTGTCGTTGGGCACGTAGCTCCAGCTGTCGCCCATGGTCATGCAGGTCTCCCAGGGGTAGGGGAGGAGGGT
>JAEEGF011457731.1_pt1 | contig 13586 bp, 9 predicted proteins | sample 9134171 | NCBI WGS metagenome assembly JAEEGF01 (sample SAMN16246542, study PRJNA631951) | gut metagenome | biome: gut microbiome; feature: rumen; material: AP-attached | host: Bos | place: Iran: Karaj | collected 2018-10
ATGCCCTACATTGGTGCATTCATGTACACAATATCCTCCCTGTTCACGGTTAATACATATTCAAGATATTCGGCACCCCTTCCTCAGGAATACGGAATCATGTTTATTCTTCCTGCGGTATATGCCGGCTTTGCTTTCTTCAGAGAGCAGAGGATCGAGAAAAGATTCGCCGTTAGTAAAAGAAGTTTTGTGTACCTGGTAGTTTTTGCCATGTCTTTTGCCATGACAATCACGGTGCATTTCTACGGCGCCATGATAGCGGGCCTCTACTGCGTGGGTATGGCTATAGCCTATATTCCGTGGATATTCAGAAAGCCCTACTTCGGAAAAGTGGCTATTACATGTATTATAAGTGTATTTGTTGCGGTGCTTCCCATGGGAATCGCCTACGCCACAGGTACACCTCTTCAGGAGTCTCTTGCCTGGGGTATGAGCGTTATCGAAGGCGACGAGCCTAAGAATGAGGGGGAAGAATCTACCGAAGAATCCACCGAAGAAGGCGACGGAGCGGAACTCGAAGAAGAGAGCGAATACGAAGATCCGGAACTGGAAGAAGGTGCATTGATCGGTCGTGACGGACAGCTCTTAACACATTCCGTTTCCGAAGATGAAGATGCGGATACAGATGCGAGCATAGATGCTGATGAAGAAGCAAGTCTTGATTCTGATACAGCTGTCAGTTCAAGTTCAAGTGCAAGCACTAGCACTAGCACTAGCGCCGGCACGAGTACCAGTGTCGATAGTAGGGAAGCCAGTCGACTTGAGGAAGCTTACGGCAGGGTGGCATCAAGATACTTTAACAACAGGTACGGTAAGATCCTGGGACGTATCATGTATCGCGCGGACAGATTCAGGAACCATATCCTCCTGTCGGTAATGTCTGATATAAACGGCAACAACACATATGTGTTCTTTGTTGTTTTCTATACACCGATTCTTATAGCAATCGGTTTGGCTGTTATGCTCATAAAGAAAAAGGATGAGATGTACGGTGGTGTTCTTATTGCCACAGGTATCATCATGCTTTTGATGAATATAGTATTGGCATCCAAGGAGTTGGGTATACCTTCACTCATGGATCCCAACAGATGTTCCGTTTATTTTGCATATATTATAGCGGTGGCTACACCACTGGTTGCAGACGGAATAGTGTATCTCTTCCTTGACTGGGATCTCAAGAAGAGAATAATCAATGCTGTCAGTCTTGTATTAACGGTAGCTTTTCTTGTATCGCTATTCAAATACAATCTGATAAGAGAGAGATTTAATGAGCCCGGTATGGAGCTTAACGAGTCCCTTATATGTCTGACGGATATTATACATAGCAATAAGAATTTTACCTATACCATCGTATCGGCCAATGATGAAAACCGTATGGTTTACGACAAAGGCTTCCATTACGAGTTGGTTAACTTTATATGGGGTATGGAACACATAGGAGCCAAGGGAAGGGTTCAGATTCCTACGGAGACGGTATTTGTCTTTATCGAAAAGATTCCTGTTGACTACTTCCGTAGTTATTGGGGATCCGGACAGACCATATCGGAAGAAGGATGTCTCCACAGACTTCCAAACAACAAAGGACTTCAGTGTTACCAGGGTGAACACAGATGGATAGTTATGTCCAGAGCATATTTCTGGGCTCAGAAATTCATGGAACTCTATCCCAATGAAATGTCGGTTTATTACGAGACGGACAATTTTATCTGCTACAAGATAAAACAGAATCCTTATCGTTTGTTTAATTTTGCAATCGATTACGATTACAATCTCAGGGAGTATGCAAAGGAAATAGAAGACTGGTCCGAAGAGGAAGAGTAGGGGTAATTTGAGATGGTTTCTCGAAGAAGTTTTTTAGCAATAACAATCATAATGGTTATCATATGCGTTATGTTCCAGTATGTGCAGGTGGTAAGAAGCAGTGAAAACGATTATTTCGATAATCCGTATTCTGATCTGAAATTGCCTGAGAGACATGAATGGCAACCCATTGACTATAAGGAAGCAGAACGCACAGGCATTATACCTTGGGAAGATGGCGGTTATGTTCTTTTTATCGGTGATGACACTTCACCGGTTGGAAGCGTTGTAAGTCAGTGGGCATCATATTCCAAGCGTCAGATGTACGCAAGGAAGAGCCTTGAGGGCTTTACAGTTGCAAAATTCAAATCACCGGAATTCATAATCTTGGATTCGAATTATATTAATTTCGATAAAGATCTTTCAAGACTTTACGAGTTGACAGATAAAGGTATTTCCATAGTCTTCTGTAATCTTCCTTCTGTAGAAGTACTGGAGGCCAATGATTCACTTAAGGACTTTATGGGAATCAATTATATCAAGGAACCGTCCGTTACCGTTGAGGGTATGAAGCTCTTCGGCGGATTCTTACTCGGCGGAGAGACAATCTACGAACCCGAGAAGAAAGAGGATGAGAGAAGACAGGATCTGGACCTTGAAGTTCCTTGGATCGTAACAGGTGGTGGTACCAAGACTTACATGGTTGGTATCATGGATGATTATTATAAGAAGTATGCTTTCAAGAACGAATACTTCCCCGCTATTATATGGCGTAACAGTCTTGGAAATGCCCAGGTATTCTGCGTATGCGGCGATTATATGAATACAACCGGAGGAATCGGTATCCTCAGCGCAATGATCTACGAGTTGAGTGATTATTCTATCTATCCCGTTGTTAATGCTCAGAACACACTTTTAGTGGATTTCCCTCTTATGGCTGATGAGAACAGGGAAGAGTTTACGAAGATATATTCACGTACGGCGCTGTCATTCCAGAATGACGTTATATGGCCCACGCTTATATCGCTGGATGAAAAATACAAACTGAAGTATACGTGCTTCATGTCACCTAAGTACAATTACCAGGATCCTGCAGAACCGGGCTATGATTTCTATGAGTTCTATCTCAAGAACTTCAACGAAAGAGGTTCGGAACTTGGTATCTCTCTTGAGCATGATGATAATGTGGAACTGGCAGATAAGCTCTACTACGATACAGGCTACTACGATACCATCGCCAAGAGATATGTATGTTCAAGCGCTTTCCTCAACATAAACGATATCGACAAGCTGGAGGAAGCTGTACAGAATCCGCATGTTAAGCATGTTAAGACCATCGCCTGTGCGGAAGATATCAATACACCGATACTGAGTTATATCAATGATGATATTACTCTTCAGTGTCTTACAAGCAGTGCCAAGAACCTTACTTATAAGAGAGATCTTATGCTCAAGAGTGTTGAGACCGCTCTGGCTTATGACAATGCGGAGATGAACTTCTCAGATGTTTACTGGCCCAGCGGGGACGGTGATCATTGGGAGAATATCTATAATGATATGTCCAGCTCACTTGCCACATACTGGAGACCTTTCAGAGTATTTGCAAGAACAAGTCTTACAGAGAGTGACCAGAGAGTAAGAGTATTCCTGAATCTTGGCTGTGAGTATTCAAGAGAGCAAAACTGTATAAGTCTTAAAGTAAGCGGAAGAGACGGAAATACAGGTTACTTTATGCTTCGTACTCACGGTGAGGAAATAGTAAGTATGTCAAAAGGCTCATTCGAAAAAATAGAAGATGACGCTTTCCTGATCACACTTGATGACGATGAAACAGAGATATATCTTAAGCCAACAGATACATTAGGGGATTAAAGGGGCTAATTGCCTGAAATGAGGTAAAAATGAAAGTCTGTATTATAGCAGAGGGTTGCTATCCGTATGTTGTAGGAGGAGTATCCGGCTGGATTCACAATCTCATAAACAGTTTTCCGGAATATGATTTTACGATTCTCGGAATAGTAACAGACCGTTCGCAGAGCGGAAAATTCAAGTACGAATTGTCGCCATATGTAGAAGCGGTATATGAAGCTTATCTTGATGATAAGGATTACAGCAATTCCAAAAAGAAGGGCAGAAGAACGAGACTTACAAAGTCCGAATACAGAGCCTTAAGAAGTCTTGTTATCAATACAAGGGTTGAATGGGATGCCATATTTGAGCTTTTCCAGAAGAGAAGATATTCAACAGATGACCTTCTTATGGGAGCGGATTTCCTTCATATTGTCAGAGAATATTATGACAAGAATTATCCCAGAATCGTATTCTCGGATTTCCTTTGGACAGTAAGATCCATGTATCTTCCTCTGTTCCTTATGCTCAAGACTCCCCTTCCCAAAGCAGATGTATATCACTGCGTTGCAACAGGATATGCCGGAGTACTTGGAGCAATGGCTGCCAAGAGATACGGTGGAAAATTAATCCTCTCAGAGCATGGTATTTATACCCGAGAGAGAGAAGAAGAAATCATTAAGGCCAACTGGGTTAAGGGAATATATAAGTCTATTTGGATTGATCAGTTCAAGAAGATGTCCCTTCTTGCCTATGAAAGAGCAACTATCGTAACAAGTCTCTATGAACATGCGAGAGAACTTCAGATAGAACTTGGCTGTGATGAAAGAAAGACAACAATAATTCCAAACGGAATCGACGTTGATAAATTCAAGAATCTTCCGGGCAAACTTCCCGAAGACGAAGGATACTTCAATATAGGCGCCGTACTTCGTGTGGCTCCTATCAAAGATGTTAAGACTATGATTCAGGCATTCAGCTTTGCCAAGGAAAAAGCACCTGCACTCAAGCTGTGGATCATGGGACCTGCAGACGAGGACGAGGCCTACGCATCAGAGTGTTACGAACTGGTTGAATCCCTTGGAGTTAAAGATGTAATCTTTACAGGAAGAATCAACGTTGCCGAGTATCTCGGACGTATGGATGTAACCATTCTTACAAGTATAAGTGAGGGTCAGCCTCTTACAATCCTTGAAGGATATGCGGCACATCTTCCCGCTATTGCCACGGACGTTGGTAACTGTCGTGGTCTTATATACGGAGAAGATGATGATTTTGGAGATGCGGGCATTCTTACTCACGTAATGAACGTGGCAGAGATAACCGATGCCATGTTGAGACTCTACAGACATCCCGAGATTCGTAAGAAGATGGGAGAGGCAGCATTCAAGAGAGTAGAGAATAAGTACAGAATCGATCAGATGAAACAGAGTTACTATGATCTCTATGACAGGTTGGAACCGGGAGTAGACTGATGGCAGGAATAGGAATTAAACTCAACAAAATATATAACAAGAGATCTATCTTTGCTAGATTATACGGATTCGGATACAGTGTGGTTGTTACCATTGCTCCTATGCTTGTGGTAATCGCCGTACTTGTGGCAATGCAGCTGCTTCTTGGATTCTCCAAGTTGAATTATGCTGTAAGAGAACTGTTCTCATGTACGGTCCTCTATATATTCATATTTGCCCTTTTGACTGCGTCACCCTTTAACGCGGTCATATCCAGATACATGTCCGATCTTATTTATGAAGACAAGTACGAAGACATTAAGCCCTGTTTTTATACGGGTATGTTGCTTAACTGTATAGTATCCTTTATACCGGAACTTATATTCTGTTTTCATGAATACTATGTGGGCGGAGTAAATGTATGGTATGTCTTCGCGGGATTTGTGGGCTACATGTCACTGATGTTCGCTTTCTATATCATGCTTTACCTGTCAATATGTAAAGATTATAAGAAGATATCACTTTTTTACATAATCGGAATGAGTGTGGCACTGCTTCTTTCTCTGGGCTTACATTATTTCTTCAATGTGAGAACGGACGTTGCAATGCTGGTATCTCTCGATGTGGGTATGCTTATTATCGCAATACTCGAATACTCTCAGTTCTTACAGTATTTCACCCAGAATTCCGGTGATTATGCGGGAGTATATCGCTATTTGGCAACCTACTGGCAGTTGATAGTAGCAAACTTCATGTATATCTTCGGTCTCTATATCCATAACTTTGTATTCTGGACAACCGATGAACACATGATAGTTGCCAGGAGCTTTGTATGTAACCAGCCTTATGATATGGCCAGCTGTTTGGCCATGTTCACCAATATCACTTCCAGCGTTATATTCCTCTCCCGTGTGGAGATGAATTTCCACAGCAGATATAAAGGATATTCGGAAGCGGTTATCGGTGGAAGAGGACAGGATATAGACAAGGCGGCCAACAGAATGTTCCGTCAGATCATGGAAGAAGTGATGACTCTTGTACGTGTGCAGTTCATTATATCCTCGGTAATATTCCTTGTTGCCATGGTGATACTTCCAAGATACGGTTTCGGAGGAGAGACACTGCAGATATATCCCCTTTTAGCTGCGGGATATTTCATAATGTTTACCATGTATGCATTAATCGTCTTCCTTTATTATTTCAACGATCTGAACGGCGCGGTGGCCACATCGCTGACATTCTTTATTGTGACGGGGGTATGTAGTTTCATTGCTACCAAACTTCCTGTTATATGGTACGGCTCGGGCCTGGTAATAGGTGCCTTTACCGGTTTTACGGTAGCCTATTTCAGACTCAGATATATGGAGAAAATGCTTGATGTACATACATTCTGCCTCGGCTCCATCCTTAAGAAGGGCCATGGCAAGATGCCTTCCAACTGTGTATATGTGAGGAAATAATTATGATTATAGGAAATGCGGGTATACTTAGAATAATATTGTTTGTAATGGGTGTGGCATTGCTTGGGATCACCGTAGGAAGTCTTGCAAAGAGAAAGCTCAACGAATCTTTCAGTCTTGTATGGGGGATCATTTCCGTTGCCCTTATAGTGATGGGTATAATAATAAGTCCTGTAGAATGGAATGAATATATAAGTACGGGCGGACTGTTTCTTATACTGGTGATCATGTTCAGCATTGTTTATGCTGCATATTTTACCAGCATCAGGATATCCCAGCTGACCAGAGAGAATACTGAACTTGCAATACAGGTCTCTCTGCTCAATCAGGAAAATCAGAGGATCCTCAACAGATTAAAAGAGATGACGGGGCTTGAGATAAGAGATATCTGATGATTTGCGGTTTTTTGTTATGAATGGATTGTAAAATATACCTATGGGGGAGTTATGGAGACAAAAACAGCTAAGAAAAAAGAGGTATTGATCATAATACCCGCATATAATGAAGCAAAGACCATCGGCAAGGTTCTTGATGCACTTGAGAAACCGGAGATAGCGGATATTGCCGATGTTCTTGTTATGAATGACGCATCCAAGGACGGAACGCAGTATATAGTCCTTAAGAGAGGCCACAGAGTAATAACACATACTTTTAACCTTGGATACGGAAGCGGACTTCAGGTCGGATACAAATATGCCGCCAGAAGAGAATATAAATACGTAATTCAGATAGATGCCGACGGTCAGCACGATCCGTCCAATATACTTAAGATATACAAAGAGCTTACAACAAAGGGAGAGAACGGTGAATATCCGGATATCATTCTCGGATCCAGATTCGTGGAGGGAGCTGTAAGCTTTCCCGTTCCTATATCAAAAAAGATAGCCTTTGTATTGTTCAGAAACCTGATTAAAATGGGAACTGGCACAAAGATCATGGATCCCACATCGGGACTTCAGGGACTCAGCAGCAGAACATTCTGGTATTATGCAAGATATTCGCATTTTGATGACAAATATCCGGATGCAAACATGCTTATGCAGATGCTTTTACTCGGCTACAATGTCAAAGAGATTCCGGCATATATGGTGGCAAGAACAGACGGAACAAGTATGCATTCCGGAATAATCAAGCCCATAATCTATATGTTCAGAATGATGTATTCAATTATAGCCGTATGGGTCAGAGTAAAAGTATTCAAAGTAGACATCGGAAGTAAAGACGACTATGAGCATATTCAAGCATTACAAAAGAATTAAATTTAAGCCCGCCAAATTCAAAGAGATAGCTGATGAGATCAACAATCCCGAGCGTGGATGGTACCAGATACATACATTCAACCTGGGCGAAGAGATATCCATGAAAGACAGGGAATATACTCTTAACAAGACGGATACCCTTGCCTTTGTACTTATCGATATAAGTGCTTACAGGGATAAAGATCTGGACGAGGAGGCATTTACCAATCTTCGTAAGATATTCAGCTTTTTCAGGGACTACAGACTGGATATGATCGTCAGAGTTGTCTATGACACTGTGGGAAAATGTCTGGAAAGAGAGCCCGATAACGAAGCACAGATCTTAAGACATATGAATCAGCTGGGACCTGTATTGGGTGAATATGCAGGTGAGATATACGTCTATCAGGGACTCCTTATAGGCAACTGGGGAGAGATGCATTCTTCAAAATTCCTCTCACCCGACAGATTGAAAAGACTTGCCGATGTTCTGTTGGAACAGCTCAAAGGCACGGCATATCTTGCTGTAAGAAGACCTGCTTATGTAAGAGTTCTTTTCCCCGAAGGAGAAGACTTAAGACAGTCGCAGGTTGGTATATTTGATGATGCTATTATGGCATCCTTAACACATCTTGGAACTTTCGGAGATACACCGGCCGCAATGGTAAGACGTGACCAGGCATGGCTGCCTTCGGAAGAACTTGAATATGTATCGACCCTTTGCAATAAGCTTCCTTACGGAGGCGAAGCCATATTCAGTGAAGAAGATGCCAATGCGGCAAAGATGCAAAAGTCTCTCAAGGCTATAGATTCTTATTTCCGCATTTTGCATATATCATATCTTAACCGTGTACATGATATGCGTTTTATTGACAATCTGCGCAGCCTTAAGTGGAGAGGCGCCGGAGTCTTTGCAGGTATGAACGGTTATGATTATATCGGACGTCATCTGGGATACAGATTTGTAATAAGAGATGTATCCTGCAAACGTTTAAAACAGGATAAGAGTCTTTTGGACTGGAAGATTGCCATTGAAAATGTGGGATTTTCAAGATCCTTCTTTGATACCAAAGTGGTTCTTCGAGGAAAGGATGAACTGGGCAATACCAAAGAAATCGATATCAGCAACTGGCTGCAGTTGAGACTTGCCGAACCCGGAAAAGTAAGGGTATACAACCTTCATACGGAGGAAATATACGGTAAGATCAGTCTGTATGCAGTAAAAGCATCGACAAAGAGAGCGGTATTCTTTGCTAATTCCGTTAACGGAAAAGTATCGGAAGATGCCGAGATTCTGCTTGGAAAGATATAAGGAATCAAAACTTGGAAAAGGGACTTTCGCCGGAACAAAAGAAAATGTGTGAATTGCTTACCCTGTCTGTGTCAGGAAAAGAGACAGACAGGGCTGTTTTTTCCATGTCGGATAGGCTTATGAATATGAGCAGACTGGAAGGAACAACAGCTCTGCTTTATCCCGTGTGCGATGAGGAGAATCTTAAGAGATATCCGGGCATAGAAAAAGAAGCCCGTGAGAACTGTGTAAGATTCTACAGACTCTTGCAGTTGGGACGTTACTTTTGTCTTGAACTTGAAAAAAGAGGAATAAAAGCTCTTGTAATCAAGGGCGCGCATCTGGCTTCCATGTATCCTGTTCCCGAATACAGATCCTTCGGAGATGTGGATCTGCTGCTGTGGGATAAAAGAGATGAAGCAAAAGCTGTTAAAGTCCTGGAAGAATTGGGATGCGTTAAGAATTCATTTCAACGATCCACACATCATGTTGAAATGGTATTTGAAGACAGAATACCCGTTGAACTCCACAGTTCAGTTGTCAGAGATTTTGAAGATCAAAAGATTAACAAAAGAATAGATGAGATATTTGAATTAAAAGAAGAGGATGTTACAAAGGCTGAACTAATGGGAATAGAATTTCCCGTTCTTACGGACGGCCTCAATGCCTTTTACATGCTTTTACATTCGGTGCAGCACTTTCTTAATGCAGGCTTCGGAATAAGGCTGATTTTGGACTGGGCCCTTTTTTGGAAGAGGGAAGTTAACGACGCTGAGACTGAAAAATATCTGGGACTTGTAAAAGAAGTGGGCCTTTCTCTGTTTTCGGAGACTCTTACAAAGTGTGCCATTGCATACCTGGGGCTGAATCCCGATGTAAGTGACAGACTCTGTGACAGACATTACGGGAAAGAAGAACTGGAAGAAGACAGTCTTGTTCTTGATTTTATGAAGGAAGTCTTCGAAGCCGGAAGGTTCGGAGAGAGAGACAGCAAGAGAGTTGTTACAATTAATTCGCCTTCCTTCGGCGGTCTTGTAAGAGGCTTCCACCATCAGATGCATCTGAATTTTCCCAAGGCGGGAAAAATCTTTATCTTATGGCCGATTCTATGGACGGTAACGCTCGTGCGTTTCCTGATAAATAACAGGAGATACAGGAATTCCTCTTTGGCGGCAGTAGTAGGCAATGCAATGAGAAGATCGACTCTTGTTAAAAAACTTAATATTTGGCAGTAGGCAAGATTATTTTTGGCATATCTGTCAAATAGTACTTTTGACCCCTATTTCAGGCCATATAACTTGACATTATACGCATTGTATTATATTATAGTGTTACATAGGGGTAATGGGTACTTTATACAGTTATTTATATAGCTTATAGGGTGGTTTTATAATGGAGGCTTTATTATGATGACTTATGAGAGACCGGTAGTATTGGAGAGCGGCGAATTATTCGAAGGCGTTTATACTGAGAGTGGCGGTGAGGAACCTACAATCACAGCCAACGTGGTATGGACAAACCAGAATTCAGGATCACATTCAGACCTTTCTGTATATGTATCATGTGGTTCTGTAGAAGGTGAATATATCAGAGTTACGGTTACATGGAACGGTAATGGTTCTATTACCGGTGTAGGTGGTTTTTCAGGACCATATACATCCGCTGATTTCAGTGGTGACAGTATTACATTCGTTAGAGAAGGTCATTTCAATCCCAACGAAAATTTTGAGTTCGGATTCAACAATGTTACATTTGATTCTTGCGGAGATCCCGATGAACGTGACGGCGAGCATACAGGATCTTATTATGCAAGCGGTTCACATTGTGGCGAATATGCCGGTGAGTTCTCTATTGATTACGAATGTCACGCATAAGTTTGATTTTTCAGGGCACCACTTTATGTGGTGCCTTTTTTATGCCCTTATGATAAAATGTAGCTATGGGAAAAAAAGGCTTTTTGTCCAAATTAAATAAGGGAAGTATCGGATCGGTTTTTGAATGTATCCGTTGGATTGCGGGATATGGAAAAAAGCATGTTATTTCCATTGCATTTTATACAATCTTAGGTATGTCGGGTGCATTGGTAGGTATTCTATCCAGCCTTGTATCCAGGGATCTTGTTGATATTATCACAGGTCACAAGACCGGAGAACTGATCAAGACCTTTCTCTTAATGATCGGCACACAGTTGGCAACTGTAGCTGTCAATAACATATCTTCCTATATCAGTACCATGCTCAGCATCAAGGTTGAAAACGATATAAAAGGTGACATCTACGACCAGATCATGATCACAGACTGGCAGGAACTCACCAAATTCCATTCCGGTTATCTTACAGCCAGATGGTCGGGAGATTCTTCAAGTGTTTCCAACGGTATACTCAATACATTCCCCAATTTTTTCATATACATATTCAAATTCGCATCGGCTTTTTATATGGTGGTGAAATATGACTGGTCATTTGCTGTGATTGCAATATGCAGTGTGCCTTTGTCATTTATTGTTTCAAGAACCAATCTTAAGAGAATGCGCAAAGCCAATATGAACTCAATGGAGTTCTCGGCCAAGATGTCAGCTTTTACGCAGGAGTCCTTCTCAAATATACAGAATGTCAAGGCATTTGACATGATAAAACTATATTGCAGGAAACTCAGAGAACTTCAGAAGGAAAATGCGGATATCAGGCTGAATCTGCAGAAAGTCAGCATTATCAATTCCATAATCCTTACCCTGGTAACAATCCTTATTACTTATTCGACTTACGGATGGGGTATTTATAAGGTATGGAGCGGAGCCATTACTTACGGTACCATGACCATGTTCTTGACCCTTACTCAGACACTGTCGGGTACCACCAACAGTCTTATCAACATGGTTCCCAGTACGGTCAATCTTACAAATGCGGCAAGAAGAGTTATGAACCTTCTTGAGCTTCCCAAGGAAGACTACAGCCAGTATGAGGAAGTTAAAGAATTCAGAGAAAGATACGGATATAAGGGTGTTGGTGTAGAGATTAAGCACTCATCATTTACATATCTCACCGGAACGGAAGTATTTGAGAACGCAGACTTCTGTGCATACCCGAGAGAGGTTGTGGGCCTTGTGGGACCTTCGGGAGAAGGTAAGACCACAATGTTACGACTGATACTGTCCATAATCAATGCCGAAGACGGAGACAACAATGTGGTGGCAGGTCACGGAGAGAATCCCGAAGAAAAGATGAGGCTTACTGCTTCAACCCGTCAGCTCTTTGCCTATGTTCCTCAGGGCAATTCAATGTTCCCCGGAACCATTGCCGACAACATGAGAAACGTCAAGGAAGATGCAACGGACGACGAGATAATAGAGGCTCTGAAGATGGCTTGCGCTTGGGATTTTGTATCAAGACTTCCCGATGGTATCAATACGGAGATCAAGGAAAGAGGCGGCGGCTTCTCGGAAGGTCAGTCCCAGAGACTGTCCATCGCAAGAGCACTGCTTAGAAAATCTCCCATACTTTTGCTGGATGAGGCAACTTCCGCGCTGGATATGAAGACAGCGGAGAATGTGCTTAATAATATCATGCAGGACTCATATCCCAGAACATGTATATTGACCACTCACAGACCTGAAGTTATGGATATCTGTGACAGAATGTATACTGTCAGCAATAACGCGATCACCGAGGGGAAAGCAGGCGCTTAATGGATGAATTAAAACCGCTTATAAGTGTTGTAATTCCATATCACAATTCCGAAGCCTATATTGCTGCCTGTATTGAATCCGTTGTGGGGCAGACATATGAGAATATTGAGATTATAGCAATCGACAATCTTTCCACCGACGGAAGCAGGGAGATTGTCGAAAAGATGCAGTCTGAAGATTCCAGAATCAAGATCTTTGACTGCGATAGGGCCGGACTTGCGGAGGCGAGAAACAAAGGCTTAGAAGTCTATTCCGGAGACTATCTTTTCTTTTTGGACAGCGATGATGTTATTCCGGAAGATTCTATTGAGATTCTCTATAATGCTGCGGAAAAAAATAATGCGGATTATGTCTGCGGCTCATACAGGACTTACGGAAAGTCAGGGCCGAACACAGGAAGAAATCATAGCCTTAAGCCTTTTGTATCGGATAAAAAAGAAGAGATTCACAAATATATCCTGACCCATGGAAAAAGCAGTAATTTTGCATGGGGCAAGCTCTATGGCAGAAATATCTTCGAGGGCGTATCCTATCCCGAAGGAAAGATGTATGAAGATATAGCAGTGGTTCCTGCTATTATTGAGAACTGTAACTGTCTCGCAGCCCTTGATAACATAGTATACGATTATTGTCAGCATTCGGATTCCCTGACCCATTCCTGCGATGTGGAAAAGCAGATGGACGGCCTTAATGCTTGGATTAAGAATGCGGAATTCTATAAAGAGAATTATCCTTCGCTTTTGCCCTATGCATATGAAAATGAGATGGAATTTTCATTTTTCCTTATGGACAGAATTCGAAGAGACGGAA
>JAEEGF011831888.1_pt1 | contig 13586 bp, 11 predicted proteins | sample 9134171 | NCBI WGS metagenome assembly JAEEGF01 (sample SAMN16246542, study PRJNA631951) | gut metagenome | biome: gut microbiome; feature: rumen; material: AP-attached | host: Bos | place: Iran: Karaj | collected 2018-10
TGCTTCTGTACTTGTGCTCGTTAAGGGTGCTTATAAGATTATCTTTATCCAGGAATTCCATTACCATATCGCGGTCATTCTTATGAACGATGTGTTCGACATCGTCCCGGGAATCAGCCCAAAAATCTTCCCCGGACTTTCTCATGTCCAATTGCCCATAAACGTTCCTGCACTCAAAGCTGATATAGTTTGCAGTTTCCGCATCCAGATAATAGATCACGTCGAAGTTGACAGCCAGACTTTCAGCAATCTGGGCAAAAGTAACCTGTTTCTTCTGATTTTCCCGACGAAGAGCTTCAGCTCTGATATCTTCTTCTATGTCTTTTTCATACAGCACAAAGTGCTTTCCGTCATTGGCAAATTTTATTGTAAAAAGATAATACTTGGGCTGCCCGTTTACCATGAGCCTGTATTTATATGAAAAGTTTTTTCTTTTCTCCAGGTTTTTGATCATGTTCTCTTTTTCGAGGAGATTACGCGCCATTTCTCTGTCATCGGGATGAACGAATCTGTCAATATTTGCCTTGGCCTCAGCGTAAAAATCCCGACCTGCTATGGGCACATTCAAATCCTTGTATTCCGGACTTGTGATATATTCCTGAAATTCTCCGGTCTCTATATCGATGTAATACATGGCCACAAAATCATCCGCCAGGCCTCTTGCTATGCTGTCATATATTTCTTTTTCCTTCTTTTCTCCAAGCTCAACAAAGGAATGGATCATGCATATTCCGATGATAAGCCCCATGGAATAATACGGACTTAAAGCATCAAATATCTGCAGTATCAGGAAGACCTCCATCACAACACAAGTGAGTCCCACAGCGATGTACCTTGCTTTTTCGGCGCCAAAGGACTTACGTGAAATGTTAAGCATATAGGCTGAAGTAACCACATAGTGCGCGATTTGCAGAACAAAAGCAATGTACCTGCCCGATCCCGGAACATATTCATGGGCTTCGTTAAAAGAAAAAATGAATGGATGAAATCTGTTGATCATCAAATAGACCAGAGCCAGCGCAAATATGGCCCAGACAGTAAAGAGCATGACTTTTCTGCGGCGTCCTCTTTTGTTAAGAAAAGCGATGATATAGCGGGTCCATGCCAGCATGGTCAGGAACAGAAAGATAAAATAGAACACGCAGTCGGAGTACAGAAGCGGGAAAAGAGCATCGCTTTCATGATGGGCATACAATATCCCCCAGAAAATATCGCTAATGAAATACAAGTTAGACGCCATGATAAAAAAATGGTAGCGTCTCCGTGCCAACTGCTCCTGCTCGTCTTTCTGCTCACTGGAGTTGTGCTTTAAGAAGCTTAAAGCCTCCCGGTTGATTATTAAATTTAGTATCAGTGCGAGACCGCTGACAAATGAATAGGTCATATGTATTGCTCTCCTTAATTAGTCACGGGTCTGGTGTGGGCTATGGGGGCGCGGGTGGGCTATGGGGGCGCGGGTGGGCTATGGGGACGGAGGTGGTGGCCCATTTTGAGCCAAAATGGGCCACCACCTCCGTCCCCATAGCCCACACCAGCCCCATAGCCCACCCACGACTTCATAGCCTACTCACGACTTCATAGCCTACTCACAGCCTCATCTCGCTCTGGCCATGCCGGAGGCGGATTCGTTACTGATAGTCAGAACTGCGGCGGCAACAGCGGAGTTGCCGGTGACAGGGTTGACGGCGATTCGGCGGATCAGGGTGTGAACCACAGTGTCCGGGCCGACTTTCTCATCAACTACAAGGCGGTTGCCTTCCTGGCCGCATTTGATCACTGCCTTAAAGAAGGTTGAGCCCAAAACTGCTTGATCATCCTGCACATCTCTGGCATCCGTACTGTACGCAACGTTCAGGGTACGATTTAAGAAGTCGCGGTAAGAACGGTTGCAGCGGCTGTACCACAGCTTAGTTCCGTTGACTTCCATGATACACATGGGCAGTGTATCAAAATATTTCGCCATAATATCCTCATTCTCATTGGAGAAGGAAGACAGATCGTAGAGATTAAGGCGACCGATGGACGCATAGTACTCTGCTTCAGCGGGATTTTCATATTCAATGTAGGAGGAGGTTTCAACTCTGGAGACTATATCCTCAAAAGGAATAGCCTTGCCATAGTAGAAGCCCTGGATTCTGGTACAGCCAATCTCACGAAGGAACTCTACCTGCTCCGGATGCTCAACACCTTCGCAAAGAGTATCCATACCAAGGCTCATGGCCATATTTACAAGCTCTGTCACGATGATCTTGCCCTCTTCGCCTTCATCAAAGCGCTCCATGAAACGCATATCTAACTTGATGAGGTCAAAGTGAATCTGATGCAGCACATCCAGTGAGGAGTAGCCGCTTCCGAAATCGTCCATCCATACAGGGAAGCCCAATTTCTGGAATCTTTCGACCTGTTCTTTCATGAATTCGAAGTTCTCGCCGATAACGCTCTCAGTAATCTCTATGGAAATCATGGAATGGTCTATACCTTCAGCATCCACTCTCTTGCAGATTTCTTCAACAATATCGCAGCTCTCAAAGTCCATGCGGGAGAGGTTGATGGACTGCGCAACAACGTAATAGCCCTTCTCCTTCTGCATCTTCATCTTTTTAAGAACCTGTTCCAGCACATAAAGATCCAGCTTGTAGATCAGTTTGTATTCTTCCAGCGCCGGAATAAAGGCAGCCGGTGAAAGAAATCCCATTTCAGGGTCGATCCAGCGAGCCAGCGCCTCTTCATCGCATATGGAGCCGTTGGATGCACGGACAATGGGCTGATAGTAAACCTTGATCCAGCCCTCCTCAATGGCGCGGTCGATATTCTGAATGATGTGAACGCTGAGTTCACTCTGTTTTAACATTTTTTCATCATAATAGGTGACAGTGGAAGCCAGCTCGCCCTTTTTGGTGTCGGCTGCAAACTTAGCGCGGTCGCAGGCCACGTTCACATCCACATCATCCAGTCTGTTGGGATAAACTCCCACGCGAACTGAAAGTTCTTTTCCATCGAAGACTGTTTCGCAGTCGTTCAGAACTTTCCTGATAATTTCGCCCACATTATCCTCTTCGGTAACGGCGGTAAAATGATCTCCGCTAAAGCGGCAGACTCTGCTTTCACCAAAGTGTTTGGAAATGATTTTAGCAAAAGACAAAATAAGCTTATCGCCGGTTTTAAAGCCATAGCGGCGGTTATAATATCTGATACCGATGATGTCAAAATAGACCATTACCGGCTCATGACCTGATTCCAAAATCTGTTCCTTGGCCTTATTCGCCAGTTTAAAAAAATATCGCATATTCGGAAGATCAGTCAATCTGTCGTAGTAGATCTGATGGTTCAGGTTTTCGATATTGCGCTTTATCTGATCCCTCATTCGATTGAAAGCCGTGGTGAGAGCGCCAATCTCATTTTTTCTGTCGTAGGTCAGATCTACGTCATAATCGCCGTCAGCAAGCTGCTTGGAAGCGTTGGTGAGCAGCGTCAAAGGAAGAGTGATGGCACGCATCACCACAAGGATAATGATCACGAAGAACAAAATGGTAAAGGCTGTGATCAACGCAATATCCTTGATAAGGGTGGTCCAAGGGGCATTGATTTCCCTGGTGGGTGCAATACATACAACCTTCATTTCTGTAGTCAAAGTGGAAAAAGACATCTGTCTTTTTTCTCCATTGGCCAGGTAACGAATCAGTTCATTTCCGCTGTTTTCCTTCTTAAAAGTTTCCGCGGTAACGCTTAAGTGCAGCTCGTCAAAGCTACTATTTATAGGAAGTTCGGGATGATAGATGACATTTGCATTTTTATCCAGCAGGCAAACGAAACCAGTATTATATACACTGATATTCCTGACCTGATCCACCAGAATATCGCATGGAATGTCCATTCCAAGGATTCCCACCAGCATTCCGGCTTTGTAGATCTGAACAAAATATGAGTAAACCCACTGATTCTGGAAGATATAGGGGCCAACCCATCCGGGACTTCCCATTTTGACAGCGGTGGCATACCAGGTATCTCCCAAGTGTTCTTCAGGTGTTAAGTTTGTAGCATCAAGGGGATCTTGTTCAATGAGACCGGTCTTTCCTTCTTTAGTATAGAAAAAACCATGAACATTTTTGCTGATTTCAGGGCTGAGGCAATAGTAATAGGAATTTACACCCTCAGTGTTTTCTGCAACCCCGGAAAAAAGAACCTGAACCTTGTCACAGTAAGTTTCCAGATAAGCATCCAGCTCTTCTACTTGCTCAGGGGTCTGTGAATTCTCATTTCCTGAGATTTTTACCGCACCACAACTAACCAATACTACGCTGTCTAAATCCTCAACAGCGATATTGGCTGCGATCTCTGCGGACTGCTCCACGCTTCCGAAGTACTTTTCAAGCGCTTTGTCAGTATCCTCGTTGATCAGGTTCATCATGCGCACGGAATTCTGGTCTGTCTCATTCTGGATAATGATATAACTTGCCCCAAAAACAGACAGAACACTGGTAAGAATAACCAGCACCGTGATCATTGTGATAATAGAGCGGATAGAACGCATTCACATACTCCTAATCTTCACTGATTATCGACATTTCACTGTACTTGTTCTTTACTGAGCCGTTCCAGGAGGCCTGAATTCCCCGGAGCCTTTTGGATGTAACATAGTAGCGCATTCTGGAATACAGCGGAATCCAGGCCGCATCTTCCTGAACGATGATGCGCTCCAGATCCTGATACTCCCTGATACGCTCCTTTGAATCTGAAATGGTGCGAGCCTTCTGAATTCGGCTCATAACGTCTTCTCTGGGATAGCACAGACTTCTGAACGTAGTATTGTGGCTATTTCCAAAGAATGTATAAATGAAATTATCCGGATCATTAAAATCCGCCATCCACTGAGCCGTGTAGCAGGCAAGTTCACCGCTCTTTCTCCGGCTCATGAAGTCGCTTTCATCAATTACTTCCACCTTGGTCCTAATGCCGATGGCCTCCCACATGGGCGCCGCCATCTGAAGGACAGCCAGTTCCCACCTGGTGGAAGAAGAATTTACGCTGACAGTCAGGTCAAAGCCGTCTCTGTAGCCGGCTTTTTCCAATAGCTCTTTTGCTGCTTCGGGATCATAGGGAATCTGCGGCAGATCAGGATTGTGCCCATAAAGTCCCCGAGGGAAAATACCGTTCTCAATATTGCCGCGGCCACTGTAAATCGCCGCCAGGAGCATAGGACGATTCAGGGCCATCTGCATGGCCTTACGCACGTTTACGTCATCAAGAGGTTCAATGCTCTCGTTGATGGCAATGTAGGTTATTCCGATTCGCGGAACGCTGAACAGTCTGTCCTGGTACTCGCTTCCATGTAAAAAGAACTCCGCGGAATTGCCCACTTCATCAAGGTCCAGTACATCGATCTCGCCTCTTTCAAACATCCTGCGGATCTCCTGGGCGTCGTTGACATACAGAAGATTAAGTCCTTCACACTTTGGTGCACCCTTCCAGCATTCCCTGTTGGCAGTCAGCAGCATTCCTTCGCCGGAGTTCCATGTCCTTATGACAAAAGAGCCTGTTCCCACAGTCCAGTGCGGGTCTTTTCCGAAGCGTTCTCCCGCCTCCTCCGTGGTTTCCTGATCCAGAATTGAAGCTCCGGGCATGGTCAGACAAGCCAAAAAAGCTTCAAAGGGCTCCTCAATAGTTATGGCAAAATCCAGGTCGCCGAGAAGGTGAAATCCCTCCAGATGGTCGGTTTCACCGCTTTCCAGCGCGGCGGCGCCAACAATTATATCCACAATATCCTTGTTACAGGAATCCGGATGGGTCAAAAGTCTTTCAAAAGTATACTGAACATCAGAAGCCGTAAGGGGCTTTCCATTGCTGAATTTAACGCCTTCCTGAAGATGGAAGGTATACACCCTGCCATCCTCCGATACCTCCCAGGACCTTGCCAGGGCTGGAAGAATCACCATTTCTCCATTATCATCATTTTCCATATCAACAAGACGGTCGAATACGTTCTGAGCAATGGTGTAATGTATGGAGGTGCACTGGAAATCCACTGTATCCGGCTCATCCTCCACTCCCACAAGAAACTTTGATATATCATAGCTTTTTAGTTCAGATTGATTATTGGCATTACTTCCCGGTGTCTTAACGCCACATGAACCGTTAACTACGACTAATACCGTCATCAAAAGGCAGGCCATCGCCTTGTTTAATATATTCTTTTTCACGACGACCTCCTTTCCAAAGCTTTGAGCTCAGCGCATAGTTGACGGAATTATAAATATAATTTTACTAATTAATTGTAACATGCATAACTTACAACAATTCTTAAATGTCCATAAAGAAAAAACCACGGAAGTTTAATAATTTCCGTGGTTTCGTTTATTCTTATCTTTTTTTGTTAAGTCTGTAGCCGCCAATGGCGCCAACTACACCGCCAAGTATATGCGACAGATTGGATATATCATCCTGCAGGAAAAGTCCTTCGTACACCTGCTGCCCGATGAAAACTATGGCCACAAGGATGAATGTCAGAGGAATCTCGCCGTTCTTGAAGCTGGTGAAGGATGTCAAAAGAATGAATGCAAACACCACACCACTGGCTCCGCACAGAGCCACATTCCAGAACAGAATGTAATTAACAACTCCCGTAACCACTGCTGTGATCAGGATTACATGTAGAAGCCTCTTGGATCCGTATTTTTCCTCAAGCATGGGTCCCAACAGAAGAAGATACGACGCGTTTCCAATATAATGTTCCCAGCCGTTGTGTCCCAGTACATGGGTAAATAATCTAATGTAAGTCAGGGGATCAGTCAGCGGCGAGTGGTAAGTCATGAACAGTAGCTCATTGCTGAGTCCTGCCGTCAAAAATCCCACCAGCAAAACAGCCAGACTTAAAAATATAAATCCCAGTACCACCGGGGAATTGAAAGTTATCTTGATCTTCTTCATAAAACGATTTTCTTACTCCTTAACAATCATACTTTGCATCATATCATCAAAAAGATGACCGAAGCCCTCTGCACTTTCAATGGTGTAGTGAGAGGTTGCATATTACTTGAATTCGTATCTCTTTATTTCACAGTTGCGGATACCGATGGATGAAAACTCCTCGTTGTCCATTTCCCTGAAATAGGATTCAATGATTCGTACAAGGCCGTTGTGGGCTACAAGTATGTATTCTTTGTCCCCGGCCTTTATATCATCCAGCAGGTTGTAGATTCTCTGGGCTGTCTGAAGCATGGACTCTCCTGTGCCAAATCTGCTGGCCAGGTCCTTCTTGGCTTCGTGAAATTCCATGCCGTCTCTCGGTGTGGACTCATATCTTCCAAAGTTCTGTTCCATGAGCCTTTGGTCTATCTCCATGGGTATTCCCGTTATCTCCGATATATGCCTTGCAGTCTCGGAAGCTCTCACCAGGGGCGATGAAAGAATCTTGTCTACCTTGAGATTCATCTCAAGGATCTTCTGCCCTGTGGCAATGGCCTGCTCGTGGCCCTTTGCTGTCAGCTCAATATCAGTTGCTCCGCATATCTTATTCTCAACGTTCCAGACAGTTTCACCGTGTCTGATAAAGTAAAAATGATCCATATTTTTTACCGCCATTTTCTGTAGTTGATCGCTCCTACTATTATATGCAAAAAAGAGCTCCTGCGCTATATAAGTCACAGAAGCTCTTTTGAATGTTTTAACTATTAAATTTTATGAAAAAAGTTTTCTTCCGCCCCAGATGCAGATGCAAGCACCTACTACTGAAACTATAAGGCTTCCGATAAGTCCGGTTGCTGTAAATCCAAGAATCTTGAATACCAGGCCTCCTACAAATCCACCGCCGATGCCAAGAAGAATGTTCTTGATCATTCCTGACTTCTCATTCATAAGTTTGCTGGCAATCAATCCGGCAATTGCTCCAAGAATAAGTCCCCAAATAAGTCCCATGTTCATTTCCTCCATTCGTTATAAGTTCTTTGTCCAGTTAAGCAGTTTCTTTTTTTAGAAGATAAACAATTCCGAAAACTGCAAGAATCGGTAATGCCATCTTTGCAAGTCCGCCAACTATTACCAATATAATAACCGGAACAATCATAAGCATCAACATAAATCTCATCATGCCCCAGGTCATTCTGAATGCGAAACCTGCGATTTTTCCAAATAAGCTGAAAAACAAAATCAAAAACAACAATGTCATCATAATTCATCATCCTTTCTACATAACAACATCATCATTTGTTTGGTTGATGAAATCATTATATAGTAATCGGTATAACGAATATATGTCTTTGTATGCGTTTGACCGGGGCATATTCCACTATTTTTGCAAATTAAGTATGCTGCCAGGGCTTATTTCATCAGCTCATCGAGAACCAATGAATAGATATTCTCATCAGTTACGCCATCTTCATTCCTGAGCCTGTAGCGGATCTTTACCTTAGGCGTAATGTCGTTGCCATCCAGTTTTCTGATACCACTAAGCTTTTTTTCAAGCTCATCGACGAGGGCTTTCAGGGATGCCGGTTCTGTTATGTCAGTCACCATGGCAAAATCTGAACCCAGGCATTTTGCTACAGCGCATTTTCCGGCTGTGACTTCAAGCAGGACATCTGCAGCTTTTTTCTGAAGTTTGTTGCCAAATTCTTCGCCGAAATCCTCAATAATACGATGGTGATTTTCATTGCGGGTTATGATCAGAGCGTAGTTTACTCCGTTGGCTGTATAATTGTGAGCATAGTTTCTTGTAGCTTCTGCAAGAGCCGAGACATTCATAAGTCCTGTGACAGGATCCAGTCTTCGCTCATTGTAGAGCTTATCAAGATAGCTCATTTCCAGATCAACATCTATCAGATGACCCATGAGGCCGATTATCTGACCATTATAATAAATAGGCCTTTTATCGCTCAAAATGTTATGGACTATGCCATTTATTATGCACTGTCCGGGGGCTTTAAATACGGAGTTTCCTTTGTTTACTACCTCAAGTTCTCCTTCTTCAAAAGCTTTTTCATCAATGAGCCAGCCCAGTTCTATATCTCTTTTTCCAACGATGTCCTCCAGCTTAACATTAAAGAAGTCCAGAAACGCCCTGCTGGCGCCGAGGAATCTGCGATCTTTATCTTTCCAGAAGAACTTAACGGAAGAGCCCGCCACAATACTTTCCAGCATCTGCGTCTGAATAATATCACCGTCCAAGGTGATGCCATAGTCCTCAGGATTATGGATTCGATTGTTTTTCGTCAGGTAGTGCTGAGCATCATCAGCAGTAGCCTTGCCGCATACAAGGTACTCTTTTCCCGCTGAACCCGGAATCATCATGATGCTCATCTCTTTCCACTTATAGTTACCGTCGGGCTGCTTGATTCTGAAGAGGTTCTCGATGAATCCCTTTCCGGAGGCTTCTACTCTGCTCTTCAAAGTTGAGATATCAGTAAACTCGTAGAATTTGTCCCTGTCGGCATCTGCAACAAAACCTTCTACCATCCCGTCCAGATGCTCCTGTAACATATCCTTTATATCTTCAGGCACTTCTATATAATTGCTCTTGCCAAGAAGTGGATAAATAGTGTGTTTATCAATATTGATGAGCATTACTGACTCAAAGAGATGATTTAATTCCCTGAGTTTGTTTCCTACAACGTTCTGTTTCTTAAAATCATTGTCCACAGAAATGTTCCTGATGGAGCCCCTGATCAGGTGTTTTCCATCAAGTTCAGCCAGTTCCTCGCCCTGGAAACAAATGATGTTGCCGTCATAGGTGTAATAGAAAGTCTCGCGGTTCTTGGTTTTTTCGATAGTGTCAGCGTACTCACGATATTTTTTTACCAGTGGAGACTTGGTATGATAAATTAGGCGATCAAGTTCCTTCAGGGAGTGCTCTCTTGTGAGAATCTGTCGCTTGTAGGCTTCGTTCATAAAAAGAGTTCGGAAGTCTTTTCCGTCGTCTTCAATAATTTCCAGCGGTTCCTCTGTATGTCTTGCGCAAAAACTGCCGGTCTGGTAGTAATGGCGCCACTTTCTGGGTTCTATTGTTATGCCCATCTCTCCTATGTTGGCAAAAAATTCATCAAGAGGCATGGGTTTTCCGTAAAAATATCCCTGAAGCTTGCCGCAGCCTATGGAATAAAGAAATTCCACCTGTTCCTGAGTTTCGACGCCTTCTGCCAGAGTCATGATGCCAATGTCTTTTGCCATGGTTATGGTCGAAGTCATGATGGCCTTGGATTTATCGGTAAAAGAGCGCAAAAACTCCATATCCATCTTGAGAGTGTCGAATTGGTAATCTTTCAGAAGATTCAGGGAAGAATATCCGCTACCAAAGTCGTCCATCCATACTTCAAAGCCGGCATTTCTGAAGCTTTCGATGATCCCGGACATGAGATCAGAATCAGAGACGATCATGCTCTCTGTTATCTCGATATGGATATAGTCTCGTGGGATGTTGTATTTGTCTACGGCATTCTCCACCACTTGCAGCATATCGGCTGCTTCAAAGTCAAGCTTGGAGAAGTTGACAGATACAGGAACTGCATCAAGATTATTTTTTAACCGCTCAGAGATATCTGAGCAGACTTTTTCTACAATGTAGCAGTCCAGCTTGTGGATCTGCCTGGTGTCTTCCAGCGGGCCAATGAATTTGTCCGGCGCAAGAAAACCGTGGTCAGGGTCTATCCATCTGGCCAGGGACTCAGCGCCGCAGAGCTGACCTGTGAGCGTGCGAATAACAGGCTGGTAGTAAATCTTTACCCAACCCTTTTTAATAGCAACGTCAATGTTTTTTGCCACGTATTCGGCTATATTATTGTCACTTTTGTCCTTTGCGACCGCGTCATCCATGCGCAATATCTCCAAGATAAATTATCGGTATATTGATTATAACATATATTATTGAACATGTTTTTTAGAATTTATTAAACAAACCAATTAAAATCGGATTCGTCAAGGAGGGCGAGGTTGTGCTGCATGTCAATTGAGCGTACTATATATGAAGAGCCATCAGCTCGTAGTGATGCAAAGGAGAATAAAATGGAACTAACAAAGAAACCCGGACTAAATTCAAATCAAATAAAGATGATCGCCATCATCGCCATGACAATTGATCATGTGACGTGGCTTCTTTTCCCGGGGTGTCAGAAGATATGGTGGGTCATGGCTTTGCATGCCATAGGCAGACTGACAGCGCCTATAATGTGGTTCTTCATAGCTGAAGGATTCCACTACACAAGGAATGTAAAAAAATATATCACCAGGCTATTCGTCTTCGCAGTGATATCGCACTTTGCCTACAACTTCGCCGGCGGAATTCCCTTTATTCCAAATGGATTTTTCAATATGACCAGTGTCATGTGGTCACTGGCTTGGTCAGTGGTTTTGATGGTAGTATTCACAACGGACCGCTTGGCTCAGTGGCTTAAGATCGTGCTGATCATCCTGATCTGCTTTATTGCCTTCCCTTCGGATTGGTCCACCGTTGCCGCTATGTGCCCGGTCTATTTATACGTAAACCGCGGCAATTTCAAGAAGCAAGCCATTACCCTGCTGATATGGACTGCCATTTATGCCGCTGTGTACTTCATATTCATGGACAAGCCCTATGGCCTTCTCCAGATGTGCACGCTGCTGTCGCTGCCGATTTTAAAGCAGTATAACGGTGAAAGAGGAACCTGGAAAGGCATGAAATGGTTTTTCTACATTTACTATCCGGCGCACTTGTTCGTTATCGGGTTCCTTAGGGTACTCATGGGGAACGGTAGTATTTTCCCTTAAGCAGATTATTTCTTTTTGTGTAAGCATTTTTTAAATGAATTCCGGTCTCTCAAACATAACCCCACACTCTAAGACATGTTCAATCATAATCTTGTAGTAGTCGGGAACCATGGCAAGGGTTTCCTCATGGTCGTGCATGAGGATGATATGGTTGGAGCCATCTTCAAGGAGAGCGCCTCCACTGGCAGGATTGCTGTCGTGGACTCGCTTGAATACGTCGTCCATGGTAAAGCCGCTGTCGGGGCGGATCTGATACTCTGCGAAATCGAAAGTCCACAAGGTATCTATATCTGTGCTAAGGCCGAATTCTTTCCACCAGGGATAGGCGATTTTCCTGTCATCAAGTTTGCTAAAACCTTTGTCCTTGAAGTACTGCTGGTATCTATCTTTATTGTCGCCGCCCTTGCTGCCGTAGGGGAATCTGAAGGGTCTATACTTTCGCTCAACGCCGGCCTTTTTATAGATGTCCTCAAGGAGCTTCTCGGTCTTCTCTATTTCCTGGATACCTTCTTCAAAAGAAATCTCGGCGAAATTCGGATGTGAGTAGCTGTGATTTCCCACAACCATGCCCTTTTGAAGAGCGTAAATAACGTTCTCGGGATATCTTTCTATATGGCTGCCCTGGGCAAACATCAGGACAGTAATGCCTTTCTCCACTAGATAATCAACCAGGTTGGGAGTATTACTTGTTGCTATATCATCGATGGTCAAAATCGCTTTTATCATCTCTGTTCAATCCTTCCCCCCATTCATTCCCATAGCTTTCAGCATTTCCATGGCCTTGGCGTAGGATTCTCGCATCTTCTGCGGATTGTTTGTCGCTATCCCTTTTTCTTTTGCCAATGCCAGAAGATTCTCATCGTCGCTAATAAAAAGCTCTTCCGCCTCGCAGGCAGAAATGTATTCAGCCGCATCCGCTGCGCTGAGCCGTTCAAGGCACGCATGATGCCGTTCTTTTAACATGGCGATCTGCTTATTAAGCACTTCGTCCTCTTTTTCTCTGATGCATAGAACAATCTTTGAGTACATGTCCGCTCCTTTTACCAAACTGATTCCATTATGGCAAAAATTTTATGAAATAGAAATAGATTTTTCAATCTGACAGTGTTACGATTAATTCACCTTCATGTAGGAGCGATGAGTCTCCTGCATTCATAAGAAAACAGGGAAGAGTCCAAGTTCTTGGATTTCTTCCCTGTAATACGTTATGGCGTAGGATTTAATTATCTTCAATTTATAGATAAAATTTTACCGAACATTCGGGCTTTTCTTTTTTCTGTGGATTAGCCTTCATTTCCATATAAAGCTTCTCCGCTTCCTGTTCGAGTTCTTCAGGTGACATTTTTAACATATAATCCGGAATTTTGACACTATCATCTTCCGTATATGTTCCAATTTCGTATTCTTCACTCACGACCACTCACCTCCTTAAAAAACACATCAAATCGATCGCAGCAGTCTTCCAGAGCTTTTTTTCTAGATTCAAATTCATTATACCCTCGGGCGCTGTATGAAGCAACTTTAAACGAAAAATAGAGTGGACTGATTCTTTCATTGCTTCTATAAAGAAAGACTTTCCCGTTATGCCCTATTACAATCCCCAAACTGTACGAGTTTAAGTAGTTAGAGTTCAAGTCTTCTATGCTTGGCGGCAATCCCATAGGATGAGAGTGAATCGTCAAAAGACCTGGTTTATCCTTAATTATCTTTTTCGTCTTATCAGAATACTCTATTTTTCCTTCAATTGAGCAGTCTATTTCTTTAGCAACAACTTCCCGTGTTTCAACATCAATCCAGTACATATCTTCTATGCTTGTTCCAGATCTATGATACAGAATATCCTTTGAAATATGGTA
>JAEEGF010355597.1_pt1 | contig 13585 bp, 12 predicted proteins | sample 9134171 | NCBI WGS metagenome assembly JAEEGF01 (sample SAMN16246542, study PRJNA631951) | gut metagenome | biome: gut microbiome; feature: rumen; material: AP-attached | host: Bos | place: Iran: Karaj | collected 2018-10
CCGACGTTCATTATAGAACCTGTTGACGCCCGCGCCGCCTCCTCTTATACAATTTCTTCTGTTGTGTCTTCTTCCACAACAAAAACCGATGAACTGTCGTCACCGGTATCCACTACATTTTCAGTATCTGCCCACGCAAAAGACGTGCTCGGCACCATACTAAAAATCATTGCTACTGCCACAAGCAGTACCAATACTTTCTTGAAGTTTTTCATAGTCATCCCTCTTATTTTATCTTCTTTTTGCCGCCTCAGGCGGCACGACAGACAAACGATGTACAATATTGACAGTCTACTGTACACACATTTTGTCCATTATACTATTTTTAACGCTTTACCGCAAGAAAAAATCCGTTCACGAGATCGCAAACTTGGCTAAAAAATCTTATTTTTTTGCGGTTCTGTGCCACCGTCACAAAACCCCCATGCCCCATTTTATACTCATGCCCACCTCCACCCATCAAAAGAACCGCACAGCAACTCTGTGCGGTTCTCCCAACTCGATCAGCTATTCTCTTTACAGTCCCCTTGCGAACTCGCGGATCTCCGCCAGCTTGGCTTCAGAACCGTTCTCCTCGCCAGCAGCGGTGAAGATGCCTGCATCCTGGACGCCGGTGTACGCCAGCATATCCTTGTACTGGGCGATGGCGCTGTCGTAGACTCCGGGGGAGCCGGAGCTCAGAAACAGTGCGGACTTGGTGGCCTTGGCGGGCTTGCCGATGGCGTATACTCTCTGTATCGCTGCCAGCGTCTGGGCTGCCATGGTGAAATAGTAGATCGGCGATGCGTACACAATCATGTCGGCTTCCTTGTACGCCGGCATCACCTTCTCCATGTCATCCTTCTGGACGCAGGTGCCTGCGCCCTTTGTGTGGCAGTATTCGCAGGCCAGACAGCCGTTGATCTTCATTCTGCCCACGTGCAGGATCTCAACCTCGTGACCCGCTTCTTTTGCGCCTTCCGCAAAAGCATTGACCATGGCGGCGGTGTTGGCTGCCCTGGGGCTTCCGTTCAGTATTGCGATCTTCATTAATCTTACCTCCGGTTACTATTTCCTGTTGCTGCAGTTGAGTACGTCCTTGATCTTGTGACGGACCATCCTGGTGATGGCATCTCTTCCGGGGCCCAGATACTTCCTGGGGTCGAACTCGGAAGGATTCTCGATGAAGAACTTCCTGATCTCGGCGGTCATGGCCAGTCTCAGGTCTGTGTCGATATTGACCTTGCAGACGCCGTGCTTCACGGCTTCTTTGATCATCTCCTCAGGAACGCCCTGGGCTCCGGGTACGCTTCCGCCGTACTCGTTGCACATGTCTACGAATTCTCTGAGCACTGATGATGCTCCGTGGAGTACCAGCGGTGTCTCAGGGATCAGTCCGTGGATGACCTTGAGTCTCTCGATGTCCAGGTACGGGTCGCCTTTGAACTTGTATGCGCCATGGGATGTGCCGATGGCGATGGCCAGTGAGTCCACGCCTGTAAGTCTTACGAACTCTGCAGCCTCTTCAGGATCGGTGAACTTGGCGGATCTCTCGTCTACGGACACGTCGTCCTCCACTCCGGCCAGCTTGCCCAGCTCAGCCTCGACCACTACGCCGTGGTCATGAGCGTATTCCACCACTCTCTTAGTGAGGGCAACGTTCTCTTCGAAGGGATACTGGGAGCCGTCGATCATGACTGACGTGAAGCCGTTGTCCACGCAGGCCTTGCAGATGTCGAAGTCTGCGCCGTGGTCCAGGTGCAGGCAGATGTCAGCGCCTGTGTCCTCGATGGCTGCTTCCACAAGTTTGATCAGATAGGCAGGACGGGCATACTTCCTCGCCCCCGCGGATACCTGCAGGATCAGCGGCGCGTTCTCAGCGGCCGCGGCATCCACGATGCCCTGCACGATCTCCATGTTGTTGACGTTGAAAGCACCTATGGCGTAATCGTCGTTGAGTGCCTTGGCAAACATTTCCTTTGATGATATAAGTGCCATATTTTCCTCCTTATGTATTAATCAGCTCCAGTTGACCTGTTTGATTATGTCGAGTTTGGTCGCTCCCTTGGGGAACGTGAACACTCCGGATCTCATCTTCTCGTGATCGAAGCCGTTCTCCTGGCAGATGGTCCGGTATTCCTCGTAGCTCTCGAAGATGCCTGCTTCCACCAGGCACTGCACGGCACCGTAAGCCGTGGTCACCTCGCTGGGAATGGTCACCTTCAGTTCTCTGGAAAGCACGTCTCCGTCCCAGAGTTCTCCTGTCACCTGCGGTTCATCCACCTGAGTGTCCTGATTGCCTGTCTGTTCTCCGGTCTGAGTCTGCTCGCCGGTCTCGCCTGTCTGAGTCTGCTCGCCGGTCTCGCCTGTCTGGCCGGACACTTCTCCGGTCTCCTGAGTGGTGTCGTCGGGATTGGTCAAGATGGTCTGCGCGTCGTCTGTCCCCAGGACTTCCTTGGGATATTCCAGGATGATCCCCAGTCTCCAGACGATGATCAGAGCGGCCAGGGCCATTATCAGGATCGCCACCAGGATATCGCTTTTATCATAAATTAAATCTTTGATCTTGTTCATTTCTCTACCCCTGATATATCAGCATATTGACACTTTATTTTAGCAGATTAACACTTTAAAAACAAGGGCATCTGGGGTATAATGTTCCCATGGTCAGAATAGAGATCTCCGATAATACCGAAAATCAAAGACTGGACCGCTTTCTCAGGAAGTACTTTCCGAAGGCTTCTCTGTCCCACATATACAGGATCATCCGCAAGGATCTGAAGCTCAACGGCAAGCGCGCCCATGAGGATGCCCTTCTTCGTGCGGGCGACCAGGTCGTCATATATATGTCGGACGAGGAGGCCGCTTCCCTCATGCGTAAGCCCAAGTCTGCCAAGGCTAAGCGCCAGTTCCAGATCGCCTATGAGGACGACAACGTCCTGGCAGCAAACAAGCCCTTCGGTCTTCTGACCCACGGCGACTCTCAGGAAAAGAAGAACCACCTGACCAATCAGGTGATCTCATACCTGATCGAGGGCGGGCAGTACGATCCCTTCGTGGAGAGATCTTTTGCGCCCTCACCTGCCAACCGCATCGACCGCAATACCACAGGTCTGGTGCTTTTCGCAAAAAACGCGGAGGCCCTCAGGGAGCTCAACGCTCTGCTCCGCTCAAAAGACGGCATCGAGAAGTACTACCTCACCGTCTGCGAGGGCAGGATGCCTCAGGGCGAGACCCGTCTCACCGGCTACATGAAGAAGGACGAGGCCAGAAACAAGGTCACCGTCTCCCAGTCTCCGGAGGACGGCAAACTCATGGAGACATCGGTCATCCCCGTGGCCTACAGTCTGCCCGGACAGGGCAGCAGGTCGCTGCTGCTGGTCAGGATCTTCACGGGACGCACCCACCAGATACGCGCTCAGCTGGCGGACGCGGGGCACCCGCTTCTGGGAGACACCAAGTACGGCGCCCGTCCCAGCAGGCTCCGCAGCACTCAGCTCCTGCACAGCTGGCAGCTCAGGTTCACGGACATGGGAGACGGCAGGCTGGCATACCTTACAGGCAGGACAGTTACCGCTGACCCGCCTCAGGACATGATGAAGATAATAAGTGACCTCTTCGGCATCAGGACCGCCGGGGAGCTTGAAAATATCGCAAAAGATTACTTCTGAAAGGATCTGTTCAATTGGAAAACGAAAAGAAGAGCAAAAGCAAATTCGGTGAATGGATAAGGGACATAATCATAGCCATCGTTCTGGCAGCTGTGGTGCTTTTGCTGTTTAAGCCTGTGATCGTGAAGCAGCACTCCATGGAGCCTAACTTCTACGGCGGCGACTACCTCATAGTGGCCAGGCAGGCATACACATTCTCAGGAAGCCCCCAGACGGGAGACGTCGTCGTGTTCAGGACTGAGCTCACCGACGAAGAAGGAAACGACAAGAACCTGATCAAGAGGGTCATCGCCTGCCCAGGCGACACCGTAGAGATCCGGGACGGATACGTGTACCTGAACGGGGATCTTTTGGACGAGCCCTACCTGATGGAACAGGGCGTATCGGGCAAGATGGACGCCATGACCGTCCCCGAGGGTATGTACTTCTGCTGCGGCGACAACCGCGCAGTGTCCAACGATTCCAGAGGAAGCCAGGTGGGACTGGTGGCCGAGGATGATATCATCGGCAAGGTAGTACTCAGGCTCTATCCCTTCGACAGGATCAGTACATTCTAGGTGATAAATTGAAAAGAGAGATAAAGTTAGCAGCCAACAACAAAAAAGCTTACCACGACTACTTCGTGGAAGAGACCTACGAGGCGGGCATCGAGCTGACCGGCACCGAGATCAAGTCGGTCCGCGCAGGCAAGGTCTCCATCAAGGAGTCCTTCGTCAAGATCAAAGCCGGCCAGGCCATGGTCTACGGAATGAACATTTCCCCTTACGAGCAGGGGAACCGTTTTAACGTGGAACCCACCAGGACCCGCAGGCTCCTCCTCCACAAGCAGGAGATCCGCAAGCTGGACCAGGCTTTGGCCCTTGAAGGCATGACCCTGATCCCTCTTCGGATGTACATCAACGAGGACGGCCGGGCCAAGCTGGAGATCGGCCTCTGCAAAGGTAAGAAAAACTACGACAAGCGCGAATCCATCGCCAAGCGCGATTCCAAGCGGGACATCGAGCGGAGGATGAAAAACAGAAGATAGAATGAAGAGGAGAAGCGGTAAGCTTCTCCTCTTTTTTTCGTATTATTTGTTCTCCTCTTCCAGCCTCCTGGCCGCTTCTTCTCTCTCCCTGCAGATGTCCGCCCAGCTGGGGATCTTGGTGAGCGCCTCTGCGAAGGCCGCCAGTTCCACGGGGATCTCGATCTTTTGCGGACACATCTCCATGCAGGCGCCGCAGCCTATGCAGGCTGAGGGCAGCTTGTCCTCGGGAAGAGCGTCAAGCTGCATCTTGATGGTGAAACCTGAATCCGCCCTGATCTGATTGTACTTGAACAAAAGATCCGGGATATCCAGTTCCATGGGGCAGCTTGCGGTGCAGTACCTGCAGGCAGTGCAGGGGATCTCGCTCTTCATGGCATCAGCTGCGTCCATGATGATCTTTTCCTCGTCCGCGGTGAGGGGGTCATAGTGGTCGAAGGCCGCCACATTGTCCACCACGTGATCCATGGCGGTCATTCCCGAAAGCACTGTCAGCACACCGTCCAGTTTCTGAGTCCATCTGAAAGCGTAGGATGCAGCGGATCTGTCCCCTCCCAGGGCGCCCATCACGTTCTCGGGAAGGCTGGCCAGCTTGCCGCCTCTTGCAGGTTCCATGATGATCACCGGCAGGCCGTGCTCAACCGCCATCTCGTACTTTTCCTTCGCCTTCTGCACGGTCCAGTCGAAGTAGTTGATCTGGAGCTGGCAGAAGTCCATCATGTCGCCGTACTTGTCCATGATCTTCTGAAGGGTGGGAAGGTCAGCGTGGCTGGAGAATCCCAGGAACCTGATCCTGCCCTGCTTTTTCTGCTCGACAAAGTAGTCGATGATGCCCCACTGAGGATCCTCGTAGGTCTTCAGCGAGTTCTCGTACATGTTGTGCAAAAGATAAAAGTCGAAGTGATCCACCTGGCATTTCTTCAGCTGTTTCTCAAAGGTATCAGCCGGGTCATACTTCTCAGATATGGCGTGGCCGGGATACTTGGTGGCCAGATAGAAGCTGTCTCTGGGGTATTTCTTAAGGATCTTTCCAATGACGGTCTCGGAGGTACCATTATGGTAGACCGCTGCCGTGTCGAAGTAGTTCACTCCGTGTTCGATGGCGTAGTCCACCATCTTCTCCGTCAGTTCCTCATCCACGGACTTGTCCTCTTTGAGAGGAAGTCTCATGAGCCCGAAGCCCAGCATGGAAATGTCCAGATCTTTGAATTTGCGGTAAATCATTTCACCCTCCTTATTTATTTCTGAGAACCTTTTTGAGGAATTGTCCGGTGTAGGAGTCTTCGTGCTCCGCCACCTCTTCCGGAGTTCCTGTGGTGACCACGGTGCCTCCGCGGTCTCCGCCGTCCGGTCCCAGATCGATTATGTAGTCTGCGCTCTTGATCACGTCCAGATTGTGTTCGATGACCACCACGGTGTTCCCCTGGTCCACCAGCTGCTGCAGCACTCCGATGAGCTTGTTTACATCGTCGAAGTGCAGGCCCGTGGTAGGTTCGTCCAGGATGTACAGAGTCTTGCCCGTGGAGCGCTTGGCCAGTTCCGTGGCCAGTTTCACTCTCTGGGCCTCTCCTCCGGAAAGTTCCGTGGAAGGCTGGCCCAGCTTGATATATCCCAGGCCCACCGACTGGAGAGTAACGATGAACTTGTGGATCTGCGGTATATTCCTGAAGTAATCCAGGGCCTCGTCCACTGTCATGTTGAGCACATCTGAGATGTCCTTGCCCTTGTACTTGACCTCCAGAGTCTCGCGGTTGTATCTTTTGCCGTGGCAGACTTCGCAGGGCACGTAGACGTCAGGCAGGAAGTGCATCTCGATCTTTATGATACCGTCGCCGGAGCAGGCTTCGCACCTGCCTCCCTTCACGTTGAAGCTGAATCTGCCCTTCTTGTAGCCCCGCATCTTGGCTTCGGGAAGTGAAGCGAAAAGATCTCTGATGGTATCGAACATCCCGGTATACGTTGCGGGGTTGGATCTGGGGGTCCTGCCGATGGGGCTCTGGTCGATGTCGATGACCTTGTCGATGTACTTCAGTCCCTCGATGGAATCGTGGTCCCCGGGATCCTCCTGAAGTTTGTTGGTGACTGCCGCAGCCCCCTTATAAAGGATCTCATTCACGAGAGAGGACTTGCCTGAGCCGGAAACTCCCGTGACGCAGACGAACTTGCCAAGGGGGAAGTCCACATCGATATTCTTCAGATTGTTCTGTCTGGCTCCTCGGACCGTAAGTTTAAGGCCGTTTCCGGGACGCCTGAACGCGGGTATCTCTATTTTTTTCTTGCCTGAAAGGTACTGACCGGTTATGGACTCGGGGCAGGCTTTGATGTCCTCCACCGTGCCCTGGACCACCAGCCGTCCGCCGTTGACGCCGGCGCCGGGGCCTATGTCCACGATGTGATCTGCGGCGTACATAGTGTCCTCATCGTGTTCCACCACGATCAGGGTGTTGCCTATGTCTGTTAGGTCTCTCAGAGTCTTGAGAAGTTTCTCGTTATCTTTCTGGTGCAGGCCGATGGAAGGCTCGTCCAGTATGTACAGGACGCCCACCAGACCGGAACCGATCTGGGTGGCCAGCCTTATCCTCTGGGATTCTCCGCCCGAAAGGGTGGATGCATTCCTTGAAAGGGTCAGGTAATTCAGCCCCACGTTCCTGAGGAAGGTAAGCCTGGCGGTGATCTCTTTGATTATCTGCTCCGCTATGAAGCGGTCCTTTTCGCTCAGGTCCAGTTCCCCGAAGAACTTCAGGCACTCCTCCACGCTGAACTCCGAAAGGTCAGCGATGTTGAGGCCGCCAACGGTCACCGCCAGTATCTCAGGTCTGAAGCGCTTGCCGCCGCAGGCGGGACAGACGCTTACGGTCATGTATTCTTCCATCTTGGCCCTGAAATAGTCGGATGTGGTCTCCCTCACCCTCCGTTCGATATTGTTGATGGCTCCCTCAAAAGGTCTGTCCTGCAGGGACTTGGCTCCGGTGCCCCTGGACACGTAGGTCCACTGAAGCTTCCTGTCGCCGGTGCCATAGTACAGTTCCTGAAGGAACTGCTTAGGCAGGGCTTTAAGGGGAACTCTGGGATCAATATGGTGGTAGTCCATGAGGCCGGAGATCATCTGCCTGTACCATCCGGCATACTCCATAGTGCCGAAGATGGGCTGCAGAGCTCCGTCCGCTATGGAAAGATCCTCGTTTATGAGTTTTTTGGGATCCAGTTTCTGGGTGATGCCCAGGCCGGAACACACCGGGCAGGCTCCGAAGGGGGCGTTGAAACTGAACATCCTGGGTTCCAGCTCCTCAAGGGCTGCACCGTGCTCCGGGCAGGCCAGCTTGGTGGAGAATATCTTCTCTGTATGATGGTCGTAGAAGTCCGCCTCGATCTGGACCAGGCCGCCTTCCGACTGACTTACAGCCAGTTCACAGGCTTCCGCCACACGGCTCTCCTGTCCCGGTTTTACCACTATGCGGTCCACCACGATCTCTATTGAGTGCTTATAAGTCTTCTCCAGTTTGATCTCGTCTTCCCCGATGACCTTCAGTTCACCGTTGACCCTGACCCTGGTGAAGCCCTCTCGTCTGATCCTGTCTATGACCTTTTCGTGAGTGCCCTTCTTGCCCCTGACCACAGGTGCCAGCACCAGTATCTTGGTGCCCTCGTCCATGGCCATGATGGTATCCACCATCTGGTCCACCGACTGGGAAGCGATGGGCTTCCCGCACACCGGGCAGTGGGGCTTGCCGATCCTGGCATAGAGCAGTCTCAGGTAGTCATGGATCTCCGTGACCGTGCCTACAGTGGACCTGGGGTTCCTGTTGGTGGTCTTCTGATCGATGGAAATGGCCGGGCTCAGGCCCTCGATGTACTCCACATTTGGCTTTTCCATCTGTCCCAGAAACTGTCTGGCATAGGAAGAAAGAGACTCCATGTAGCGTCTCTGTCCCTCGGCGTAGATGGTATCGAAGGCAAGCGAAGACTTGCCGGATCCCGACAGTCCCGTGAGCACCACCAGTTTGTCCCTGGGGATGCGGACGTCCAGCTTCTTAAGGTTATTTTCGGCTGCGCCTTTTATTACTATTTCATTCTGCATTTACTGTTTTGTTATACGCTTCCTGTTCGTAGGTGTAATCCTCTTCAAGGTAGTTGTGTGCAGGATCCTTCCTGTCGATGAGCTTGTGCACAAAATATCTGCAGAGCTCCGGGTTCCTCACAAGTATGGGCCCGATGATGTATGTGCCCAGGAACTCTCCCTCAATGATGAAATCTCCCATGCCTTCAATGTGTCCGGCGTGATTCTCGAAGCCGATGACGTCCTTCTCCGTAAGGGGGCACTTGGTGTGCACGTCCTTGACTATGCGGCCCGTATGCTCGGGATCGAAGTCAAAGACTCCGATGCAGTCCTTGCCGAAGAGTTCCAGAGAGTTGCCTGTGGCCAGCACCGGCTTACCGGATTCGATGAACTCGGTGAAGGGATCCATGTCTTTCTTCATGTCCCGGAGAGTCAGGTCCATAGCCCTCTCCGTACCGCTTCCGATATAGAGCATATCGCAGTCAGAGAAGTTCTTGGGGTCTCCCACCGTGAAGGTCCTGACCTCCACCTCCGCACCCTGTTCCTTCAGATGATATACCAGAGCCTTGACGTTGCCCGAATCTCCGTAGAGATTCATGAGGTCGTGATAAAGGTATCCAATTGTGATCTTCATTGCTCTTACCCCCTTATCCCTTTCCTGAAAGGCTCCACGTAGTCGAAGTTCAGCACTCCGTATACGTTTCCTTCTGTCTTTTGCTCGATGACCTGTTTGATGCCGGTCAGGTCATCCATTACTATGATGTTTTCTTTCCTGATGCCCGCCAGCTTGGCTCTCACTGCGAAGTCCAGGGCGTTTGGTCCGGTGCAGACCACGTAATCCTCCGGGCTCAGCATCTCGAAATTGATGTCGTAGAGCCAGGAAAGGTCGAAGTGCACGTATCTCCTGCTGATCTCCCTGTGGCCCAGGACTATGGTCTTCCTGCCCTGCCCCTTGTTGTCCGCTTCCGCGTACAGCAGAGCCAGGTTGTATGTGGAATTGTTCTCAGCCTTGCAGTTGAGAATGGTGTACTTCCTGTCGTTTACCGTGAACTCGTCGTAGATCTTGCCCATGATTCTGTCATCGGAAAGTGCCTCCACTGTTGTCCCTCGGTCGATCCCCAGGATGTCGCAGACCGAGTAGGCGCCTATGATGTTGTACAGGTTGAAGAGCACGTGGCTGGAGACCTTGATCTTATCCTCACCGTTCACCGTGATCTCGTCGTTGGCATAGTCCACGTCGGTTATGGCGTAACTGATGTTCTCACGCCTGAATCCGCACTCAGGGCAGCTGTAGCTTCCCACGGATCCATAGTGGAAATAGTCGAAATCCATCTTGTGTCCGCACTTGGGGCAGTAAAGATAGTCCTTGATATCATCCATCCACTCGTAGCTATTCTCGGTCTTCTCGATGCCGAAGTATGTCATGGGCCCTCTGTGGCTCAGGCTGAACTTCCTGAGGATCGGATCGTCGCCATTTACGATGAGATGAGTCTCCGGAGCGATGCCTTTCATGATCTCCCCGTATACAATGTCGTAATCTCCCTGCCTGGGCGGTTGGTCGCGGGTGATGTTGTTGATCACCAGGTACTTGGGTCTCAGGAATCTGATGACCAGTTTCAGGTACCTCTCGTCCACCTCCAGCACCAGGGCATCGGCCTGTACCGTGTCACCCTTGGTGTGATTCATGATGGTGGTGGCCACGCCCTCCCACTGGTTGGCGCCGTCCCTGTTGCAGCAGACCTTCATGCCCGCCCTCTCCAGGACCTCCGTTATCAGTTTGGTGGTGGATCCCTTGCCGCAGGATCCCGTCACCATGATGACGTTCTCAGGATACCTGAGGCTCTTCATGGTCTTGGGGAAAAACTTCAGTACCACTCTTCCCGGCATGGTGGTGCCGCCGAAGTGGAGAGCTTTCTCCAGTTTATATATTGCTTTGCCTGTTACTACTCCTAACATATTCTCACCTATTTAAAGAGTTTTTTGTTACCCGGGCGTTCCGGGCCATATACATAATTATTATACCATATATTAACGGAAATTGTGAATGATTTTAGGAACATTTGTTCGCTTTTTCTTGTAAAAAATCCGCGCGGATAGTATAATATTATCAACAACAGACGCACTATCACGGAGGATATGATGACTGAATTCAAGGTCCATGCGGACTTCCAGCCCACCGGCGACCAGCCCCAGGCAATAGAGGCCCTGGCGCGCGGCATCCGGGAGGGCAAAAGATTCCAGACCCTCATGGGTGTCACCGGCTCGGGCAAGACCTTCACCATGGCCAAGCTCATCGAAGCCGTCCAGCGCCCCACCCTGGTGATCTCCCACAACAAAACACTGGCAGCCCAGCTCCACGGCGAGTTCAAGTCTTTCTTTCCCGACAACGCCGTGGAATACTTCGTATCCTACTACGACTATTACCAGCCGGAAGCCTACGTGCCCTCCACGGACACCTATATCGAGAAGGATTCCGACATAAATGACGAAATAGAGAAGCTGAGGCACTCTGCCACCGCCGCCCTGGCAGAGAGGAGAGACGTCATAATCGTGGCCTCCGTCTCCTGCATCTACGGTCTGGGTTCCCCCTTCGACTACGTGAACCAGATGCTGTCCCTTAGACCCGGAATGGAAAAGTCCAGGCGGGATATTTTGCGCAAGCTGGTGGACCTTCAGTACGTCAGAAATGACATGGCCTTCGAGCGCGGCACATTCAGAGCCAGAGGGGATGTCATAGACATCTACCCTGCCGGCAACGACTCAGCTGTCAGAGTGGAGCTCTTCGGCGATGAGATCGACACCATCAAGGAGATGAACCCTGTGACCGGGGAGATCCTGGGGGTCAGGAACCACATTTCCATCTACCCCGCCTCCCACTACGTTACCTCAGAGGCCAATATGCAGAGAGCCCTTCATGATATCGAGCTGGAGCTGGAGGAGCGCATCCAGTGGTTCAAGGACCGGGGCAAGCTCCTGGAGGCCCAGAGGATCGAGCAGCGCACCCGGTACGACCTGGAGATGCTCCGCGAGATCGGCACCTGCAGCGGCATCGAGAACTACACCAGGCACCTTTCCGGCTTCAAGCCCGGGGAGAAGCCATACACTTTGATAGACTATTTCCCAAAGGACTTCTTGATGATAGTGGACGAGTCCCACGCCATGCTGCCCCAGCTCCACGGCATGTACGCAGGCAACCTGAGCCGCAAAACATCCCTGGTGGACTACGGTTTCCGCCTGCCCTCCGCCCTGGACAACAGGCCGCTTAAGTTCGAGGAGTGGGAAAAGATGATCAACCAGGCTGTATTCTTCTCCGCCACCCCTGCCGAGTGGGAGAAGAAAGCCTCCGGCGGCATAACCGCCGAGCAGCTGATCAGGCCTACGGGACTGCTGGATCCGCCCATCGAGGTACATCCCACCAAGGGCCAGATCGACCACCTGATAGGCGAGATCAAGAAGACCACGGCCAATGGCGAAAAGGTGCTGGTCACCACCCTCACCAAGAAGATGGCCGAATCCCTCACCGACTACCTCAAGGGAGTGAACATCAGGGTCAGGTACCTGCACTCCGACGTGGACACCTTGGAGAGGATGGAGATAATCCGCGATCTGAGAATGGACGTCTTCGACGTGCTGGTTGGAATCAACCTGCTACGCGAAGGCCTCGACATACCCGAGGTTGCCCTTGTTGCAATCCTGGACGCGGACAAGGAAGGCTTCCTCCGTACGGAGACCTCGCTGATCCAGACCATCGGCCGCGCCGCCCGCAACACCGACGGCCACGTCATAATGTATGCAGACAACATATCCCACGCCATGCAGGTGGCCATCGACGAGACCGAGCGCCGCCGCAAGATCCAGGACGATTACAACAAGGCTCACGGCATAACCCCCGAATCCATCCGTAAATCCGTCCGCTCCGTAATAGAGGCCACAAAGACCGAGGACAAGGACGAGGGCTTCTACAAGGGCAGGAAGCCTTCGGAGCTTACCAAGAAGGAACTGAAGGATTACGTGGCCAAGCTGGAGAAAGAAATGAAGCAGGCCGCCAAGGACCTGCAGTTCGAGCGCGCCGCGCTGCTGCGCGATAAGCTGATCGAGGTAAGGGCGAAGCTGTAGATCTTTGCAGGCGCGATGTTTCGGGCAAGTGCCGCGCCGTTTTGTGAAAGGCCCTGTGGGGCTGGATGAAAAGGGGGCGCCCATTGGATACATGTTCTGAAAAACAGGAAGTTTTGTCGCAGGACGCTTCGGGCTTCGTGCTGCTGTCCGAAGCGGTGCCGCAGATCGTGCAGGAGATGCGATACTTTACGACGTTCAACTGCACGGGCGCGCGGGTGGACGGTTATGAGGAGCCCGTGGCGCTGCTGACGAAGGAAGCTGCGGAGGCGCTGCGGCAGGCCGCGGAAGAGGCGGAAGGCATGGGTTTTCGCCTGCGCGTATTCGACGCCTACCGGCCGGTGCGGGCGGTGGAATGCTTCGAACGGTGGGAACTGACCGCCGACGAGCGGATGAAGCCCTATTTCTTCCCGTCCATCGACAAGGCGACGATCTTCCGGGAGAGCTACATCGCGCGGCGCTCCAGTCACAGCCGCGGCAGCACGCTCGACGTGACTCTTCTGGACATGAAGACCGGCCTCGACCTCGACATGGGCGGACCCTTCGATCTCTTCGACGACATTTCGGGCACGTTCTCCGAGCGCATCACGCGGGAGCAGCAGGAAAACCGCATGCTGCTGCGCGCTTTGATGGATCGGGCAGGCTTTCGCGGCGCGCAGAGCGAATGGTGGCACTTTACGCTGCGGAATGAACCTTATCCCGATACGTATTTCGATTTTCCCGTATGCCGCGCATCGGTGG
>JAEEGF012384050.1_pt1 | contig 13585 bp, 12 predicted proteins | sample 9134171 | NCBI WGS metagenome assembly JAEEGF01 (sample SAMN16246542, study PRJNA631951) | gut metagenome | biome: gut microbiome; feature: rumen; material: AP-attached | host: Bos | place: Iran: Karaj | collected 2018-10
CGGGAAACGGACTTAAGTGTATTGTCAAGAGCGTCAGGCGCTGCAGTGGAAGGGTTGATACCGATGCAGATCAGAGGATTTTTGCCGCGTGTGCCGAGAATATAACGGTATTCCGTATAAAAGTCAGGCACATAAAGCCAGCGGTCAGCATCATAGCCGCCGCTCCGGCCGGAAGCTGCAAGCGCTTCAGAGAAGGGAAGCAAAGAAAGGCTGTTGCTTTCGCAAGACGGAATATGGGGCATGATGACTAATTACTGAGCGAGCGCATCAAGGAGCTGCTGTGTGCGGTCGGTTTTCTCCCAGGCAACGCCGAGATCTTCCCGCCCCATGTGGCCGTAAGCGGCAAGAGGACGGTAAATCGGCTTTTTCAGATCAAGGTCGCGGATGATGGCAGAGGGACGGAGATCGAAAACCTTTTCAACAGCCTCCCGGAGAGCATCGTCGCTGACAGTGCCTGTTCCGCAGGTATCTATCAGAATAGAAACCGGCTTTGCAACGCCGATGGCATAAGCAAGCTGAACCTGGCAGCGTTCCGCCAGACCGGCTGCAACAATATTCTTAGCCACATAGCGGGCGGCATAGGCTGCGCTGCGGTCAACTTTTGTGGGATCCTTTCCCGAGAAGGCACCGCCGCCGTGAGGAGCACTGCCGCCGTAGGTATCCACAATGATTTTTCTGCCGGTAAGGCCGGAATCTCCCTGCGGGCCGCCGATGACGAAACGGCCGGTCGGGTTAACGAAGATTCTGGTACGGGCATCCATCAGAGACGGAGGAATGACCTCTTTGATTACGAGACGGATCATATCCTCCCGGATGGTTTCCGGTGCAGCATCAGGAGCGTGCTGGGTAGAAAGTACAACCGTATCCACACGGACGGGGTGATGGGTTTCGTCATATTCAACCGTTACCTGTGTTTTGCCATCCGGCCGGAGATAGTCGACAAGCCCCAGCTTTCTCACTTCGGAAAGACGCTTTGCCAGCTTATGGGCAAGGGAGATCGGAAGAGGCATCAGTTCAGGTGTTTCACGGCAGGCGTAGCCGAACATCATACCCTGATCTCCGGCACCATTCTGCAGTTCGGGATCTTCACCGGACTTGCTTTCCAGAGAACGGTCAACGCCGAGTGCAATGTCCGGAGACTGTTCATCGATATTGACGATAATGCCGCAGGTATCGCAGTCAAAACCGTATTTTGCACGGACATAGCCGATGTCGCGGATGACTTCTCTGGCAATGCCGGCGATATCGATATAGGTTTTGGTTGATATCTCACCCATAATGTGAACCAGACCGGTGGAAGCAGTTGTTTCACAGGCGACACGGCCGTCGGGATCCTGCTCCAGGATAGCATCGAGAACAGCATCGGAAATCTGATCACAGATTTTGTCAGGATGCCCTTCCGTTACGGATTCAGATGTAAAAAAGAAATGTGCCATGAGTTAACCTCCAAAAGGATTGTAAAAACGTCCGTGATTCAGCATGTTGAGCACAAAGGCTGAAGCAACAAGAATCACGCAGAAAAGAATTGACAGAAAATCCGCCGGCGTAAAGCGACGTGCCATGTACCAGCTTCGTTTTTTGTTTTTTCCGAAGCTGCGCAGTTCCATGGCGTTGGAAATGACCTCAATCCGATCCATCGAGGAAAGAATCAGGGGAATAAGAATGGAAGAGGCGCTTTTCAGCCGTTTGAAAAGGCTTTCCTTTTTGCTCAGCTCTATGCCTCTTGCCTGCTGAGCCAGAGAGATATCATGATACTCCTTTTGAATGTCGGGTATATAACGAAGCGCAAGCGCAACGGAATAGGCGATGGAATACGGCACACCGACTTTGTTGAGAGACGCAGCAAATTCACTGGGGTTTGTCGTTGAAACAAACAGAAGAACCACCGGAATGGTTGACAGATACTTCAAAAAGAGATTCAGATGATAAAACAGCTGTTCCTGTGTAATGCTGTACCGGCCGCCCAGATTAAGCAGGACATGGCTGCTTCCGTAAATCTCCACCCCGTGCTGCGGAGAAAAGAGAAAAACAAGAAGATTGTTGAGAACCATGAACGCAGCTGTGAAGCCCAGCATAAATGAGACATCACGAAGCCGGATTTTTGAGATTCTGAACAGCAGAATGCTCAGAAACGAAAGAACCAGCAGGAGCCGTGTATCGTAGGTGACCATTGCTGCGGTTGACCACAGAAGCAGACAGATCAGTTTGGTTGCACCGGTGAGACGGTGGATAGGAGAAGAACGATCAATATAATTGAATAGATTTACCATCTGCCGGTCATCCTCCTCTCATAGTCAATAAAACGCTCAACGAACTGCTGCCCTGAAGAAAGACCGCAGCGCAGGGCGAGATCGAAGAGGGAGGTTTCTTTCAGACTGGCCTGCCGGATGATTTCCGGGGAGGTAAGGATTTCCGCACAGGGAGCGTCGGCTATGATGCGACCGTCATTGAAAACAATGGATCTTTCGGCATATTCCAGCATCAGATGCATATCGTGCGTAATCATGACAACAGTCAAACCCCGCTGCTGCAGGGAAAGAAGAAATTCCATGATTTCGGTATAATGCCGATAATCCTGCCCCGCTGTCGGTTCGTCAAGAATAATCATTTCCGGCTCAAGAACGAGAATTGAGGCAATTGTCACGCGCTTTTTCTGCCCGTAACTTAAAGCAGAGATCGGCCAGTTCCGGAACGGCCATAACCCGCAGATCTTCAGAGTTTCACCCACTCGTCTGGTGATTTCTTCTGCCGGAACACCTCTGGTCTGCAATCCAAGCCCAACCTCATCGGCAATCATAATTTTGGAAATCATCTGATTGGGGTTTTGCATGACATAGCCGATCCTGTCAGCGCGCTCTTTGATAGAAAGGAGCGACAGGTCTTCTCCCCGGTAGGTCATAGTACCCGACTGCGGTGTTTCAAAGCCGCATATTACCTTGGAAAAAGTGCTTTTTCCCGCGCCATTTGAGCCTGCGATAGCTACCAGCTCTCCTTTTCGCAGACTAACGGAAATATCTGACAGAGCCTTATGCCCGCTTGCATAAGTGAAGTTCAGATGCTCAGCCCTGAAAAGCTCTTCCCCTTTTTCCTTCTTTTCTGCAGGCGGGACAGCCTGAAACCAGGAACACACCTTTGCTTTATCCGATTCGGAAAGAGAGAGATCCCGGATGCTTTCAGGATGAATTTCCGGGGAAACAGTTACTCCGGCATATTTAAGCGCTGTAAGATACAGCGGCTCCCGAATACCATGCTCTGTCAGAAGGCTGCCGGACAGGAGAACGTCCGGTGCGCCGTCAAATACGATACGGCCTTCCGAAAGGAGAACAATTCTGTCCACATGACGCCAGAGCACGTCTTCAAGCCGGTGCTCGACAATCACAACGGCAGCTCCGGTAAGCTGCTGCATGTCATCAATCAGTTCAATTGCCTGTTTTCCGGCAGCAGGATCAAGGTTGGCAAGGGGCTCATCAAAAAGCAGGAGATCGACTTCGTCAACAAGGACGCCGGCAAGAGATACCCGCTGCTTCTGTCCTCCGGAGAGTTCAGACGGTGCATGCGAGAGATGCTGCTCTATCCGGACTTTTTTTGCAGCCTCCAGAACACGCCTGTGGAGATCAGGTTCGGGAACACAATTGTTTTCAAGAGCAAAAGCAATGTCTTCTGCAACCGTCAGCCCGACGAACTGTCCGTCGGAATCCTGCAGAACAGTGCCAACCGATTTGGAAATATCAAAGAGGCTGAGATCACGGGTTTCTTTTCCGTTCAGCGTCAGGCTCCCGGTCATTTCTCCTTTGTATGAAAAAGGGATCAGCCCGTTGATGCAGTGCAGAAGGGACGATTTTCCACAGCCTGAGGGTCCGGCGATGAGTATTTTTTCCCCTTTGCGGATATCAAGGCTGATATCATAAAGAGTGGGCTGCTGCTGGGCGTTGTACTGGAACCCAAAGTCCCGGAATTGAATAATCGGAGCTGACAAGTTACTGCTCTTCCTTCAGGCTGCCTTTCTGAGGCCTGGATTTTGCGTATGCAAAGCAAAGCAAAGAGCCGACGATTGCGGTTGTGATGATGTTTGCAGCTGCACCGGCGATCCCCTGTACAAAGACTTTGTTGGCAGGTTCCGCATACATGACGATATCCAGCACCGGAGCAACAACAACCCAGGCAATCAGATGGCTGATAACCTGTGAGAAATTGAAACGGAGAGCCTCTTTTTTGTCGAATACGCCGTCATCCAGCTGAACTTTTTTGGTGCCGAATGCGACCAGAAGACCGAATACAGCAGAAGCAAAAACCCAGCTCCACCAGATGCCCCAGCCGTAGCTGAAGTCAATCAGTGCATGACCGATGAGACCGACAAGCAGGCCGGCAACAGGGCCGAACACGGTAGCCATGAAGGCAAGAAGGCCATACTGCGTGCAGATGTTGGTGTTGGGAACCGGGCTCGGAATAGCAACAAAGCGACCCAGAACAAAAAACAGCGCTGCGCCGATGCCGATGGCAACAATTGTTTTGACAGAAAACTTCTTCATTTTTTGTCTCCTTTAAGAGTTATTCAGAATTTGGCAAAAAAACAACCCCTGCCGGGAACCGGCAGGGATTGAAAACAGGATTAGAAGCCTCATCTCTCGTCTCCGCCGGATTTAGCACCACGCTGTAAACAAACCAGCAGGTTGCTGTGAGATCACAGGGCCGGTCCCTCCCTCACTCTTGATAAGGTGTTCAGTTGTCTTTTCGTATTATATCAGCTGTCTGCGCGTTGTCAATCCTTTTTTTCAGGAACAGAGAATCCGGATCAGATCTTCTTTTTCGAGACCGGAAAAATATGCCGGTACATTGACATCTTTCAATGCAGCCCGGAAACTTTCTTCGTCAGGAGTTTTACTTAGAAACAGAGGTTCAAGCGCCTCCGGATCATGCAGGCTGAAAAAGTCACCACAGAAGGAAACAGCTGTTATCAGCCCTCTGTCAAGAGAAATGTATGCTTCTACAAGCCCGCAGCCGTCTACCCGGCCGCTTTTTTTCAGTGTGCAGGCAGGAGAGCGGCCGAAGTTCCACTCCCAGCGGCTGTAACGTTCATTCTGCAGCCGGCTGATTTCCGAGAGATCTTTTTCTGAAAAGATGTACTCTTCTCCCGGCTCTTCTGCAAGAAGACGGGACAGTAGTGCTGATCTGAAATCAGAAAGGGTGGTTCCGTCCGGAAAGTACGGCAAAAGATTGGCGACCCGGCTTCTGACGGAAGGAATGCCTTTTGCGATAATTTTGCTCTGATCAACACGGAGCGCTTCTCCAATCACGGAGAGATCGGAATTAAAGAGGATAGTTCCGTGATGCAGCACCCTTCCACCGCGGATATACTGGGCATTGCCGGAGAATTTTTTCCCGTCTACTGTCATATCATTTCTGCCGTTGATTTCTGCACGGACGCCAAGTTCTGCCAGCGCATGGATGACAGGCTCACAGAAAAGACGAAGATTCACTTTTCCGGAACTGGCGGCATCGGAAATAAAACTGTAGTTCAGGTTCCCGAGGTCATGATAAACAGCGCCTCCGCCGGAAAGCCTCCTGACCACGCGGATGCTGTGCTGCTCTACGTATGGCAGGTTGATTTCCGCAAGAGTATTCTGGTATTTGCCGATGATAACAGCATTATCGTTCTGCCAGAGCATAATATAGCTGCTGTCTTTCGGCAGGGTTTCAAAAACATACTGTTCCGCTGCCAGATTGAATGCTGGATCTGTAGTTGTCAGATTGATATACCGGAGCATAGGACTCTCTCTCCTAAAAAACGAGGCGCGTTGCCGCGCCTCGTCCGAATGATGCCTGAAGTAAGATTACAGGATGCCGATCCAGCTATCAACTGTCTCTTCCGTGAATGCGTTGAGCTTGTTAAGGAAGAGGATCAGACCGCCGTCATCGGAAGGAATGACTTCGAGGCCTTCAAAGCCAGGAACTTCAATGGTAGCACCTTCAGCGGCTTCAAACTCGCCGTTGACCATTGCTACACCGACATAGGCAGAGACATAGCCGAGTTCGATCGGGTTCCAGAGGAAGGTAGCATCAGCAATACCGGCATGGATGTACTCAGCCATATCGGTTGCCAGAGTAAGACCGGTGACTTTAACTTTTCCAGTCAGGCCTTCGTCCATGATGCACTTGGAGACAGCCGGGCCACCGACAGTGGTCGGAGTGATGATGCCCTTCAGATCCGGGTTAGCATCAATCAGAGCTTTGGTAACATCGTAGGACTTGGTGTAATCGTCATCGCCGTAAACAGTGGGGAGAAGCTCCATGTTTGCATACTTCTCATTTGCTGCAAACTCTTCCTGAATGTAGGAGATCCAGAGGTTCTGGTTCGGAGCAGTGGCACCGGCAGAAACGATAGCGATCTTTCCTTCATAACCGACGGATTCGGCAATGCTCTCGAGCTGGGTGATGCCAATTACCTTAGCGGATGCAGGCTCGATGTCGAGGTTACGGCCTTCAGCATCAACTTTTGCGTCCCAAGAGAGGACATAGATGCCCTTTTCCATGGCTTCCTTGCAGACGTCTACAAGGCCGGCAGCATCGTTGGCAGAAATGCAGAGGACATCAACACCCTGGTCAATGTAGTTGCGGATGATACGCTCCTGGCCATCGTTGGAGCTGTCTTCCGGACCGTCATGCATGAACTCAAATCCGAGCTCATCAGCAGCTTTCTGGAAGCCTTCAACACCGGCCTGGAAGTAGGCGTTGCCGCTCTGCTTGTAAACGACACCGATGGTAATGCCTTCGCCCGGCTTTGCATCATCTGCCAGAGCAACGGCGCTGACTGCCATAGTCATGGCAAGTGCGAGGATGATTGCGAGGAATTTCTTCATTTGGATTATGCCTCCTTTAAAATTATTTCAAACGGGTAAACCGTTTAAAATTCGTTTGATTATTCTGCCGGTTTTACAGTGACGTGCTGTTTTTTCACACGAATCCTGTTGGAGATATCCTCCGCTATATTGGGAAGCAGGGACGCCAGAACCAGAACGAGACCGACAGCAAGGTTAACAGTACTATCTGCAAATCCGTACAGGGTGCCGAGGCCTTTTTTCATAACACCGAAGATGATAACGGAAAGAATGACGCCGATGACATTGCCCTTGCCGCCGCTGGTGGAGAAGCCACCCAGAACCACGACCGCAATGGCGTACATTTCATACCCTGTCATGGCATCAGCGCGGACCGTAGCAGAGGCGCTGCCCACATAGAACAGAGAAGAAACTGCAGCCATCATTCCGCAGATGACAAACATCAGCAGTTCAAAGGAGTCAACTTTCACACCGCTGTAGAGGGCGGCAGTCCGGTTTTCACCGATGGCAAAGAGTTTGCGACCGCCGGTTGTAAGATGCAGGAAAACGAAAAATATCAGGGCAAATCCGAGAAACCAGAAAATAATTGTAGGGACTTTTACGCTGCCAAAGGTGACAGAACCGTTGTAAAGTGCTTTCAGCTGACCCCAGGTTTCATCTCCGTCAAACTTCAGTGTTTCACCGCCGAGGAAAAGATAACAGAAACCGCGGAAGAACAGCTGCGTACCGAGTGTGATGATCATGGGGAAAAGCTCACGGAATCTGGTAACAAGAAAACCGTTCAGAAAACCGCAGAGGCAACCTGTGAGCAGGCAGGCGGCAATCGCGATAACAAAAGCCGTGCCGTTTGCCGTACCACCGGCAATCAACGCTCTGTAACTGATACCCATGACAGAAGCTGACAATGTGGCAGACGCACCGACAGAAATATCGATATCGCCCATGCCGAGAATCAGAGACATGCCCAGTGCCATAAAGCTGTAGAGCATATAGACGCCCATGCCGTTCAGCATTTTGGTGAAATTAAAGACATCTTTTGCTTTTCGCCCTTTGGCAAGCAGGGCGGCGTCCAGCGAATTATCCCGGGCTTCAAACACAACCCAGAGGACAACAAGAAGAATGACCAGCATGGTCTCCCAGCGGAGAAGCTTTGAAAATCTCTTTTTCATCAGATGTTCCTCCCCTTCAGATTCCTCTTTTCAGCTGTACGCTGCAGGATGACATTGAGGAGTATGGCGGCAAGAATCAGAATTCCCTTGAAGAATTCCTTCATCATGGTTGCACCCATGAACAGCTGGGGAATGGCACTGTCGATCGTCGCTATCAGGAGAGCACCGATGACAACACCGGTCATCTTTCCGTATCCGCCCATCACGGAGACACCACCGAGAACACAGGCTGCAATCACATACATCTCGCCTCCTGTGGCGGCACCCTTTTCAATGGCGTTATATTCCGCCAGACGCATAATGCCGGACATGCCAGCCGTTGCACCGCAGATGACATGAGCCAGAACCTTAATGCCTTTGACATGGACACCGCGCATTTCGGCAGCTTCGGCATTGGAGCCGACTGCATAAATAGAACGGCCGGTGCGGGTATACTTCAAAAAGACGCCGATAACCAGAACTACACCTAAGGTAATATAGACAATCAGCGGAATACCCAGATATCTTTCCAGAATGAAGTCCTTAAAGGAATCCGTGAGATTGATACGGGCTATTTTATTCATTCCGAGGATGAAGTCCATCGGGATCAGCGCTCTGGCCATGTATGTCATACCGAGGGTGACAATAATGGGAAGAACCCGGCCATAGCTCATCAGCACCCCGTTGATCATTCCGATAAATGCCCCGATTGAAACACCGACAACGAACATCATCACGGTAGAGGTGATATATCCGTCACGCATGAGAACGCCGGCAACTGCTGCAGATAATTCCAGCACAGCGGCAACGGAAATGTCGATCGAGCCGATCAGCAGAACACAGAGCATTCCGGCCGCCATAACCAGGTTCAGCGTGCAGTTTTTCAGAATGTTCATATAGTTGGAGCCAAAATACCCGGGGATGCGGATATTGACGCCGATAATCAGAAGGATCAGAACAAGAATCAGAGGGATTTCCCGATGCTCCATAAAGAAAGCGCCGAGAGAAAACTTTTTCTTTTCGTTCACCTGTTCAGCCCTCTCTTTCCTGAGGCATTGCGGCAGTCAGGATTTCCTCCTGCGTCAGACCCTCTGCCTTGAATTCTTTTGTGATGTGGCCTTCGCTCATAACATAGATTCTGTCGGACATGTTCATGACTTCCGGCATTTCCGAAGAAATCATCAGGATGCCCATGCCCTGGGAGGCAAGATCACTCATCAGCTGATAAATCTGCGCTTTGGAACCGACATCAACGCCTTTGGTCGGCTCGTCAAGCACGATAATCTTGGTATTGGCGGCCAGCTGCTTTCCCACAACGACCTTCTGCTGGTTTCCGCCGGAAAGAGCGCCGGAATGCGTATCCACTGTCGGAGCCTTGATGGCAAGCAGTTCCTTCATTTTGTTGGAAAGATCGTATTCCTTCCTGCCGGACAGGAAGATGGCATTTGTACAACTGTCAATTACCGGGAGAGAAATGTTATGATTGATGGACCAGTGCAGGTGAAGCCCCTGCTTCTGCCTGTCTTCCGGGAGCAGACCGAAGTTGAGATTCATCATCTGCCTCGGGCTGCGCTTGCCGGTAACTTCTTTTCCGTTCAGGAATACTTTACCGGAGTCTGCTTTGGTAATACCAAAAATGGATTCCACGACTTCCGTACGGCCTGCACCAACCAGGCCGGTCAGACCGACGATTTCTCCGGCATGCAGAGTAAAGCTGACATCACGGAAAAAGCCAGTACGGGAAAGATTTTCTACACGGAGCAGTTCCTCACCAATGGTTGTCTTTTTCTTCGGAAAGAAATCACCGATGTCATGGCCCACCATATGTTTGACAAGCATTTTCTCATCGCATTCATTGATATCCCAGGTGCCGATATAGCGGGCATCACGAAAGACAGTGGCTCTGTCGGCGAGACCAAAGATGTCTTCAAAGCGGTGAGAAATCAGAATAATGGCAACGCCTTCATCGCGGAGCTTTCGGGCGATACTGTACAACTCCTCGCTCTCACGCTTGGAGAGAGCGGCTGTCGGTTCATCCATGATCAGAATACGCGCATTCTGGGAAAGGGCCTTTGCAATTTCTACCATCTGCTGCTGGGCGACGGAGAGCGAGCCAACGGAAGCGGTTGCCGGGAAGTTAGCGCTGACGCTGTCGAGAAGCTTCTGTGCCTCTTTATTGGCTTTAGTCCAGCTGATGAAAGGACCGGTCATGAATTCGTGACCGATGAAGATGTTTTCAGCAGCGGACAGGTCAGGATAGGATGCAGCATGCTGATAAATGGCAGCTATGCCATGCTTCAATGCCACGAGAGGATCGGACATCACTATCTTTTCGCCGTCAAGAATAATTTCACCGCCGTCAGGCTGGTGAACACCTGTCAGCACTTTGATAAACGTCGATTTCCCCGCGCCATTTTCCCCTACTATTGCGTGGATTTCGCCTTTTTTGAGGTTGAAACTGACGTCATCAAGTGCTTTTACGCCCGGAAAGATCTTGGTAATGTGATTCATTTCGAGCAGGTATTCTGCCATTTGCATCCCTCCCTGCGGATTTTTGTGTACTTATTTATGAAAAAATTACTATGTACAGATTTTTAAAAATTTGTATATATTTCACGAACCTTGACGGATGATAACAAATGTATTATAATTTTTCTTGTAATATTATATAATAATTTTTTAGATGTGTCTTCTAAAATAATGGCTTATTATTGCAATATCTTGGCATTCTGCAAGAGAGGAGGTTTTATCTTTGAAACAGGTAAGGCTAAGCTATAATCTGGATTTTTATTCCGAGTCAGAATGGCTGACTGTTACTGCTTTGCCGGCAGTACGATCCTCCTTTGCATATGTTCAGGAGCTTGGTGATTTTCACTGCGGAGATAAATACTACACTAAGAGGGAATATTTGCCATCTTATCTGATAAAACTGACACAAAGCGGACAGGGAACGCTGGAGTACAACCATTCTGTATATCAGCTCAGGCCGGGAAGCCTCTTCTGGATAGACTGCAGGAAGCTGCAGCACTATTATACTGCCGAAGAATCCGGACGCTGGCACATGCTTTGGGTGCACTTTTACGGACCAACGACGAGAGCGTACTATGAATCATTTTTGGAACAGAATGCAAATTCACCTGTCATCAGCACGGGACATGACAATCAGTTTATTGACATACTCGAAAAGCTGATCAGACTGTACAGCAATAAGGGAACCGCTTTACAGGACGATATAACGGCTTCAGGCCTGCTGACACAACTTATGGTGAGTTGCATCAATGCAGCGGATAAAAAGCGGAAAATAACAGGGCAGAGGTCTGCCGACTATGTCGGGGAAATCCAGAATTTCATAGATAATAATTATCAGGATAATATCAGTCTGGACCATTTGGCACAGGCTTTTTCCATCAACAAATTTTATCTTCAAAAATTATTTAAAAAAAGAAGCGGCCTTTCACCCAATGAATATTTAACACGTGTCCGACTGGAAAAAGCAAAAAATCTGCTGAGAACGACAGACAGCACGATTATACAGATTGCGCAGGAAGTCGGATACACAGCTTCCTATTTTGATAATGTATTCAAAAAGTTTGAAGGGGTTACACCTCAGACATACCGACAGAGATGGTATGACTCGGACACAGACTTATAAAATGCTTTCAGAGAAAGTAAGTTTATGGTATAATACGGCAGTTAAAAACTGAGAAAGAAGGGATTATTATGTATAAAGGATTCAAAATGAAGCTTTACCCGGGAATGGAGGAGGAATATGAGAGACGACACAATCTGCTCTGGCCGGAGATGAAGGAAAGCATTCACCGGCATGGCGGAAAAGACTATTCCATCTATCTTGACCGGGAGACGCTGACACTCTACGGAAGCATTGAAATTGAGAGTGAAGAAGAGTGGGCCAAACAGGCAGACGAGCCGATTAACCGCAAATGGTGGGACTTTATGGCGGATATCATGGAGACGAACCCGGACAACAGCCCTGTCTGCGAAGACCTTCATCTCGTGTTTCATCTTGATTAAGCAACAAAAAAGGACGCACACGATGCGTCCTTTTTTATTAACTGCTGATGTTCAGAAGCTGGGCCCGGCCATGCATTTTCAGAGGAATGCTATCGGCAGGGACAAAAATACAGTCACCCATGAAGAAATTTAACATAAAGTTTTCTCCAAACAGCACACCGCAGCCAGCTGTACACAGCAGAGCGTGGAAACTGTTAGGGCCGGTTTGAAAATCTGTCAGACCGCGGAAGCTTTCAGTATTCAAAAGAAGCCTTTCAACCTGAAAATACCGGCAGCGACTCAGCAGTTCCGAGGCACAGCCACGCTGATAGCGCAGCAAGCGCATCGGCTGGCGCGGTTCGGAGACGGCCGTGAGATTTGCCACTTCCAGAGCTTTGTCGATATGGAGCGGCCGAAGATTTCCTTCCCTGTCACGGCGGCCATAATCGTAAAGGCGGTAAGTCAGGTTGCTGCTCTGCTGGATTTCAGCGAGCAGAACACCGGCACCGACTTCATGAACCGTTCCTGCCGGAATAAAGAAGAGGTCATTCTGATGAACGGGAATATGGTTAAGACAGCCCTCTATCGTGCCGCGGCTGATTGTATCGCGAACCTGGGAGGCAGTCATGGACCGGCGGAAGCCGTAAACAATTTCCGCCTGCTTCCGGGCATGCAGAATATACCACAGCTCCGTTTTCCCGGAATCATTCTCATGCAGGCGGGCATAGTCATCATCCGGATGTACCTGAACAGACAGTTTTTCTTTCGCATCGATCAGTTTGATGAGAATAGGGAGTTCCGCTTTGCCGCCGGTAAGATGCAGAGGATGGGTGCCCAGCATGTCCGGCTGTTCCGAGAGAAGATCACCGAGCTTTGTACCGGAGAAAACGCCGGAGGCGACGAGTGACTGACCATCCGGATGAGTGGAACACTCCCAGGTTTCCGCCAAAGGGAAGCAGGAAAGATCTTTTCCAAACTCATCATGAAGACGAGTTCCGCCCCAGAGATAATCTTTCGGAGCGGGAGAAAGCAGAAAAGGAAGCCGCTTCATGGGGCAAAATCAAACTCGTATTTGTGCTTATCGCGGGAGGAGATGTTTTCGCCCAGCTGGACCTCTATCATGTGGAGTTCCGTTTCAGCGACGACGGTATGCTTGCAGCCAGACTGCATTGTAATAACGTCACCGGCTTTGATGGGCTGCTCCATCCCGTCAATAATCGTTTTACCGCGGCCGCTGATCACCGTCCATACTTCATCACGGCGGTCATGGCTGTGGTAGTTCATGTGATGCCCCGGGCTGAGCGTGACTTTGATCGTCATGCTTTTTTCTTCCACGTCAAGCACGCGGAAATTCCCCCAGGACTTCTCGGCAAACATGATCTGCTGATCCAGCTCGTCCACATACGGTTTGATGTAAGAACTGGACTCCTTGTCGGAAACCAGAATGCCGTCTGAAGAGGCGGTGATGACCAGATTCTTCAGGCCGGTTGCCAGAATCGGAATATCCAGTTCGTTGATGACATGAACATTACTGCAGGAATCTGTGAGGCGGACATTGCCGAGAGATGGCTCTTCCATGACCTCTGTAAG
>JAEEGF010890043.1_pt1 | contig 13584 bp, 13 predicted proteins | sample 9134171 | NCBI WGS metagenome assembly JAEEGF01 (sample SAMN16246542, study PRJNA631951) | gut metagenome | biome: gut microbiome; feature: rumen; material: AP-attached | host: Bos | place: Iran: Karaj | collected 2018-10
TCAAGATGGGCGCCTATACCAGAAAAGATAAGGCAGAGATCAATGATACTCTGCAGATGATCTACAAGAGATTTCCAAGACTTGAGGAGAGAAAATCTCAGCTTGCCGGAACTCTTAGCGGCGGTGAGCAGCAGATGCTGGCTATGGGAAGAGCGCTTATGTCACATCCTGACATTATCCTGATGGATGAGCCTTCAATGGGACTTTCTCCTATCTTTGTAAATGAGATTTTCCAGATCATTCAGGACGTCAATAAGGATGGCGTGACAGTTCTTCTTGTTGAGCAGAATGCCAAGAAGGCTCTGTCTATCGCTAACAGAGCTTATGTTCTTGAGACTGGTTCCATTGTAAAAGAGGGACCTGCCAGCGAGCTTCTAAATGATGAGTCAATCAAAAAAGCATATCTTGGAGAGTAGAGCACTTGATGAGGTAGTTTCGAATCTAGTGCGAACCTTGGGTGAACACTTAGCGAGGTATTTACGAGCTTAGTGAGAATCCCAGAGTAGGAGGAAATATGAAGAAAATTGTCATCACAATAGCGCGTCAGTACGGAAGTGGTGGTAGGACAGTAGGAATCAAGCTTGCTGATGAGCTTGGTATTCATTATTATGACAAGGAGCTCACCAAGCTTGCATCGGAAGAGAGCGGAATAAGCGAGAGTCTTTTCCTTGATGCTGATGAGAGATTTTGGAAAAAAGGGTTTCTCAGAACCCCTGTAAACGTGTATAAGTCAGAGGTTATAGGTCCGGACAGCCCAGAATTTACTTCGCCTGATAATCTCTTTAACCTTCAGGCCAAGTGTATCAAGAGACTAGCTGAGACTGAGCCCTGCGTTATTGTTGGAAGATGCGCTGATTTCGTTCTCAAGGACTACGATAATGTCCTTAGCGTATTCGTTCACGCTCCACATGATTTCCTCATGGAGCAGGCAGCCAAGGTTCAGCCATTGAAAGGAAAAGAGCTTGAGAAGTTCTGCGCCAAGGAAGACAAATTCCGTGCAGATTATTACAAGCATCACACTGGACAGGAATGGACAGATGCCATGAACTATGATCTGTGCCTCGACAGTAGTAAGCTTGGTTTCGATAAATGTGTGGAAGCGATCAAGGCTCACGCAAGAGTAAGATTCGGAGAAGATGTTTTCGACTAACAAATAAAACTGCGCATTTTGATGCGCAGTTTTTTTGTACAAAAGAAAACAGGTGCATTGGCAAGGTGCACCTGTTTTAGGTAGGAGATTTTTTATGACTATTGTATGTCATATAATTATATAACGCCTTGGCTTGACGTCTTTTAACACGTTAGCATCAGCTAACAAAATCATATTAGCATAGGCTAACAGATTGTGCAACCCCTTTTTTCAAAAATAGTTACAAAATTTGATATTTACGATATAATTAAGATTGGCTTGTGCCACAATTAAATAGCGTTAACAGGTGAGTATTATGGCAAACGAGAAATTTATTTTAATAGATGGAAGCTCCATGCTGGTTACTAATTACTACGGCAATCTTCCCAAAGCGCTCCTCTTTGAAAAGGATCCTGAGAAAAAGGAAAAGCTTTATTCCCAGATTCTTCATAACGACAAGGGGCAGTACACAAACGCCATGTATGGCATGATGCGTACTATTCTTAAGATTATTGCTGAGCAGAAGCCTACACATATTATGTTTGCCTTCGATATGACAAGGGATACCTTTAGAAGAGAGAAGTTCCCTGATTACAAGGGCAACAGAGGAGACACTCCTGAGCCTCTTAAGGAGCAGTTCGAGAATATGGAGAAGCTGCTCATTGATATGGGCTTCCAGGTATTCTTTGATAGTAAATTTGAGGCTGATGATATTGTTGGAAGCGTTGTTTCCAAGTTTGAAAAAGAGATACCTTCCTATATCATTACCAAGGATCACGATTATTTGCAGCTTGTAAGTGACTACACAAGAGTTTGGCTCATTCAGACCAAGCAGGAAACTGCAGATGAGCTTCAGAATAAATATGGCGCAGAATATGGCTGGAACAGTAAACTTGCAGCCATTCCAGATAAGGCCTTTGAAGTTACACCGCCGCTATGTCTTGCTGAGTACGGCGTAAGGCCTGAACAGATTCCTGACCTTAAGGGTATTCAGGGCGATACAAGTGATAATATTCCAGGTGTTAAGGGCGTCAGCAGTGCTGCCATTCCACTTCTTGCTGAGTACGGAACAGTTGAAGGTATCTATGCAGCCATTGATGAATGCGGCGAAGATGCCAAGGCAGTTAAGGCGCTTGGCGCTCATTGGAAGGAAGACCTTGGTATTACAAGGAGTCCTATGAAGGCTCTTACTGAGTACAGAGACATGGCATTTTTGTCCAAAGAGCTGGCTCAGATCAGAAGGGACTACGACACAGGTAGGAACCTTGATGATTTCAGAATTAACATAGATAAGGAGAAGGCAAAAGCTCTTTTCCTTGAATATGGATTCAAATCCCTTATTGAGAAATTATAATTACGGAAGTTTCAAGAAAGAGGTTTAATGCGTAACTACTATCGCACTATTATTATCAACATTTTTAGAATTATATATTACGTTATAAAGGCCAGGATATGGATGAGGCATCCTGAACGCCACACTGAGGAAGAGCGCTACGCACTTGCCAACGAGATGATCACCAAGATGAACAGATCGTCAGGCTATCAGACAATAGCTTACGGACAGGAGAATCTCCCAATGGAGGGCGGATATATGCTCTATCCTAACCACCAGGGCAAGTACGACGTACTTGGAATCTTCAACACACATGAAAAGCCACTGTCCTTTATCATGGATGAGAAGAGATCTCACATTATTCTCGTAAGAGAATTCCTTGATCTTGTGGATGGCAAGAGACTTGAGATGGACAACCCAAGGCAGACCATTACAGTATTTCAGGAGATGGCACAGGAACTCAAGGTTGGCAGGAAGTTTATCCTTTTCCCAGAGGGCGGCTACAAAGAAAACAACAACAATATTGTGGAGGCCTTCAAACCAGGAAGTTTTAAGCTAGCACAGATGTCCAAGGTACCGATTGTTCCTGTAGCACTTGTTGATTCCTACAAGGTTTACAACAGCGACGACCATTTCGGACCAACAACAACTTATGTTTACTATTTGGAGCCGATTCAGTACGAGGATTACAAGAATCTCAAGACCAAAGAAATTGCAGAAATAGTAGAAAACAGAATTAAAGCTAAGATTGCTGAGCATCTTGCAAATAATTAGGACACGTCACAAGGCGTGCCCTTTTTTATAGTCCTATAAATATTGTTATAGGCAGGTCATAACTGCTTTAACTACGAATACATCTCCTTCAAGAGTAAAGCTTGCAATACCGCTGTATTTCTGGGCTATTGAGCGAATCTGCTGAGTGCCGATTCCGCTCTGAACGAGCTTGGTACTGGCTGGAAGTCCCTCGCTGTTAAAAGTAATCTTTTCGGGACAGTAGTTCTTGGTAAGGAGCCTTAGCTTACGGCCATCATAAGAGATATCTACGGAGATGAATCTCTTTTCCTTGGGAGCTTTATCCTGAGACTCAAGGGCATTTTCAAGAGCATTGGCTAGAAGGCTTGTGAGCTCTGTTTCCTCCATAGCAAAGCGCTCGGGGACGGAAGCCTTGGCACGAAGCTTGAAACCAAGCTTCTGACATCTTGATGCATAAATAGTCAGTAGCTCGTTGACAATCTTGTTATCACAAAAAGATACGGTAGTTACCTGTTCCAGCATGGAATCAAATTCTCTGAGGTATTCCGCAGCCTTCTCATATTCCCCGTTGTTGATAAAGCTGGATAATACACGGTTATGATGCCTTATGTCGTGCCTGTACTTTCTGATGGTCAGCTCATTGCTTTCGTAAATGGAGAGCTGCTCACGAAGTCGCTTGGTACGTTCATTCTGGTAATAGGCAATCTTTTCGTCGGATATCTTTTTCTCTATCTGATAGGAAGTGAGCTCGTATTCCATGATGGCTGCGGCAATCATAACAACTACGTAAATTATTGGAAACCAGTCAACCATGTTCTGACCGTAGGGCTGTAGATATCCGATAAGCGGCGTATCAAATAGGACAATGCTCAGAATCAGACCACTAAGTGCACTTATGGAGCCGTACACGACACCTGCGATGTAGTTGGTGATGAATGGAAGAATCAGAATAAATAGCCAATAGGCGTCCATTCCGATGGTCCAGTCCACCTCCATGATGAAATGGAAAAAGAGTATTGTGCAAACCCCAAAGGAAGCCATGATACTCAGCATGGTGTGACGGTGAGCTTTCCATAAGAAAAGGCCGATATGAAAAAGATACAGTGCGACGCTGATATTGGTGACTTTACCATGATCATAGCTATCAGAAGTTATGAAGGTGGCAATAATACAGTAGAATATGAAACCAGTCAGAAGGATATGGGCTGTTCTGCTTTTTTGATCCTTGACGTCTTGGGTGTTCTCAAATTCTACCAATTGCTTCAGGCTATACCTATAACGATTTTTCAAATTAAAAAGGGTGAAATTGATTTTCATGATATAATTATACATGAAAAAACGTAAAGCGAGGGGCGTATGAACAAAATCCTTTTGATATATGCGGAAATAATTTTCATAGGCGGAGTAGTTCTTTTCACCTACGCTCAACTTAAGAAAGACAAGGAAGTTGAGGAACCTGAGACCAACAGATGGATGCGAGTTATTGCCATTATGCTGATCATTCTTGCAGCTTTTTGTCTGATTTTAGCTATTTAAATAATAAATATTCACACATTTAACGAAAAAGAGTTATAATGTATTCAATACAATTTTTTACGAGGAGGAAATGAGATGGCAGCAAAGGTTAACGCCAAGATCGAGCTTCAGTTCGGTGACAAGGCTATTAACGAGGAACAGCTTGTTTCCATGGCTAAGAAAGCATACGGTAAAAAGGACGTTAAGAACCTTGATATCTATGTTAAGCCAGAGGAGAGCAAGGCATACTACGTTGTTAACAATGATGTCACAGGCAGCTTCGATATCTGACATGCGGCGTGGGGACACAAACATTGAAATGACGACTAAAGGACGAGTGGATTACTTATGTTTTCCACTCGTCTTTTCTATGTGTTGACGAGCATGATATAATAATATGTCGAATTATGTAAAAATTAGAGTAACTATAACTACTACGTATTGGAGCTTAAGTTTGTGAGTAAAAAGGACACAACTGGCAAAGATAGAAAACTTAATATAGCGATGTTGGGGCACAAGAGAATTCCTTCCAGGGAAGGCGGCGTTGAAGTCGTTGTGGAGGAACTGTCAGTAAGGATGGCTGCTAAGGGACATAAGGTAACTTGTCTTAACAGAAGTGGTCATCATGTAGCGGGAGAAAAGTACGATTCGTACGTGGGGAATATCTACAAGGGTGTTCGCCTTAAAAATGTTCTCACTATTAATATAAAAGGTTTTGCAGCAGCTTCATCTTCTTTCTTTGGCGCGCTTAGAGCCGCTTTTGGAAGATACGATGTTGTGCATTTTCATGCTGAGGGACCTTGCGCGACTATGTGGATTCCCAAGCTCTTTGGTAAAAGATGCATTGCAACCATTCATGGCCTTGATCATAAGCGCCAGAAATGGGGATATTTTGCCAAGCATTACATTATGAAGGGCGAGGTACGAGCAGTCAAGCTGGCAGATGAGATCATTGTTCTTAGTGAGAGTGCCCAGCAGTATTTTAAAGAGAACTATGGAAGGGATACAGTGCTTATCCCTAATGGTGTTAACAGACCTGTTATATCGCAGCCAGAGATAATTACAGAGAAGTATGGAATCGGGAAGGATGATTATATTCTTTTCCTGGGAAGACTTGTTCCGGAGAAAGGTCTGGAGTATCTGATCAAGGCCTTCAGAGAGCTTAACACCAAGAAGAAACTGATAATAGCCGGAGGCAGCAGTGATACTCAGGAATTCGAAGAGAAGATCAAGGATCTGGCTGCTTCTGATGACAGAATAATTTTCACAGGCTTTGTTCAGGGCAGAGAGCTGTCAGAGCTTTTGAGTAACTGTTACATGTACGTGCTTCCTTCAGATCTTGAGGGAATGCCACTTACTCTTTTGGAGGCTATGAGCTACGGCCAGTGTTGTCTGGTTTCTGATATACCGGAGTGTCTGGACTTCATTGGAGATAAGGCAGCTACCTTCCACAAGGGAGATGTGCAGGATCTTAAGGCCAAGATGCATAGTCTTTTGGCCAATTATGATACTGTGGAGAGCTACAGAAGAGAAGCATCAGATTATGTGTGCGACAGATATAACTGGGATGATGTAGTAGAGCGTACGCTTGAGCTATATCAGAAGAACAAGTGAGTATCAGTGGATAATTAGTAATAGCATTTTTAGTTATCATGACTTACGAATAGAAAGAAGGAAACATCATGGAAAAAGAAAAACTTGCGATACACGGCGGTAAGCCAGTTAGAGAGAATAAGATATTTTACGGACGTCAGTGGATTCAGGACGATGACGTTGAGGCAATTGCAGCAGTCCTCAAGGGCGACTATATCACCTGCGGACCATCTGTAGATGCAGTTGAGAAAAAGATATCAGAAGTAACTGGAGCTAAATATACAGTAGTTGTATGTAATGGTACAGCAGCTCTTCACTGCGCAGCAATCGCAGCAGGAATCGGAGAGGGCGATGAGGTTATCACAACACCACTTACATTTGCAGCTTCTGCTAACTGCGCTGTTTACGTTGGAGCAAGACCTGTTTTTGCTGATGTTAATCCTGAGACCTATAACATTGATCCAGACAGCATCGAGGCTCATATCACAGACAAGACCAAGGCTGTAGTTGCAGTAGATTTCACAGGTCAGGCTGTTGAGCACGACAGAATCAAAGAGATCTGTCGCAAGCACAACCTCGTATATATCTGCGATGCTGCTCACGCTATCGGAACTAAGTATAAGGGACAGCCAGAGGGCTCTATCGCTGATATGACATGCTTTAGCTTCCACCCAGTTAAGACCATTACATCTGGTGAGGGCGGTGCTATCACAACTAACGATCCTGAGCTTTACAAGAAGCTTCGTCTTGCTTCTCAGCACGGTATTGTTCGTAATCCTGAGGACTTCGTTGAGAAGAACCCAGAGGGAATCTGGTACTACGAGATGCAGACACTTGGCTTTAACTATAGAATGACAGATTTCCAGGCAGCTCTTTTGACAAGCCAGCTTCATAAGCTCGAGCAGTTCTCTAATAGAAGAAAAGAGATCGTTAATAAATATAATGAGGCGTTCAAGGATGTTCCTGAGATTATAGTACAGAAGGAGATTCCAGAGTCTGATACAACAAGACATCTGTATATTATTCAGCTTGACCTTGATAAGTTAAACTGCACAAGAGCAGAGTTCTTCAACGCTATGAGCGCTGAGAATGTTCAGTGTCAGGTTCACTACGTGCCTGTTTACTGGTTCCCATTCTATCAGAACATGGGCTATGAGAGAGGTCTTTGCCCTAACGCTGAGAAGATCTACAAGGGAATTATGAGTATTCCGCTTTATCCTATGCTTACAGATGAGGATGTTGAGTCTTCAATCGCAGCAGTTAAGAAGATTGTGAACTGGTATCGTAAGTAATTGAGGACGCATGTAGGTTTGAAATATGTATGCCCGAAGAATGTATTTTTGCTCACTTCTGGCTCGTGCTAATTCATGGCACAAGTAAATAGATATTTTTTCTATGGTTCAAAATTAGTGAACCATATACAGAAAAAATATCGATTTCCTTGCACTCATGAATAGACGCACTCGTGCGAATGATTCGCAAAAACACATTCTCTTCGGGATATATACATATTTTCAAACCTGCATGCTGACAATGAACATATATAGTTAGTATTGCAACTAGTGAAATGGGAGACGATATGTCTAATTTTGTAGGATTTAAGAATAATGGCAAATTGAAATTATTGATTATAGTGGGAACAAGACCAGAAATTATCAGGTTGGCAGCAGTAATAAAGAAGTGCAGGAAGTATTTTGACGTTGTTCTGGCACATACAGGACAGAACTATGATTATAACTTAAATGGAATTTTCTTTAGAGATTTAGAGCTTGATGAGCCTGAGGTTTACCTTGATGCTGTAGGCGATGACCTCGGTGCAACAATGGGCAATATCATAGACAAGAGTTATAAGCTGATGGTAGAGTGTAGGCCTGATGCAGTGCTTGTTCTTGGTGATACCAACAGCTGTTTGTCAGTTATAGGAGCTAAGCGTCTTCATATACCTATTTTCCATATGGAGGCAGGTAACCGCTGCAAGGACGAGTGTCTTCCTGAAGAGACAAACCGCAGGATCGTAGATATTATCTCTGATGTCAACATGGCATATTCAGAGCATGCCAGAAGATATCTTGCAGATTGCGGACTTCCCAAGGAGAGAACCTTTGTTACAGGCTCACCTATGGCAGAAGTTCTGCATGATAATCTTGATAAGATCAAGGCTAGTGACGTTCACGCAAGACTTAGCAAAGAGACAGGCGTTAATATCGAGCCTCATAAATATATTCTTCTCTCAGCTCACAGAGAGGAGAACATCGATACTGAAGAGAATTTCACATCTCTTTTCACAGCAATTAATAAGATGGCGGAAAAATATGATATGCCAATCCTCTATTCATGCCACCCAAGGAGCAGGAAGAGGATCGAAGCTTCTGAGTTTGAGCTTGATAAGAGGGTTATAAGGCATGAGCCGCTTGGATTCCATGATTATAACTGCCTTCAGATGAATGCTTATGCAGTTGTTTCTGACTCAGGAACACTTCCTGAAGAGAGCAGTTTCTTTTTGAGTGTGGGAAATCCATTCCCTGCAGTTTGTATCAGGACCAGTACGGAGAGACCTGAAGCTATGGATAAAGGTAACTTCATTCTGGCAGGTATCACTGAGGAGAGCCTTCTTCAGGCGGTTGATACAGCTGTATCCATGAACGAGAACGGGGATTATGGTATTCCTGTTCCGGATTATGTTGATGAAAATGTTTCAGACAAGGTTGTTAAGATAATCCAGAGCTTTACCGGAGTTGTCAACAAAATGGTCTGGAGAAAGAGCTGATTATTTGATGATTAGAATGATATTAAATCTGGATATGAACAGACAGGGGGATTCATGGGGCAGATTCATTTAAAAAATAAATATGTCTACAGATGGGTTTGCATGGTCGCCTTATCGCTTATAGCTACCGGGATGTTCATCTGGGTGTGGATAGGATTTGTAAGGTATAACAACCAGACAGGAAGCCTTATGGGTAAGGGTAACCTGCTCATGTCATTTGGTATTTACTTTTTGCTGTATCACATAATCGGCAAGGCACTCAAGGCATTCAGGATTGGTGTTGACAGAAAGGCAAATCTCCTTGCAAGTCAGGTGTTGACAGTGTTTAGCGTTGACGCAGTTGAAGTTCTGGTGTCCTGTGCTATTACCGGACAGTTCAGATTCTTCCCGGATTTCTTGTGGAGATATGTACTACTGGCGCTTGTTCAGTCGGTACTGCTGTGTCTATTGGTAATACCTCTGGTAGACCTGTACAGGCACTTTTTCAAGGCACATCAGATTCTGGAAGTATATCAGGAAGCCTCTTATGAGAAGCTTCACTTTATGAATGACAGACCTGATAAGTTCCACATCAAGGGCATTATCAATATCAATGAAGGACTTGATAAGATTTTTGACAAGATGGAAGACTATGATGCAGTTCTCATCAATGACATTCCATCTGAGATCAAGAACGATATCCTCAAGGAATGCTTTAACAGAAATAAGAGAGTTTATTTTACTCCTAAGATTTCAGACATTATCGGCAAGAATTCAGAAGAGATAAACCTCTTTGATACGCCGCTTTATCTTTGCAGAAATTCAGGACTGACTTTCGCCCAGTCTTTTGTAAAAAGAGTTTGCGATATAGTCTTTTCCCTGATCGGAATAATAATTACAAGCCCGATACTCTTAGTGACAGCGCTTGCTATTAAGCTTGAAGATGGCGGTCCTGTATTTTTCAGACAGGAAAGAGCTACACTTGGCGGCAGGGAATTTAGTATTCTCAAGTTCAGATCGATGATAGTTGACGCAGAAAAGGATGGAAGACCACATCCCGCCGGAGAAAAGGATCCACGAATTACCAAGGTGGGAAACTTTATCAGGGCAACCAGAATAGACGAGCTTCCACAGCTTATCAATATCTTAAAAGGCGATATGTCGATAGTTGGCCCAAGGCCGGAGCGACTTGAGCATGTGCACAAATACTGCGAGGAGATTCCTGAGTTTAGTTACAGACTTAAGGTTAAGGGTGGACTTACAGGTCCTGCGCAGGTTTTTGGAAAATATAACACAAGCCCTCTTAATAAGCTTAAGATGGACCTGTACTATATAACAAATTATTCACTTCTTCTGGATTTACAGATTCTCTTTGAAACTGTCAAGATACTGGTTCAGAAAGAGAGTACTGAAGGCTTTTCCGAGGAAAGGGCTGAGGAGATGCACGATTCGGCAGTTTTGGAGGAAAGAGCTGAAGAGAAGCATAATTAACAAATAATAGAGTGAGAAAATGCTTGATTAAGTTGATAATGAGTGAGCAAACAATCAATCAAGTAAGATATTATTTAGTAAGAAAAGATATATGTAAATTAACTAGTAAAAAAGATACATGTAAATTAATTAGTAGTTGAATTTGCAGATAGGAGATATACAAATGAGCGAATTTAAGGATAAAACACTTCTCATTACAGGTGGAACAGGAAGCTTTGGACACTGCGTGCTTGACCACTTCCTTGACAGTGATCTCAAGGAGATCAGGATCTTTTCAAGAGATGAGAAGAAGCAGGACGATATGAGACATGAGCTTCAGGCTTTTCATCCTGAGCATTATAGCAAGGTTAAGTTCTTTATCGGTGATGTTAGAAATATTCAGAGTCTCAGAGATTGCATGCCAGGAGTTGACTACATCTTCCACGCAGCAGCTCTTAAGGAGGTTCCAAGCTGTGAATTCTTCCCAATGGAAGCTGTACGTACCAATATTGAGGGTACAGACAATTTGATCCATGCAGCTGTTGAGAATGGTGTTAAGCATGTTATATGTCTTTCAACAGATAAGGCAGCTTATCCTATTAATTCAATGGGTATTTCCAAGGCTATGATGGAGCATATCGTATATGCTAATGCCAGAATGGCCGCTGAGAGAGGAACAATCCTCAATTGCACAAGATACGGAAATGTTATGTGCTCAAGAGGCTCTGTAATTCCGCTCTTTATTAACCAGATAAAGAACGGCCACCCTATTACAATTACTGACCCTAACATGACAAGATTTATGATGAACCTTGATGAGGCTGTTGATCTTGTTATGTTCGCATTTACTCATGGTAATCCGGGAGATCTTTTTGTTCAGAAGGCTGATGCTTCTACAATCGGAGATCTTGCTACAGCTGTTCAGCAGCTCTTTGGCGAGACTGATACCAAGATAATCGGTTCAAGACATGGCGAGAAGCTCTATGAGACACTTCTTACCAAGGAAGAGAGACTCCGTTCAGAGGATATGGGCAATTACTACAGAGTAGTTGCTGATGCAAGAGACCTTAACTATGACAAGTTCTATGTAGAGGGCGAAGTTCAGACAGCAGCCAAGGAGGCTTATACCAGCCACAATACTACAAGACTTGATGTAGAGGGCACAGTTAAAAAGCTCCTTACAACTACTTACGTTCAGGAAGAGCTCGCTGCAATGGGCAAGAAGTAAAAAACATATGTCTGCGGCTAAAATATGCAGATTTACCAAGAGATTAAGATGGATACAAGCGTTGCCAGAATAGATAAATTGAATATAGAAGGAAATAAATCGCTGCGTATCCTCGTGGTTACAGAGTGCTTTTGGCCGGATATATATGCAGTTAACGATATAGTTGAGAAATTAGTTCAGCGAGGCCACAAGGTGACAGTGCTTACGGGGCTTCCGGATTATACAACTACGGAGATCCCACCTGAATACAGGTATGGCAAGAACAGGCATCAGAACTATAAGGGGGCTGACGTCTACAGGGTTTCTACTATAGCAAGGCATCATGGACCGATTTGGAGAAGCCTTAGCTATTTATCATTTGTTGTTTCCGGCTGGATGAGAGCCAGGACTCAGGACTGGAAGCATACTAAGGTCTGGGGAAATGGTGATGATGCAGACTTTGATGTGATATATGTATGGGAGGTATCTCCGGTGACTATGGCAGTTCCGGCGATTGCCCTTAAAAAGAGGTATAAAAAGCCTCTTTTCCTATATTGTATGGATATTTGGCCTGAGTGCGTCAAGGCTATGAGCATTAAGGAAGGGACACTTCCATTTAAGCTTATCCACTGGTGGACTAAGAAGATTTACAGGCAGTGTGATCATATTGCGGTTTCTTCCAAGCCGTTTTTTGATTATCTTGAGAGAGTAAACGGGGTATCAAGGGACAAGATGAGTTATCTGCCCCAGTATGCAGATGTAGGGCTTTTGGAGCTTGATACGGACAAGATATATAGTGATAAGAATACTGATCAAGAAGAAACAACAGACTTTCTTTTCATTGGAAATATTGGTAAGGCTCAGAATCTTGATTGTCTGATGAATGCTATGACTGTGTTCAAGGGACGGACAGATGTACGTCTTCATATGGTAGGAGGCGGTTCAGAACTTGAGAATATACAGAAAATGGCCGGGGACCTTGGAATTGCAGATATCGTGACATTCTACGGACCAAAGCCTTTTAAAGAGGCAGTTACATTTTACAACAAGGCAGATGCCTGCGTCCTGACACTTGATGGAACGACTCATATTGGAGATACGCTTCCCGGCAAGCTCCAGACATACATGGCAGCAGGTAAGACCATTCTTGCTGCAGCCAACGGGGCAGCAATGGAAGTTATCGAAGAGTCAGGTTGTGGCAAATGCGTGGCAGCAGGAGACAGTGAGGCCTACGGACAGGCGCTTCTTGATTACGTTGATTTCAAAGAGAAATATGCCGATTGTGGAGAAAAAGCCCGTCAGTATTTTAGAGACAATTTCATGGAAGAGCAGCATTTTGCAGAACTTGAATACTGGTTAACTGAGCTGGCTAAAAGATAAGTTATATCAATATAGATACAGATATTTTTGCTGAAATATTAAAAAGAAAATGGAGAATTCCGAATGAAAATCTTAGTAACAGGAGCTAAGGGATTCGTTGGACGAAACCTGGTTGAGAATCTCAAAAATGTCAGAGATGGTAAGAACCGTACAAGGCCGGATCTGACAATAGATGAGATATACGAATATGACATAGATACTGATCCTGATCTGTTACAGGACTACTGCAGAAATGCAGATTTTGTTTTCCATCTTGCAGGTGTCAACAGACCTAAGGATCCTAAAGAGTACATGGACGGAAACTTTGGATTTTCAAGTGTACTTCTAAATACATTAAAGGAATGCAAAAACACAGCACCTGTTATGCTCTCATCATCAATTCAGGCTTCACTTACAGGAAGATTTGCAGGTTCTGAATATGGCAAATCCAAGCTTGCGGGTGAGGAACTGTTTTTCAA
>JAEEGF011029461.1_pt1 | contig 13584 bp, 10 predicted proteins | sample 9134171 | NCBI WGS metagenome assembly JAEEGF01 (sample SAMN16246542, study PRJNA631951) | gut metagenome | biome: gut microbiome; feature: rumen; material: AP-attached | host: Bos | place: Iran: Karaj | collected 2018-10
ATGGCGCCAATGTCACGATTGAAATATGGGCGACTCTCCGGTCCGTCCATTTCTGGGCGCGTATCTTCGACTACGGCTCTGACGACAAGAACTACTTCACGATGGCGTGGAGCGAATCCGCGAAGCCCGACACAGACAGCATAGAGATGTGCTGCAAAGGTGAGAAGCATTCCGCCTTCAAGATGCTGTGTCCGTACAAGAAAGATACGCCGTGCCACATCTCCGTGACGTTCGTGGACAACGGAAACGGCTCCACGACGATGCGCGCGATGCGCCGCAACGCGAAGACCGGCAAGATCGAGCGCGAGCACCGTCAGGTGTACAGCGGCTGGACGCTGGCGTCCCTTGTCAATCCGCGATTCCTCCTCGGCGGCTCGCAGTACGCATGCGACGGCGACGCGGGCGCGGACTACGACGAAGTGCGCATTTGGAAGGGCGCGCTGACGGACTCGCAGCTCGCCGCGAACGTCCTGGCCGGGCCGGACGCTCTGCCGGCGAAGGTGTCGGTTTCGACGGACCGCGCCTTGAAGCCGATTCCCGCGTTCATCTTCGGGCAGAACATCGAGCATACGCGTTCGGCGCTCCAGGGCGGACTCTCCGCGCAGCTCGTCCGAAACCGCAAGTTCGCCGGCAAGCCGTCCCGTCAAGGCGTTGCCATGCTCTGGGAGCCTTACGGTTCCACGAAGTCGTTCTACCACCAGGCCCAGGGCCTGAGCGTGACGCGCCACGCCGCGCGCAGTCGGATGCCGCGCTGGAACGAACGCGGATCACAGGTGATCGGATGCCTCGATGAAAACGGCGAGGCGGGAATCCGCCAGGGCGGCATCGGACTCCGCGGCGGCGTTGCGCACAACTTCAGGGCCGTGGTGAGCACGCTACATCCCGTCGATACGCCAGTCGTGCTGCGCGTTTCCGCGAACGGAAAGGTTCTCGCAGAACGCGAGTTCACGGTGAACGCGAAGAGCCGCAGCGACTGGAAGCGCATCGCGTTCGAATTCGCTGTGGAGAAGGACGTCACGGCGGAAATCTCCATTGGCGTGAAGGGGAAGAAGTACGCAGTAGTTGGCGCGGTGTCGGTGATGCCGGCGGACAACTTCCGCGGAATGCGCGCGGACGTGATTGAGCACCTGCGCGAAATCGGCACGTCGATCGTCCGCTGGCCGGGCGGCAACTTCGCAGGCGAGTACCGCTGGCGCGACGGGCTGATCGCCGATCCCGACGAGCGCGCGCCGCTTCAAAGCTACACGGAGATAGAGTCACAGCCGCATGGCCTCGGCTACGACCAGAACGACATCGGCATGGAGGACATCCTCGCGCTCTGCGATCGGATCGGCGCAAGGCCGTTCTTCACGCTCAACGCGGCGTGGGAGAGTCCGCAGGACTCCGCCGACTGGGTGAAGGCGTGCAAGGGCCGCGTGAAGCTGTGGTCGCTCGGCAACGAGATGGGCTACGGGCACATGGAGGGCCCCAAGGGCGCGAAGGGCTATACGGACATGGTGCGTCCGCATGCCGAGGCGATGCTCAAGGTCGATCCCACGCTCGAGATCACGGCGTCGGGTCCGTATCCGGGCGGCGGCGAAGACTGGATTGAGAACAGCGCAAAGGCGCTCAACGCCGTAGCGCCCGTGATCTCCTACCACCGCTACGACGCGTGGGACGGCTGTCTTTTCGACTACACGACGCCCGAGAGCACGGCGAACCTGTTCGACGTCGTGTCGAAGAGCGCAGAACGTGCCGAGGCTGCGCTGACGAACTTCCGCTCGCGCCTTCCCTGGAACATTGGCATCTCCTACGACGAATGGAACATCTGGTACATGTGGTACCGCAAGGAGGCGATCGTGGAAGGCCTATACGCCGCGAAGATGCTCGGCTTCATGATGCGCAACTGGGAGGCGTGGGGCCTCAGGTACGTCTGCTACTTCCAGCCGATCAACGAGCAGGCGATCACAGTAAGTCCGTTCGAGAGCCATCTCACGTCGATCGGCGAGGCGATGCGCCTCTGGAAGGGACACGTCGGCGGCGTGCCGTCCGTGATTCCCGACCTGCCCGAGAACGCATTCGCCACCGATGCGCCAGACGGCTCGCGCTACGTGACGTTCTACAACTTCTCGACCGATAAGCCATGCACGTTCCGCATCCCGACGGACGGACGCGGCAAGATCGTCGCGGAGGAGACGCTAGTGCCTTGCGGTCTCGAAAGCGGCTGCCGCTACGCGCGCAGGTCCGGAGGCGGGAAGGTCGTCAACGGCTTCTACGAGCTGACACTCGCCCCGGCGTGCCAGGCAGCCGCGCGCATCGCGCGATGAGCTGCGTGCTTGCCTTTTCCCGCTCCAAATGCTATTATACTCTTCTTGCAATGAAAAGGACAGTTGGCATGAAACTAATCTCGACCATTTTGGCCGCGCTTGCGCTGGCGTTTGTCTCGGCGCAGGCCGAGGCTGGCGTGATGCTTTGGCAGGTGACTGGCATGGAGGGCTCGGGCTCGCGTTATGCGATGGCCGGGAAGATACGGCGCATAGAGCAAACATCCGCCGCCGCGAGCGCGCTCTGGAGCGGATGGGGAGTTCATGGAACTGCGGCGTACGTGATGCGACGTGAGCTGTGGCAGCATCTCCAGGCGTGGATGGCGTGGCAGGGGCGCGTGGCGCCTGGGGCCGCAGGAGTGCCGAGCTACCGCGACCTCATCTCGAGCGGATACATCTCGGTGAACACGATCGGCATGCCGGAGTGCATGGGAAACAACAAGTAGGATTGGAGAGGCGATGCGCAACTACTACGACGAAGACGAGAAGGAAGAGGGCGAAGACGGCCAGCCGGCGCAGAGGATGTTCCTGCCGGACGAGCGCCTGCGCGTGATGGACTGGATTCTGGCGGCGGCGCTTGCGGCGCTGGTGTTCGCGGGGATGAGCCTATACGCGTTCCCCGGGCTCGTGCCGGAGGTGTGGAACGACGCAGCCGTGGCCGCGGGGCTGCGTCCGCCATCCGACGTGTTTCCCGGATTCTGGCGAGTGGTCGTGAGGTTGTTCTTCCTTGGGGGCGTTCCGGCGGGCGAGAAGTGCCTGTGCATTGCCGGGCGCGTGTGCGCGGCGCTGACTTCCGGCATGGTGTACCTCTTCCTGCGCGCGTCGCTTGCTCTGCTCGTGCGCGGGCGGCTGCGAACGTCGCAGCGCCGCTATCTCGTGCAGTACGTGGCGTCGTTCCTGGGCGCGATGTTCTTCGCGTGCTCCGACCCCGCATGGCGCGCCGGGCAGGCGTTCACTCCGGGCGGGCTGCAGGTGCTGCTGACGCTTGCGGCCGTCACGCCGTTCGTGATGTTCATGCTTGACGGCAGCCTTCTCTGCGCATACTCCTCGATGTTCCTCCTGGGCGCGCTCGCCGCCGAGACGCCTCTCGGATTCGTGCTTCTCGCGTTCTGCTGGATCGTATTCCGCATGGCCCTCCAGCACGACGCGCTCTGCGAGAACATGCCGCTGCTCGAACCGCTCACGGCGCAGACGGCGAAGTGGAACCTCACGTTCTTCTGGGGGCTAGGCCTTGCGGCCGGCGTGGTGCTTAACTGCTGGTCGTTCACGAAGATGGGCGGCGCCCAGGCGCTCGAGCAGGGCGGCCTGCCGCTTGCGTATCTGCTAAGGTGGTGGGCCATCTTCACGGGTACCGCCGACAGCCTCGGGTGGGTGCTGGCGTTCGTCCTGTGCGTGCTTCCGTTCGCCGTGGCGTGTCTCATTCTGCCGCGCGCCGTGGACGAGGAGAACTTCCTGCCGTACCACGTGGGCGCAATCGTGTTCGTCTGCGGCATGGTGGCGTACTCGCAGCTCTCGATGGTGCCGCAGCTGTGGTTCTGGACGTGGAACCCGCTCACCGCGGTGCGATCCTCGTACTTCCTGCAGATGTTCCTTCTGCTCTCGGCATGCACCGTCACATATCTCGTCACGGTGCTAGGATGCGACGCATGCTGCCGAAACCACGCAAAGCTATCGAGCTTCCGCGCTATGGACGACGACGCCGAGGTGCCGCTCGACCTTCCACGCGGCAAGCGCCACGGCCTCGTGGTGCTATTCGTGGCCTCGGCCCTCTTCTCCGCCGGCGTGCTGCCCGGCCGCACGCTCGAGCGCACGCGCGAGCTACTGGGGATCGTCGACGCCTTCGCCGAGGAGGTGCTGCGCGAATGCGGCGACGCAGAGTGCATATTCACCGACGGCGCATTCGACGGCCGCCTCGAGCTCGGCGCAGCCGCCAAGGGGCGCAAGCTCGTGGCGCTCTCGATGATGGCGCCCGACTCGCCCTACCAGCGGCGCCTGCGCCTGCGCGCGGCAGCCGACGCTGAGGACCGCACCGTCCTCTCGATGGGCGCGCCGGCCACGCTTCGCTCCTGGCAGCGCGACAGGCCGAAGCGCCTCGCAAAGGCCGCCTTCCAGCTTGGCTTCGAGCTGTGGCAGCGCGACGGCGGCGAGCCGCCGGCCTGCTCTGGCACGCTCGCGCGCATCGGCATGGACGAGAAGTCGCGCGCCGAGGGCGTGGCGGCGGCCCGCGACCTAGCCGGGCGCATCTCGACGTTCCACGCCGCAGGCGGACCCGACAGCACTGCCGGCGCCTTGGCCGTGGAGAAGTTCAACCTCGTCCAGTGGCGCATCGCCCGCCTCGCGCGCATTCGCGCCGGTCGCGCCGACCGCGCCGGCGACCTTGCCACGGCCAAGGCCGAGCATGACATGGCCGACCGCCTCGACGACTCCAACTCCGCACTCAAGCGCATCGTCAAAGAGGCCGAAAGCCGCCGCGACGGCACGCTCAAGCAGGTGACTCCTCGCGAAGGCCTGCAGCTCGCGCTGCTGCGCGCCGACTTCGCCCTCGCGAGCCGCTACGCCAAGCCGATCCTCGACGCGGACCCCGACGACCCGGACGCCAACTTCGGCGTGGGCATGTATTTCTTCCAGACCAAGCAGTGGACGCTTGCGGCGGACTCGCTTAAGGCGTGTCTGCGCCGGAAGGGCAAAGAGCCGGCAGTGCTCAACAACCTCGCGCTCGCGCTCATGCACATTGGCCAGTTCAGCGAGGCCGAGAAGCGGGCCAAGGAGGCGCTCAAGCTGGTGCCGAAATCGGCCGAGGTCAAGGCCACAATCGCCGAGATAGTCTCTGCGCGCGACGAGGCAAAGGCCAAGCCCGCGGCCGACGCCGCGAAGTCCGCCGAGGAGGCCACCAAGCCAGCTGCCAAGGAGAAGCCTTAGCACTTGCGCGAAGCGAATTTCTGTTGTATAATAATCACGTCCTTAAAGGCACAAACAATAATCCAGAGGAGCCGACATGGCGACATTTCAATACATTGCGAAAGACGGATCCGGCCAGGAGAGGCGCGGAACCGTTGAGGCTGGCGACCGCGCGAGCGCCATTGCGTCGGTGCGCGCGGCGGGCTTGTTCCCGAGCGCCATCGGAGAGGTGAAGGGCCAGGCGTCCGCTCCCGCCCCGGCGAAGTCAAAGGCGCCCGCCCAGGCCAAGGGCGCGAAGCCTGCGAAGAAGGGCGGCCTTGGAAGCAAGGAGATAAACATCAAGCTTCCAAAGTGGCTTAGAGGCAAGGTGAAGGCGAAGGACCTCACGGCCTTCACGCGCCAGCTCGCAACGCTGGTGAACGCAGGCCTGCCGCTCATGCGCTGCATCGAGGTTCTCAAGAAGCAGAAGATGGCGCCAGCGATGATGGACTGCCTCAACGGCATCTCGGAGGGAATCGCCGGCGGCGCCACGTTCTCCGAGTCGCTCACCGCCTATCCCAAGATCTTCGACAACCTCTACATCAACATGGTGAAGGCTGGCGAGGCGGGCGGCGTGCTCGAAGTGGTGCTGAACCGACTCGCCGAGTTCGCCGAAAAGGCGCAGAAGATCAAGAACAAGGTGAAGGGCGCGATGATCTACCCCTCGGTGGTTCTCTTCGCCGCAATCGGCATCACGGGCTTCCTGCTCGTCACGGTGATTCCGAAGTTCCAGCAGGTGTTCAACGACATCCTCGGCGGACAGTCTCTGCCGGCCATCACCGAGTTCGTGATCAACCTCTCCGAGGCGGTGCAGCACAACGGCCTGCAGATACTCATAGGCTTTGCGGCGTTCGTCGTGATGTACAAGGTGTTCAGCAAGACCAAGGTGGGCTCGTACCAGCTCGACCGCCTGCGCATCAACGTGCCGGTGATCGGAACGCTCGTGAGGCGCACGGCGATCTCGCAGTTCTCGCGTACGCTCGGAACGCTGCTCTCATCGGGCGTGCCGATTCTGCAGGCCCTTGTGATCGTGCGCGACACCACCGGCAACCAGGTGGTGCGCAACGCGATCCAGATGGTGCACGACGCGGTGAAGGAGGGCGAGTCGATGACCGACCCGCTCGCGGCGTCGGGCGTGTTCCCGCCGATGGTGGTGTCGATGGTGCAGGTAGGCGAGGAGACGGGCGCTTTGTCCGACATGCTCACCCGCGTGGCCAACACGTACGACGACGAGGTGGACAACGCAGTGGCGGGCATGACCGCCGCGATCGAGCCTGCGCTCATCATCTTCCTGGCCGTGATCGTGGGCACGATCGTGATCGCCATGTTCCTGCCCATGATCAAGATCATCTCCTCCGTGTCGAGCGGCGGAGCTGGCGCCTGACGTGAAGAGAAGGGAGATCTCCCTAATGAACAAGCCAAGACAAAGAGGTTTCACTCTGATCGAGCTCCTGGTGGTGACGGTGGTGATCGTCACGCTCATGGGAATCGTGTTCCGCCTCGCCGGCATGGGCGGCGAGAGCCGCGCGCGCGCGCTGACCATACGCCGCATGCAGTGCCTCGAGAACTGCCTCTCGGGCTACTACGCGGCGTACGGCTCGTACCCGCCCGTGCCGCTGCAGGGCCGCAGCCGCAGCATCTACGCCAGGGCCGACACGTACGGCGTGCAGAACTCTGGCAGGGAGGACAAGGGCTCGCTCAACTCGACCTACATCCACCAGGCCTGCCGCGCGCAGCCCGTGGCCGCGCTCTTCCCGTTCAGAAACAACCTGAAGGGCGACCTCGAGAAGTACTGCCAGGCAATACAGAAGTACCACGGCAACCACGTGCCCGCGAAGTACAAGTCGATCTTCAGCGTCATCAAAAACCCCGGCGCGATCAGCAAGGACGCCGACAGGGACTGGGGCGCCTCGCCGAACGGCAACAACGTGCAGGTGTTCCAGTTCGGCCTGATGTCGTTCCTGCTGCCGCGCTACCTCTTCATGTTCTCAGGAAGCTCCGCCTTCTACAAGAACGCGAACCAGTGGGGCGCCAACAACCAGCTGCCCAGCAGGCTCGACACAGGCGTTCCATACCAGAACTGGGGCGAAATCTTCGACATCATGGGCGGAAACAACGCGAACGGGCAGATCTCGAACAACGAGGCCGGCATGATCTCGAACCTCACAAGCCAGAGCGTATGCGCCCGCTGGATGCCCAACCTCAAGGGCATCGTCACGGGCGGCACCACGTTCTACGGCATTGACACCGCCTGCCACGAGAACTACGACCACTATCTCGGCAACATCCCGGACGGCGGCGGCATCGAGACGTACGAGCTGCACATCCACTCCCCCAACGGCTACAGCGAGGGAGGCGGCGGCGACCCGTACATCCTCAACTGCATGACAGTGCGCGACGGATGGCATACGGACTTCTACTACTACTCCGACCCTCCCTACCAGAGCTACCGCCTCTGGTCCGCCGGAGGCAACCGCCGCACCTTCCCGCCATGGTACGACATCGACCAGTTCTCCAGCTCGGAGATATCGACCATCAAGGGCTGGATCAGCGACGACTTCGTGCATCTGAGCAACTAGTTCCGCGAACATGAAAGGCACTGAAACGATGAAGAGTTCAAAAGGTTTCACTCTGATAGAGATGCTGGTGGTGCTGGCCATCATCGGCGTACTGATGGGCGCGCTTCTTATGGGCTACGGCCATGTTACGCGCAGCGCGCAGAAGGCTCGCGCGCAGGAGCTCGTATCCAACGTGGCGACGGCCCTGAACGTGATTCTCATGCACAACGGCGTGTGGCCGGCCGACCGCAACAACGCGCTCAAGACCTTCGGCGGGCAGGACGGCAACGGCAAGGGCTGCCTGGAGGACGTCGCGCTTGTGTTCGCGAACAGAGGCGTTCTCGGCGTGAACACCTCCAGCGGACAGCTCAAGGGCGTGGACCGCTTCGGCATCGTGAGCCCCTGGGCCCAGAACGTGATAAAGCGCAGCCAGAACGCCAACGCCAACTCGCCCGTGCCCACGGGCGGCACCATCCGCGACCACGTGGTGTACTTCGCCATCGACGACGACCTTGACGGCATAACCAAGGCCAAGGTGTGCGGCGAGCAGGTGAAGGTGCGCGCGAACGCGATCGCCTGGAGCGCGGGCGCCGACGGAAAGCTCGGCTCCTCCTACCACAAGCGCGACAAGCAGAACATCGACAACGTCTACAGCTGGAGCCGCAACCAGGAGGTAAGAGACAGATGAAAAACCGTTCAAGATCGCAGGGATTCACCATCGTCGAAATGCTGATGGTGCTGGGCGTGATCGCCGTTCTGCTCGGCCTCGTGACGTCGGCCGCAATGACGGCCATCCGCCACGCGCGAGAGAAGCGGACCGCGGCGAGCATGCAGGTGATACAGGCCGGCATCGCCACATACCGTTCGCAGAACGGCGAGTGGCCCGGGCCGCTCAAGAGCTACGCCGAGAACGGACTCTCAGGCGGCCGCCGCAACTACACGCTCAACACCTCCGAGTACGACCAGGTGCTCACCGAGGTTGTGAAGGAGAGCGTGAACACGTCGTCAGCCAACCCGATGATGGACGTGACCGGGCTCATCGTCTCGCCCAAAAGCGGCAACGGAAGCTGGGGCATCGAGTTCCGAGAGGCCATCAAGAAGCAGCACAAGCACGGCGGCTCCATAAAGCTCGCCAACATGGCCTTCGGCTACCTGGACAACGGCGGCAAGTTCCACCGTTTCAAAATAACGTACAATGCGGATTCCGACCATGTCTCAGTATCGCAGTAGAAAATCCGGCTTCACTCTCGTGGAGCTCATAGTGGTGATCGGCTTGATGGCGTTTCTCGCCACGATCTCCACAGGCGGCTATTTCGCCGTGACGCGCGGCATGGCCGCTCGCGGCGCCGTGCAGGACGTGGCGTCGATCATACGCTTCGCCCAGCAGGCGTGCCTGATCGACCAGATGCCAACTGCGGTTCTCTTCTACAACTACCGCTCCGACAAGGGGACGAGCGGCGACGCGTACGGCCGGGCCGTGGCGGTGAGAATGTCGGGGCGCATCTCGTACGTCGCCAACGGCGGCACTGACGCCGAGGGCAAGAAGCAGGTGACGACCGGAGTTCTCGTGGACGAGTTCGCCGACTGGAACCAGTCCTTCCCTCACGACTATGCAGACGGCAGCCGCGCGCTCGGCGTGCGCATCTACCGCATGCAGAGCGAGAGCGACATCAAGAAGGGCTATCTGAAGAGCAGCTCGCTCATGTACAACTGGGTAGCGCGCGCAGCGGTGGACAGGTTCAACTCAGAGTACATGATCGGAGCAGGCGCAAAGGTCGAGGACTGGTGCAAGAGCCACAACAAGGAGGACAACACCGCGTACTCCACCTACCCGAACGGCAACGCCTACCGCTGGGGACTCCCGTTCCACCAGGCCAACAACGGCATCGGCAAGAGCGAGTGGAAGATCGGCGATGCGTATGGAATGGAGATCGCCTCGTTCACGCTGCCCAAGAACTACATCTTCGGCACATCTGCGCCTAAGGGCACCGAGCCCGACGAGCCTTCGCCGAAGGCGCTTGTGTTCTGGCCCGACAAGGTTAGCAGCTCCACGGCGTACCAGTTCTCCGCCCAGGAGGTCACGATATCGATGCTCAAGAGCGTCGACGACACCAAGCCCTCCATTGTGGGCAAGATCAACAGCGAGATCCTGAAGGACCAGGACTAGGGAGGTGAAGTGATGAAATCGTTTTTCGGAAAATCTGGCTTCTCCCTGATGGAGGTGAACCTGGCCGTGTTCATCATGGCCACGGGCGTTCTTGCGATGGTGAGCCTGTACCCGCTCGCATACCGCGAGAACAGCCAGAGCGTCGAGGACGTCAAGGCCGCGGCCAACGCCGACGCCGTGTTCAACCAGGTGGCGGGCGTTCTTTCCGCGCGCAATCTCACGTGGAAAGAGTGGGAGCAGTGCGTTGAGGCGGCGGTGAACGCCACCGGCGCCAAGATAACGACGTCGAGCGGCGGCAGAAACGGCGCGTGGGCGCGCTACTGCAACCGCGAGAACGGCTGGTCGCCCAAGAGGAAGAGCGAGATCAACTCTCTCGCACGCAGCGTGTTCAACGCCCTCACCGGCAAGTCAGGCCAGGCCGGCGGCAGCGCGCAGTGGCCGGTCGACAACGACCTCACGTGCGCTCTTGTGGCGCAGTGGGGAATGTTCAACCGCGGCACGGGCCAGTATCCGCTTGAGGACCACTCGCGCGTGACGTTGAGCATGCGCGTTGCGCGCAACGCGGGCTCGCTCTTCGCCCAGCCGATATTCCTCACCGAGATTCACTTCCAGGGCGACCAGAAGGAGGTCATGCAATGAGGGCCGAAGCATCAGCGCGGCGTGGACGCGAGGGCTTCACGCTTCTCGAGATGCTGGTGGCGTCGCTGCTGCTTGGCATGCTCGTGACTATTCTCACGATGGTGTTCAACGCCTCGTCGATCGCCTGGCGCACCGGCAAGGCCGGCGTCTCGCAGCTGTCGTCCATCCGCAGGCAGCTGTCGTTCGCGCAGTACAACGCGGACAATCTTCTGCCCTGCGTCAACCAGAAGAACGACGGCGACGTCGGCCGCGTGACCGGCGCGTGGAAGAGCGACGGCACGATACGCACGCGCGCGGCGGCGAAGATGCCGGGCGACGCGGGCTTCACGCCGCCTTCCTTCAACGACTTCAACAGCGCCAAGAGCACGCTTGACAAGCCGGCTTGGATGCGCTTCCAGTGCAACGCGTCGCTCAAGCTTGGATCGGCGCAGTCCTACGTTGTCGGCGTGCTCTCATGGGGGCCTGACGGCGAGCGCGACACCGAGGACGACATAACCACCTGGCCTCTGGAGGTTAACTGAACATGACCTTCCGCAAGAGCGAGAGCGGCTTTACGCTCATAGAACTTCTCGTGGTGGTGGCCATGATCATGCTGCTCGCAGGCGCCCTCACCTCGGCCATAGCCGGCGCCTCGAAGCGCGCCAAGATACAGGCCTGCATCACCGAGGCGCAGAACATGACGAACGCCATCCTCGCCTACGAGAACTACACGAAGAACCACGAGATCAAGGAGATGAACGACCAGATGGCCACGAAGTCGTCTCTCCCGTTCATCATCGGCGACGGCAAGAACGAGCTGAACGGCGAGCAGCTGCCCGTGCTATACAACGGCAAGATCGATTCGCAGGGAAGAATGCTCGATCCATGGGGCAGGCCGTTCTACGTAACGATCAGGAAGGGGTCTGTTAAGCCAAAGGAGACCGGGCAGAACACCGTGGCGAGCTATGTGCTCTTCCCCAACTACAACCGGCGCCCGGCAAGCGAAGTGGAGCCTGAAAATGAATGATTCCCTTGATAGCAAGCGCGGCAGCGCGCTGATGATCGTGATCGGCTTTCTGGCGTTCATGATCGTCTCGGCCGTCTCGTTCTCAATCTACATGCGCGCAGAGCGCCTGCCTTCGTCGGCGCTGCGCCGCACCGTCGCGACGCGCCAGCTGGTGAAGGCCGCCCTGGCGGAGGCCATCGCACGCGTGGACGACGCGGTGCGCGGCGCGCCGTTCCCCGGCCTGAACGACACCGCCACTGCGAACTACCAGCCCCGCGGCGAGACCGAGGACATCTGGGAAGGGCGCGTTTTCATGCCGCCGAACATGTCATACAGCGGCAGCGAGCGCCGCTACGCCCCCTCATCCGACACGGTGAGCGTGCTCACCCTCGAGGGACTTGGATACGTGCCGGCGCCGCTTCTGAACGACGCGCGCTTCCTCGGAAAGTCAACGTGGACCGCGGCCTGGCAGAATCTGCCGTACGACGCGGGACGCTTTGCCTTCGTGGCGCTGAACGTCTCCGACTACTTCGACGTGAACCGCCTCTACGCCAACAAGCCCCGCACCTCGAACGCGGACGGACGCATCTCGCTCGCCTACCTCTTCGACCAGAGCTACCGCCCCGCAGCCGATCCCGCCACCGGCGCGGCCGGTTCAGCCGTCGGCACCGTTGACGGTTTCAGCTCGGGCGACACCGCCCGCTTCGACCAGCTCGTGCACGAGCAGCGCCCAGGCGGCAACGACAAGAATCCCCTCGGCCAGGACGCCCCCTACGTCTCCATGCTCGACTGGAACCTAGGCATGAGAGACACGATGGTGAGCATCATGCCGTCGCTCTTCTACAAGTGGATCAACGATTCCGGCGCCGACAAGGTGATGTACGCCTCGAGCGACGCCAACATGATCTACGCCGCCCGCCAGCCGTTCGTCACGGAGTCGTGCGCGACGAACGACTTCTTCGACGTGGACATCTCGTACTACCAGAGTCCGGTAGGCAAGCGGCAGAAGGGCCAGCCCTTCGACACCGAGGTCAAGAGCGACACGCTCTCCCTCTCACAGCTGACGATGAGCGCGATAACCAAGTCTCAGTTCTTCACGGCGCTGCTCGCCTCGAAGAGCGGGTCGCCGATCAAGTTCGGCTCAACCCCGCGCGAGCTTTCCATGTTCGCCAGCATGATGTACGACTATCTCGACCACAATGACATCCCGATCTCGCTCGCCTGGCCGTGCGTGGAGCGCGTGCCAATGCTTTCCGTCGTAGAGCCCGCGTTCAAGTTCATGATACCTAACGTGCAGGCGTCCACGCAGGGGCAGACCACTCAGTGGATGTTCGACCCCAACCAGTGGATTCAGCCGGGCATGCTCGCGGGCGTGTGGACTTTCCCGTTCAAGCGCAACGAGAACGAGCGCAACGACGCGTTCAAGGCGCAGGCAATCGTGCGCGTGTTCCTGGCGCCAGTCGGCCTCAATCTGCGCCCGAACGGCGACATCGGAAAGGTGCTTCGCCCGCAGAACGCGGCCGACTGGACCAAGAAGGTCAACATGTTCGAGCTCAACGGCATGACGGGAGTCTTCTGCCTCACGTTCACGCCCAACGAGCAGATGATCAATCTGCCCGGCTCCGTAATGGACGACGACCAGGCCGGCGGACTCGTGAAGTTCGAGATCAACCTCGGCTCGATCGGCAACCTCAATCCCACTCCGCTCGTCACAAAGACCGTTGTGCAGAACCAGCAGAACCAGGGCGGCAAGCAGGAGCAGTACACGGTGAACGTGACGCCGCTCGGGCTCGACGGCAAGCCGATGTTCCCCGTCGGCACGGTGCTTGACTCCGCGCAGTTCAACGCCGCAGCGGGCCAGGAGCTGAAGCCGTATGTCTGCGTGTGGGTGCGCATAGTGAACGGAGACGGCAAGACCGTGGACCTCGTTCCCGCCGTGGCGGACGACGACCAGACGCTCAACGGCATCAACAACACCGGCAATCCCATGCTCAG
>JAEEGF010661057.1_pt1 | contig 13583 bp, 10 predicted proteins | sample 9134171 | NCBI WGS metagenome assembly JAEEGF01 (sample SAMN16246542, study PRJNA631951) | gut metagenome | biome: gut microbiome; feature: rumen; material: AP-attached | host: Bos | place: Iran: Karaj | collected 2018-10
GGCTATGGGAGTGCCAATAGATGTAATTTACGCTATTCCTGATGATGCGAATCGTACAGATGAGTATCTTAGAAATGAATTTGTGAGGATTACAGACGAGATCAAGGAAAATGGCGGTCTTGCTCAGATCAATCATCCAAGAGACCTTCAGAAGTCTATTTCCTGGAATCCTGATTTTGAGGATATGCTTGATATCTTTGAAACTATGGAGATCTGGAATGGTTCCAATCCTATGATGGCAGGCTCTACCAATGATGCTGCCATGGATCTGTGGAATCGCTGCATGAAGAGAGGTCTTTTCCTTCCGGCGACAACTGGAAGTGATACCCACAATATCTGCGCTGACGACTATCACGTTCTGTTTGATGATGTGATGGATACCATAGATGCCATTAAGGCTGATGAAAAAGAGCTGTCAGATAAGTATGCCGATGAAACCAGAGTAATGCTGGAGATTGGTGATAAGCTCCTTCCTATTTTGGAAAAGTGGGCTGAGACAAATCTTACAAGTGGCTGTGTCAGAACATATATTAACTTTGATGTTACAGAACCCAAGGAAAACACTCATAACCCTGAGTACATTATGAACAGACTTCGCCTTGGCAGAAGCTTTTTGACCAATGGACCTATTCTTTTGACTAAGGTAAATGGTAAGATTCCGGGACATAATGTAAGGCTTTCGGAGGGTAAAAAGAAGATAGATAAGCTTTCAGTAGAGGTTAAACTTCTTGCAAACAGGCCTCTTAAGGAGCTTAAGCTCTGTACTGAAAATGGCGTATTCAAAGAGATTGCACTTTGTGCAGAAAAAAAGAATGGCTTCTATGACTATAGTATGGACATAGAGGAAGCCATTCCCGATGGTAACTATCTGTATTTTATGGCACAGGACGATTGTACGAACCTTGCCATAACCAATCCGGTAATTATTTGCCGATAACTGCGCTCTGGCGATACTCTCTCGGAGAAGTTCCGGAAATCTTGTTAAAGATTCTGTTGAACTGAGAGAAAGAGGAGAAGCCACATTCCTGGGCGATTGCAGATATCTTTTTATTGCTGGATACCAGCTGATACTGAGCGTTCTTGATCCTGGTGAGCTGGATGTAATTGGATAAGTTGAAGCCAGTTACCTGTTTAAACTCCCTTGATAAGTAGCTTGTACTTATGAAGAACTGCTCGGACAGCGTATCAAGTGAGATGTCTTCGTCGTAATGAGTGTGAATATATGAAGAAACCTCGTATATTTTCTGCTCGATGGAGTTGTAGCTCTGATCGTTGGAATAGGTGTTTCTGTCCTTTAACTCATAGAGAGTATATAGGAATTCCTGGAATTTGTTGTGAATATAAAATTCATCAGCAGGATTACCGTAATATTTATGTTCTTTTGAAAAGATAAATAGGTCATTTAGAATATCAATCAGTTTCTGTTGATCCTGGAAGCTGAACCTGTACACAGGATTGTCTACATGGAAAGGAGCTAAGATTTCCTTGTAAGCATCAGCACTTTCAGGTTTATCCAGAGGGTACATGAAATCTATGATGAGACGTTTACTGGGATCTCCCTTATAGTAAACGGATTTGTGCATAACAGAAGGCGCCAATAACACGAAATCACCCATGTGAATGTTGTAGGGAACACCCTCAATCAGGTGAGTTGCGTTAGGCGCAAGCAGGAACAAGATCTCGTAATATGGATGCAAATGCTGGAATTCCATATTAACCGAGGCATCCCTTTTATCGTAGTCGAAATAATAATAGATGTTATTAGGGATGTTGTTGATGATTATGTAATGGTTGTCTTCGTAATAAATATTGTCGTTTATAAGCATACGATAAGTATAAATGAAATAGAAAGAGGTAGCAAATGGTAGTAGTTAAAAATGAAATCATGCCTAAATTAGAGGTTTTGGCTGAGAGCTTTCAGAAGTTCCTGTATGAGGACGATGAACAGTTTCTGGAAAATATGAAGACCAAGAACCTTGCAGGGGATGATGTTTCAAGATATCAGCACTGGGAGTGGACTCAGGGAGTTGGACTCTATGGTCTATACCAGCTGGCGTATGAGCTTGAAAGAAAGGATTATCTGGATTTCCTTAAGAGCTTCTATGATAAGGAAATCTCTTTAGGACTTCCAGCCAAGAATGTTAATACCTGTGCACCTCTTTTGACGCTGGGATTTCTCCTAAGGGATACAGGAAAAGAGGAATACAGAAAGGTCTGCCACGAGTGGGCTGAGGCTATAATGCACGAATTTGCCAGAACAGAAGAGGGCGGAATCCAGCATCGAACTTCTGATAGTGAGAATACAGGGGAGCTTTGGGATGACACTCTTTTCATGACAGTAATGTTCCTGGCTCTCATGGGTGAGATTGAGGATAACAACGAATATAGAGAAGAAGCCAGATATCAGTTCCTTCTTCATATCAAATATCTTGTGGATCACAAGACAGGTCTTTTGTATCATGGTTGGACCTTTGAGGGACATCATAACTTCGCTGAGGCGCTTTGGGGCAGAGGAAACTGCTGGTTTACAATTGCTATCCCGGAATACCTCGATATAGCAGATGTTAAAGGGGCAGACAGGAAGTTCCTTGTTGAGGCTTTCCTTCAGCAGGTTAAGGCTCTTGAGAAGTATCAGGATGAGGGAATGTGGCATACACTTGTTGATGACCCATCTTCATACCTTGAAGCAAGCGCCACCTGCGGATTTGCTTACGGAATCCTCAAGGGCGTGCGCCTGGGACTTATAGATGAAAAGTATAGAGAAGTGGGCATGAAGGCTCTTGAGCCTATGCTGAAGCTCATAGATCTGGACGGAACTGTTAATCAGGTGTCCTATGGAACGCCGATGGGTAGAGAGTCCAAGGATTTCTATAAAGGAATCGAGATTAAGCCAATGCCTTATGGACAGGCGCTGGCAATGCTATTTTTGTTGGAAATATTGAAGGTTTGAGGTAGAGAATGTTCAGAATAGGGGTAGATATAGGCGGAACCAATATTGCTGCCGGAATAGTAGATGAGTCCTACAGGATTGTGGAAAAGAAATCCATAAAGACCAAAGATGCCAAGACTCCATCCGAAATGATAGGTGCAATTGCAGAGCTGGTCAAAGACCTGATGGGGACTGCTCAGGTTAAGCCAGAGATGGTCACAGCTATCGGTGTAGGCGTTCCTGGAACGCTGGATCCGGAGTCAGGTAAGGTTCTGTATGCCAACAATCTTGGTTTTGAGGATGTGCCATTTTTATCAGAGCTAAAAAAGGTGCTTGGGGACACACTTGCAGACAAGATTTACTTTGATAACGATGCAAATGCTGCGGCTATCGGTGAGTATATAACTGGGGATTATCATGCCAAGAACTTTGTGATGATGACAATCGGAACCGGAATTGGCGGCGGAGTTATCATAAATGGCCGTGTCCTTAGGGGGTGCAACTACGCAGCTGCTGAGTTTGGCCATATGACCATCAATTTTGATGGAATAGACTGCAACTGTGGCAGGAAGGGCTGCTTTGAAGATTATGCTTCTGCAGAAGGCCTCATGAATTTAGCCTGGGAGGCAATTTCTTCTCCTGAGGGTAAAAAGAGTAAGCTTAGCAGCCAGGTTTCATCAAGGGAAGAGCTGGATGGAGAGATATTCTTCGAGGCTGTGAGAGGCGGGGATAAGGTAGCTGCGCAGGTTCTGGAGCAGTATCTGTTCTATTTATCAGAAGGAATCATCAATATTATCAACATCTTCCAGCCTGATGTGCTGACTCTCAGCGGTGGTATTACAAAAGCCGCAGATCTGTACCTTGATAGGTTAAAAGAGCTGGTGGCTAAGGGCATTTATTCGAGAAATAGCAGTAAGAATACAGAGATCATGCTGTCTAAGGGCATTTCAGACAGCGGAGATATTGGAATAATTGGCGCTGCTCTCATTTACAAGATGTGACGGAGGAAAGAAATGGAAAAGCATTATGAGTTTATTCTGAATGACACACAGGAACTGGTTTATGAGTCTATGTGCAGACAGATAATGGATGAGGAAAATGAGAATTATGGAGCTTTTTTGGATGATAATCACATCCTGGATGCGAAATTTACCATATATCGCTCGGCTTCTATGATAGCTCTTTTCTGCAACAGAGACAGTGAGCTCTGTGGGGATGAGAAGCTCTATAAGAGGATAATTGCAGGTCTTAAGTTTACTGAGAAAATGCAGCTTGATAGTGGACTTTTTGATTATGTTACCTGTAACTTCAGCTCAGCACCTGATACAGCATTTTGTATCAAAAAGCTCATGCCATTTTTCTTTTACCTAAGAGATATCAGAGGGGAAAAAAGAAATTCCGGAGAGGAAGAAATCTTCAGAATCATCGACGGAATCATAGGCAGGGCCGCCAAAGGAATAATAACGGGTGGTTTTCATACCCCTAATCACAGATGGGCGATCGCGTCAACTCTGATGGAATGCTACAAGATTTACGGCGATGAAGAAATGAAGAAATGCGCTGAAAGATATCTTGCAGAAGGCATAGATTGCAACGAAGACGGAGAATATGCAGAGAAATCTGCTGGTAATTATAACAGAGTCAATAATGATGCCATGATCACTTTGGCGGAGGCTACAGGAGATGCATCCTACGAGGAACACGTTATCAGGAACCTCAGGATGATGCTTCATTACTGGGAGCCTGACGATTCAGTATTTACGGCCAATTCTACAAGATTTGATAAAGACAGGCTCATGTATCCGACAGATTACTATACTGAGTACATGTTGATGGCTCAGAGGCATGGAATTACCGAGTTCTATGAGATGGCCAATTCAATTATCGATATTTGCAAGAGGCGTAATCTTCATGGCCCTGACTGCCTGATTTACTTTATGTGGTACCCGGAGTGGAGAAATATTGAGCATGCTGGCTTATACAAGAATCCGGATTATAAGGTCTTTTACCAGAATTCCGGTATTTCCAGGAGTAAAACTGGAAGATACACCTATACAGTCATGAATGGAAAGTCCAATTTCCTGTACTTTCACAATGGAACTATCAAGCTTGAGATGAAGGTTGCTGGAAGCTTCTGCGAGCATAGAGCCTTCAAGTCGGAGACCATGGAAGAAACTGAGGAAGGACTGCATCTTCACCAGACAATGCATGGTTGGTACTATCTGCCATGGAGTGCAGATAAGATTCCTGAGACCAACGACTGGTGGCAGATGGACAATGCTTCAAGAGACAAGAAGATGGGCCCTGATATGGACATCGATGTGTGGGTAAAAGAGAGTGCCGATAAAGACGGAATAGATGTAAGAGTTAAGACAAGCGGCGTAGAAGGTGCTCCTTGGAGAATCGAGATGTCTCTGACTGGAGCAAACTTCATGGAAAATGGCCATCTTGCAACTACTCTTAAAGGTAACGAGACTATTATCGCCAAAGATGACTATGTTGAGCTCTCTAACAGCAAGGATATGCTGATTGTAGGCCCTGCTTTTGGAACTCATAGATTCATGGAGGGTAAAGAGGACTCTGAGCTTACTAATTCGGGCTCTTCAACAGTCTATTTCACTGATTATACAGGTTTTGATCACACCATCACCATCCGAAATATGCGTAGTCAATTTTCTAAATGACAAAAAATGCAATGTTTTTTGCAAATAAGCAAAAAAATCAGCTATTTCAAGGATTGGCGGTTTGATAAAATATGAATATCGTAAGGTATAGCGAAAGCGACAAAGGAGGAATTATGAGAAGGAAAATTAACTCAAAAGCAGTATCACTGGTTTTGGCTGCAGCAACCTCATTCACAATGCTTGCAGGTTGTGGCGGAGCAGCTACTCCATCCAATACTGGTGCAGAGACTGCTGCTACAGAAGCAACTGAGCAGACAGCTGATGCAACTCAGACAGGAGATATCGCTTCCAACATGGAGGAGGTTAAAGTAGACGGATTTGCAGAGGCTCCAATGCTTGCAGATCAGGTTGCAGCTGGTACACTTCCTGCAGTAGAAGAGAGAGTACCTGATGCTAATAATGTATTTGTTGAGACAGTAGATGCTACTGGTGCTCCACTTGAGATTGGTACATATGGCGGGGTTATCAATCTTGGACCAGCAGGCGGAAGCTGGGGACTTTCAAGACCATCTCTTGAGTCTATCATCAGATACAACACAGATGGTTCATACTATCCAAACGTTATTAAGTCATTCGAGCACAGCGATGACTACACAGTTTGGACTTTCAATCTTAGAGAAGGCATGAAGTGGTCAGATGGTGAGCCTTTCACAGCTGACGACATTACATTCTGGTATTACATGTGCCACCTCACCAACTACGATAGCAAGAAGAGTTGGGCTGCTCTTAAGGAAGAAGTTGATGGCGAGGATGCATGGGCAACACTTAAGAAGGTTGATGATTACACTGTAACATGGACATTCGTTAACCCTAAGTACCCTGCAGATTTCATTGAAAATGGCGATTTCAAATGGTGCTGGGCTCCAGCTCATTACTTAAGCGATCTTATTCCTGATTCTGAGGATTATCCTTATGTAGAGAATGAGTATTGGCAGTCAACAGGACTTTCTGAGGAAGAAGTTCTTGCAAACGCTCAGAAGAAGAACATCGATGCAGCTACTGTTAAGGATCTTGGTAAGGCGGTTTCTTACAACTTCTGGAACGTAGCAGGAGTACCTACAGTAAGTGCATTCGTTCTTTCAACAGTTCCTGGAAACAGCTCCAAGGACGATACACTTTGCATCATGGATCGTAACCCATATTTCTGGAAAGTTGATGCAGCAGGAAATCAGCTTCCATATGTAGATGCACTTCACTTCAATCAGACTTCAGAGGATGGACAGGATCTTCTTATGTTCCGTTCAGGAGAGATTGATGTTATTGCAGTAGCAATGAAGGATATCGCTGCTACACTTTCAGATCTTGGTGATTCTGCTTCTCTTCGTGAGTGGGGATCAACAGCATGGGGCAGCTACCAGGTAACTTTCAACTACACAAATCCTGATAAGAATTATGCAGATCTTTTTGCTAATGCTGATTTCCGTCAGGCTATGTCAATCGGCGTAGACAGAGAGCAGGTATCTGAGCTTCTTACAGATGGATTCCTTGAGCCAGGTCAGTGTGCGCCTGCAGAGGGCAACGTTGGATACGATGCTGAGTGGGAATCAAAGTGGACAGAGTATGATGTAGACAAGGCTAAGAGCCTCCTTGAAGGATGCGGGCTTGTAATGGGATCTGATGGATTCTACAAATTCGCAGATGGTTCAGACCTTATGCTTACATTCCTTGCATATGACGGTGGTGCTGACGAGTCTTATCCAGTATTCGAGCAGTATTACAAGGCAATCGGTATCAACTGCGCACTTAAGAATCTTGAAGTAGCAGCATTTGATGAAGCAGTAGATAACAATGACTGGGTTGCAGTAATGGGACCTCACACAGCGGTTGGCGGTGCTTCACTTAAGGATAGAGCAGCTCCATTCGTTCCTATCGCACAGGCAGCTGAGTGGTATGGCGAATATGGTACATACTATGCAACTAAGGGTGCTCAGGGTGTTGAGCCAACTGGAGATCTTGCTAAGCTCGTAGAGCTCTATGATAAGTGGAGACTTACATCTGACGAGACAGAGAGAGACAATTATCAGGCTGAGATTTACAAGATCCACAAGGAAAACCTCTGGTCAATTGCTTACCTCAAGGCAGAAGGTTACTTCGAGCTTATTACATCCAAGCTTCACAATTATGCAGACAATCTTGTATCTGCAGACTGTTATCAGTACGCTAACATGACACACTATGAAGTGCTCTTTAAGGCAGAGTAATTAAAATAACAAGGGTTATATAATGTATTGAATTATGATTGCCGGAGACGTGAGGGGGTTTCCACGTCTCCGGTTTTTATAGGAAGGGATTTATCGATGGAGGAAAAAATAAGCAAAAACAGCTTTGTAGAGAACTTAAAAGAGTTCTTTAGAAGAGACCTGGTTCAGTATATCTTTAAGCGTATACTGTGGTTTATTCCTACGTTGCTGCTCATCTCAATACTTGTTTTCTTCGTAATACAGCTTCCTCCGGGGGATTATGTTTCTGCGCATATTGCTGCGCTTGCAACAGAAGGAGAGCTGGTTGATGCTGATTATGCAGCATCAATGCGAGAGGACTATGGACTGGATCTGCCTGTATGGCAGCAATATATTAAATGGGTTAAGGATATAATCTGGACACCTTCTGACACAGCATATTATAGACTGTATCATTCACATCATAACTGGAAATATTCTTTTGCCTATGGTCGTGATGTATGGAGTGTTGTTAATGACAGACTTGGACTAACCATAGGTGTTACAGCGATTATCATGCTGTTCCAATACCTGGTATCTATTCCTATAGCGGTTTACGCTAGTACACACCAGTATTCGGTAGGAGATTATGTCTCTGCTATTATTGGTTTCCTTGGAACTGCGATACCTAACTTCATTTTGGCTATTGTGCTGATGTATCTTTCCTATAAATGGACTGGTAATGCTAACGTTGGTCTGTTTACACAGGAGATGCTTAAAAACGGCGTTCATTTATATAATTTTGGTGATTTCTTAAAGAGAATGATCATTCCTATCATAGTTATCGGTACCAGCGGAACCTGCGGAATCATCCGTTCTGTTCGTGCACAGATGCTTGATGAGGTTGCCAAGCAGTACACACTTACGGCAAGAGCAAAGGGTGTTTCTGAAGGCAAGATCATTATGAAATACTGCTTCAGAGCAGCTATCAATCCTACAGTATCAGGACTTGGCGGAGTTCTTTCAAGTCTTTTCTCAGGATCAACTGTTACAGCTATGGTTCTGAACATGCAGATTCAGGGACCTGTACTTTATAAGGCTCTTCAGTCACAGGACATGTACCTCGCTGGTGCTATCGTTATGGTTCAGGCAGTACTGGTTGTAATTGGTGTGCTGTTCTCTGATATTGCCCTTGCATTCCTTGATCCTAGAATCCGTTACTCAGGAGGTGGCAGATAATGGCTAAAAAGTTAAAATCAAAAGAAGATTATTATCTTGCCTCCCAGTGGACATTGATGGCAAGAAAGCTGAAAAAGCACAAGCTGGCGCAGGTTTCATTTATCATTCTGGCAGTACTTTATATTTCAGCATTATTCGCAGATTTCCTTGCACCATACGGACTTGATGAGTTCGATGGACTTTACAGAAACTCTGCACCAACTAAGATTTACACAATTTTCGAAGATCAGCATGTGGGACCACATGTTTACAAGCTCGAGAAGAGCATTAACAAGAAGACCTTTGAAGTTACTCTTGAGCCTGATTTATCAGAGTATTACAAGATTGAGTTCTTTGTACACGGTACAGAGTACAAGGTTTTAGGTCTTTTCCCTTGTGACCTTCATCTCTTTGGTGTTGGAGAAGGTTCTAAGGGTGGCACAGGAGCTAAGATTTTCCTGTTTGGCGCAGACACACTTGGAAGAGATATTTTCTCAAGAGTACTTTTGGGAGCGAGAATTTCTCTGTCTATCCCATTTGCCAGCGCGATTATCAGTTTCTTCCTGGGCGTAGCGATCGGATCAATCTCAGGATATTTCGGTGGCGTTCTGGACATGATCATTCAGAGAATCATCGAGGTTATCGGAGCTGTTCCACAGATTCCACTTTGGATGGCACTTTCAGCAGCTATTCCAGCAGGAATCTCAACTGTTAAGATGTATTTTTACATGACAATTATCCTGTCCTTCATCAACTGGACTGGAATGGCACGTGTAGTACGTGGTAAATTCCTGTCACTTAAGAATGAAGACTATGTAATGGCAGCGAGAATATCAGGCGTTTCCACATGGAAGATCATCTGGAAGCACCTTGTACCAGGCTTCATGAGTTACCTTATCGTATCTCTTACACTTGGTATTCCTGGATCAATCGTTGGTGAGACATCAATGTCATACCTTGGCCTTGGTATCAAATCACCTGCAACCAGCTGGGGAGTACTTCTTCAGGAAGCAAGCTCAGTTACAGACGTAGCTGCAAACCCACACAAGCTGATTCCGATTATCTTTGTAACAATTACTGTTTTGGCATTTAACTTCCTCGGCGATGGAATGAGAGATGCTGCAGATCCTTACAAGTAATTATTTTTAGGAGTTTTCTATGGAAAAAGACAATATTTTGGAAGTTAAGGACCTTCATATCGACATCAAGATGATGGAAGGAATACTTACTCCTGTAAGAGGCGTAAATTTTGAAATAAAGCGTGGCGAGACTCTGGGACTTGTTGGAGAGTCAGGCTGTGGAAAATCCATTACCTGTAAGTCAATTCTTGCGATCAATGAGAAGAAGTGTATTCCTCGCGGTGAGATCATGTTCAGAAACGAGGATGACACAGAGGTTGATATTCTCAAGATGGATCCTAAGGGAAAAGAGATCCGTAATGTAAGAGGTAAGCAGATCTCAATGATCTTTCAGGAGCCGATGGTAGCCTTTTCTCCAATGTACACAATTGGTAACCAGATCACAGAGGCAACACTTCTGCATATTACCAAGGACAAGAAGAAGGCCAAAGAGATCTCTCTTGAGGTAATGAGAAAGGTTGGTATTGCCAACGTTGAGAAGAGATACAATCAGTATCCTCATGAATTCTCAGGTGGTATGCTTCAGAGAGCGCTTATCGCTATGGCTCTCGTATGTAATCCTAAGCTTCTTATTGCAGATGAGCCTACAACAGCTCTTGATGTAACAATTCAGGCTCAGATTCTTGAGCTTATGAAGGAACTCCAGAAGGAGTTCAATATGGCGATTCTTTTCATCACACATGACCTTGGCGTTGTAGCCAAGATGTGCGACAGAGTTGCTGTTATGTACCTTGGAAGAATCGTAGAAACAGGCGATTCCAAGACAATTTATGCTAATCCTCAGCACCCATATACAAGAGGTCTTATCGGTTCTGTTCACAAGATCGGTGGCAGAAAGGACGAGAGACTCTTCTCTATCGAGGGAACAGTTCCTCTTGCCATGAACCTGCCCAAGCAGTGCGGTTTCTACGACAGATGCGATTGCAGAATCGAGGGACTTTGCGATAAGGCTGAGCCAGAACTTGTTGAGATCGAGCCAGGTCACAAGATCGCATGCTTTAACTGCAATAACCCTGCATGTCAGGCTCACAGACAGGAAGTTGAGAAGAGACTTGCAGAGGAGGCAGCAAGAGGACCAGTAGAGGAAGGAGGTAAGAAGCGTGGAAAAAGATAATATTCTTGAAGTAAAGCATCTTCACAAGCGTTTTACCTCTAAAAATGTCACGGTTAAGGCTGTTACAGATGTTTCTTTTGCGGTAAAAGAGGGTGAGACCATCGGAATCGTTGGTGAGTCCGGATGTGGTAAGACAACTCTTGGAAGATGTATTGTAAGAGCATATGATGCTTCAGAAGGCGAGGTTTTCTATCGCACAGAAGCTGGAGAGGAAGTAGATTTCCTCAAGGTAGATAAAAAGAAGATGAAGGGAATCCGTAAGGAGATTCAGATGATCTTCCAGGATCCATATTCATCACTCGATCCCAGAATGACAGTTTTGGACATCATCAAGGAGCCACTTAAGGCCAATTACCCCAAGATGCCCAAAGAAGAGATGGACAGACTGGCCAAGGAGATGGCCGAGAAGGTAGGACTTAACCCTGCATATCTTATGAGATATCCACACGCTTTCTCTGGCGGACAGAGACAGCGTATTGGGATTGCAAGGGCACTTGTATTAAAGCCCAAGATCATTGTTTGTGATGAGGCTGTATCAGCCCTTGACGTATCAATTCAGGCCCAGGTAATCAACCTGCTCAAGGACCTTCAGAAAGAGATGAAGCTGACCTACATCTTCATTTCACATGACCTCTCAGTAGTAGAGCATATTTCTGATAAGGTTGGTGTTATGTACCTTGGTAAGATGGTTGAGTATGGTGAGACGGAGCAGATATTCACTAAGCCCAAGCACCCATACACCGAGGCCCTTATGTCAGCTGTACCTGTTGCTGATCCTACTTATCAGCAGGAGAGAATTCCTCTTAAGGGAGAGATTCCTAACCCTGCTAATCCACCAAGTGGATGTTATTTCCATACAAGATGCAGATACTGTAATGAAAAGTGTAAAGAGCTTACTCCTGAGTATAAGGAACTTGAGCCAGGACATTTCGCTTCATGTATCTATGCTGAGGAATTAAAGCTTAGAGGGTTTGAAATCAAATGATGAAAATTTACAGAGCGCATGATTATAACGATATGAGCCGCAAGGCTGCCAATATCATATCCGCTCAGATTATCATTAAGCCAAACTGTGTTCTAGGCTTGGCTACAGGTTCAACGCCACTTGGCATATATGCTCAGCTTGTTGAGTGGTACAAAAAGGATGATCTGGATTTTTCCAAGGTTAAGACTTTCAACCTGGATGAATATGTAGGCCTTTCTGAGGATGATCCTCAGAGCTACCACTATTTCATGAATGAGAATCTCTTTTCCAAGGTAAACATTGAGAAAAACAATGTTCATGTACCAGAGGGAACTAATGCAGACGTAGAAGGCGAGTGTCTTAGCTACGAGAGAGCCATCGATGCTCTTGGTGGCGTAGACATGCAGCTTTTAGGACTTGGTCCAAATGGACACATTGGATTTAATGAGCCAGGCAGCTGCTTTACCAGAAAGACTCATATTGTAGATCTTTCTGAGAGCACTATAGAAGCTAACAAGAGATTTTTTGAAGATGCAGCTATGGTGCCAAGACAGGCTATTACCATGGGAATTGGTACGATTATGAAGGCCAAGAAGATCCTGATGGTAGTAGATGGCGAGAAAAAAGCTGAAGTCCTCATGAGGGCGCTCACAGGCGAGGTAACTCCAGAGGTTCCAGCTTCTATCTTACAGCTTCATCCAGATTTTACGCTAGTTGCGGATGATGAAGCACTTAAATATATGAAAGATTATAAATAATCCTATCAACCGCCCTGTTGGCTTCTGTCCAGCAGGGCGTGTTTACTTTCTGCATTTAATCTTGCCGGATGATCTTCTGGCATGCTGGATTTGATAGCTTTGTCGCAGCTGTCTGTGAGCTCCTCAAGATAGCTCTGGAGATCAGCATTTACATCAATACTCTCATCCATTCCTATGTACAGTATTTCAGGTACAAATCCAAGAGTTGCAGTAGTATACCAGTTCCCGTTGAATTTATTAGGGTTTTTGACAATGTCAGTAACAGGGCTGTTTATCTTGTTGGTCAGGATAGCGATTACCAGATTTTTGTCCGGATCTATCATGAGAAGCGTTCCTGTCCAGCCCTGATGGCCAAAGGTTCTGGTGGAGGATCTGGTACCAAAGTAGCTGGTCCTTTGCATATCGCCCTGACGCCACCAGCCAAGGCCCCAATTCATGTAATCTTCAGACTTGGGCGCTGTAAATTCAGCAATAACTTCTGGTGAAAAGAACTGCAGATCCCCGTATGTTCCATCAAGCATCAGGGTTCCGAGCTTGGCCAGATCTGTTGCGTTTGAAAATATTCCCGCATGACCTGAGACTCCGCCCATGCAGTAATAGGCCATTTCGTCGTGAACC
>JAEEGF011723389.1_pt1 | contig 13580 bp, 10 predicted proteins | sample 9134171 | NCBI WGS metagenome assembly JAEEGF01 (sample SAMN16246542, study PRJNA631951) | gut metagenome | biome: gut microbiome; feature: rumen; material: AP-attached | host: Bos | place: Iran: Karaj | collected 2018-10
ACAGATGATAATCAGCTTGGCAAAAAGGTAACACTGACAACTGAAAAAGGGCAGGCTGTTGGAATAACACATTCCTTGCAAACCAGCATGAGCGGGAACGCATATTACAGGGTCGAATATGATAAGTCAGGACAGGAATTCGTTGTACAGAATCTACCAATGATGATAAAAGATCAGGAGATAGAATAATATAAACTGAATTCTGTAATACTTCAGGAAGGAAAAGATGATGTGGAAAGGAGGCATAAGCATGGAATATATCAGAGTAACAAAGGATAATCTGGAAGAGGAGCATATATGCTGCGCAATTTCCAATAACAAGGATGTTCAGGTCTCTTCAAAGAAAGCCTGGCTTGCTGAAAGATTTGATGAGGGGCTTGTCTTTTTGAAAAGCGCAGAACGTGGCAAGTGTTTTATCGAGTACATTCCTGCTGAAAATGCATGGGTTCCTATTGAAGCAGACGGTTATATGTATATAGATTGTCTGTGGGTTTCCGGCTCTTTTAAAGGACATGGGTATTCTACAGAGCTTCTTAATACATGTATTGATGATAGCAAGGAAAAAGGTAAGAAGGGGCTTTGTATTTTATGTGCTGCAAAGAAAAAGCCGTTCCTGGCTGACCCGAAATTCCTAAAGCATAAAGGCTTTGAGGTTTGTGATGAGGCGGATAATGGAATACAGCTCTGGTTTTTGCCTTTTGATGAGAGGGGTGATGCACCCCGATTCAAGGAATGCGCTAAGCATCCGCATATAGATGAAATGGGATATGTTTTGTACTATACAAACCAGTGCCCGTTCAATGCAAAATATGTTCCTGTCCTGGAAGAAACAGCAAAGCAGCATGACATTCCTTTCAAAGCAATTAAGATTGGGAGCAGGGACGAAGCTCAGAATGCGCCAACTCCTATTACTACTTATGCTTTCTTTTGCGATGGCGAGTATGTGACCAACGAACAAATGAATGACAAGAAGTTTTTGAAAATGATTGGGAAGTAATATAACCTAAGAGGAGGCAACAGTTGCATTTTAAAGATACGGGAGTTTTTGATATGATAAGAATATTATTCGTCTGCCACGGCAGCGTACCGACTATAGTGGCAAAAAGCCATAGTTAAGGCATTTCTTGAATACTCTATCATCCGATTTGCACCTCATTTGCACCTTTATAGTAACAGTTAAAATCGGCTCCGATATGGCTAAAAAATGGAAAAACTTATTTGCAGAGCTATTTTCTAACTTTGTATTTTAAAGCTATTTTCTTATCTGAGATCAAATAAAAAATAACAGTGGCACTGTCGTCTGTAATTGGAATAAGCACTCTGTCAGGAAGGGATCTGCCGGGGAGATTCATGCTTTCATAGGTGCGAATTGTTATATCGGTGGCAAAATTAGGTAGACTTGACGATTCTATAAGCTCTCCAAGAGCGTCATAGTCGTTTTGTATTATGAACTTTGAATCGGGCATTTCTTCCCTAACGAGTTTATCCCATATTCCTACTTCAGACAGCATTAAAAAGCTTTCGCCGTTTAGTTCACGGAAAGAAAGCTTTTTCTTTTTTGCAAACCGATGGCTCTTTGGCAGTGAAACGTAAAGCTGTTCAGAATTATATTTTTCGCAAATGAATTCATCATCCTCTAATGGACGGGAAAGGATAATGAATTGATATTGGTTGTTCCTTAGGCCGGATATCAGTTCATCTTCTGATTTGTTTTCTGAGATTATTGACATGTCAGGAAACAGTGCTGAAAGAGAGGGGATAAATTCCATAAGTGGGCCCGGACCCACAGAACCGACTGCGATTGTTTTCTTACTCCTCTCAAGGGCACGAAGGTGATCTATCATGTGCTGTTCTTCATTTAGTATGCGTCTCGCGTAATCTGCAGCCAGTAATCCATTCTCGTTTAATGATAACTTGTTTTTGGTGCGCTCAAATATTGGAACTCCGAGAAGTTCTTCTAATTTCTGCATAGATCTTGTCAGTGATGGCTGAGTCAGATGGAGTTCTTCAGAAGCCTTTGACAAAGTACCGTATCTAGCGAAAGCATCCAATTGTTCAAGTAAATATATCTCTATCATATGAAAACTCCTTGGAATAACATTACTATACGTTTTAAGTATAGCACAATACGCAATTGGCATTGTACTATTATTTTCTTTTTTGTTAGCATAAGCTCAACAAGAAACGCATGTGAAATTAAATTGTGCAAAATGCAGGAGAGCGAAATGAAAAAGATAGCAAAGAGAGTTTTGATCGTTCTGGGAATAATTGTTTTGATTCTCGGAATTGCTGCAGCAGCGTTGTTCTTTTACTTCAGGAATAGGTTTATGGGACCTACTGTTGAGATTAAAGACCCTTATAGCGCAGCGATTGTAACAACAACTTATGGTGATGTGAGAGGGTATATAAGTGACAACGGAATATACACTTATCACGGAATACCTTATGCAAAAGCAGAAGAGAGATTTGTTGCTGCCACAGAGCCTGACTCATGGGATGGAGTACTTGATACAACAGAGTGGGGACCAATTTCACCGCAAGGTGCAATTCTTGGCGGATCAGCAAACGAAGAGGATAACGGAGATAACAATTGTCAGAACTTGAATCTGTGGACACCAGCTCTTGATGACGGAAAGAGACCTGTCATGGTATGGCTTCACGGAGGCGGTTTCTCATCGGGTTCTGCCAATGGTGGAAACACAGATGGAACAAATTTAGCTCTTGATCAGGATGTGGTTGTAATCGGAGTTAACCACAGACTTAACGTATATGGATATCTGGATCTGACCGAATATGGTGAAAAATATGAGCACTCAGATAATGCCGGACTTACAGATATCGTTGCGTCCCTTGATTGGATAAAAGAAAATGTGGCTGCATTTGGCGGAGATCCGGAAAACATCACAGTGTTTGGTCAGTCAGGCGGCGGAGCGAAGGTTCTTTCTCTTATGACAAGTCTTTACGCTGAGGGAAAATTCCAGAAGGGCATTGTTCAGAGTGGTGCTACAGAAACTCTTGGAGTTACCTTTGCAACCAAGGAGCAGAGTCTTGCAATAACAGATAAGATCCTCACAAAGCTGGGAATCACTGAGGCAAATATTGAAGATATTCAGACTGTTTCAAATGCAGATCTGCAAAATGCTGCTACAGAGGCTCTTGCAGAGACCGGCGCGGAGTTTGAAGTTCCTCTGGCAATCGGAGATGGTTACGGAATGGAGTGGGGACCTGTAATAGATGGAGATTACATGCCGTCTGCCCCAATAACTGAGGATGGGTTTGCGGATGCCGGTTTTGACGTTCCGCTCCTTATAGGAAGCAACATTGATGAATGGGCTATGGCAGGACTTAGAAGGAACGCAACAGATGAGGAGAAAGCTCTTTTTACAAAGGCCTATCCAAATGAGCCTGAAAGCGGCGCAAATACTGTAGATACGCTCATAAGACTTCCGATGCTAAAGATCATGTCCCACAAGGCAGATCAGGGTGGAGCAAATGTATATGCATATATGTTCACTCATCAGGAAGTCTGGGGCATTGATCCCAAAGGCAAATATGAGAGTGAATTGGCGGAAGAATTTATTGAGGCACTTTCAAGCTTTATTAAGGAAATAGGGCTTCCGACCACCTTTTCTGAAATGGGAATAGGTGATGAGACAGATTTTGAAGCCATTGCAAAGTCTACGATCAGAACAGGTGGATGTGTTAAGAGGTTTACAGATGAGGAACTTTTAGAAGTGTTAAATGAATGTAGATAAGTGATTTGGAAACAGGGGCGAAAGCCCCTATTATCATGCTTAGAAGCTGGTATGCGTATAACGTATAGTGCAATAAATAATCGGCATTGTACATATAAGATGTACGCTGATAAGATAACATCAGAAACAAAAAATAACACATAAACGGAGGTAATAGTAATGGAGTATCGCACTTTAAATAATGGAATCAAAATGCCAATGGCAGGAATCGGAGTTTTTATGCTCACACCGGACCAGGCAGAAGCAGCAGTTGAGAGCGCGCTTAAGAGTGGTGTACGCCTGGTTGATACAGCAAACGGATATATGAATGAGAGCGCAACAGGAAGAGGAATCAAAAAGAGTGGTGTTGCAAGAGAAGACATTTCCTTTGCGGTGACTACGGAAATATGATACAAGAGACGCAGCGTAAGTTCTGTATATTTGGTATAATGGAAAGAAAAATGCAAGTTAATTTATTTACAATAGATGTGATTCTTCGTATAAACATCATGATATTAATGTGATCACTAATATATGGAGGTGAATTATGAACAGGCAGGAATATGAAGATGGTATCAGAGAGCTGTACAACGGGATTGGAAAGGCAAAAATGAGCCCCTATAAGGATCCGAGATTCCAGGGCTATATGAAGCAGATTGAGGATCTGGGCTTTGACATGACCCGTCCTGCCATTCGAAATATGGCTACTACAATGTTTATAGTGATAGACATGGAGGAGAGAGAAAACGAGCATATATATAAGGACGTACTATTGGTGTTTGAAACGATAAGGTCTGAGGGGAAAACGTCAAGTGCAAAATGTTTCAGTGTGCTTAGGAGGTATATTGACGGCCTGATTACCGAACTCCAGGAAGTAACACTTGCTGAATACGTCTACCCGATTACTGAGTATTCAGACCTAATTGATGAACTCGAAAAATATGAAGATGAACATCCCGGTGAGATATCTGATAAAGAAATAACCAGAATCCTCAGCACTAAAGGCACTACCAGGAACGTCCGTAAGTCCGGAGAGGAGAGGGAAAAGAGAGATAAGGAAGCATCAGCAAAAGGAGAACTGAGCGTATATAAGCTAAAAAAAGAAATAAACCTTGATGAGTACATGGAAAAGCTGAGGGAAAATGGATGGGATACGGAAAAAGACAGGGGTTTAATTGAGTTTGTTTATAAGAATGATTATGAGGCTCTTTCGACTTCAGATAATGAAGACACGGTTAAAAGCCGCATAAAAGGGATTCGTGAGTTTGAAGAGAACGGCAGCGCAGGTCCTGTTGCCAAAATGAAATTAGTTGAGAACATGGAGGACGTATTTACAGGAACTCAATTCGAAGAAGAATATAAGGGCTTGGCAGACCTGTATAAACTTCGGGCATTCAGAGAGGATTCCGACTATTATAAAGGAGAGAAGACGCAATTCAGAACGAGCGTGGTTTATACGAGGGGCTGGCAAGATGCTGACACTCTTAAAAACGCAGAAAAGTTTTTTGACTTCCTTTTCGATTCACAGCTGTCAGGGGATAAAATGGCCTTTGTGCCTTCTGTTGTACAGGTTTGCAAAGAGCTGGAGAAAACAGAAATTAAAAAAGAAAAAAGAGTATATGACGAAGACAATCCAAGTGAATATGAAATTCAGGAGGTCGTGGATACAGAAATTGTCAAAAGCGTTATTGAAAAGATAAGAGCAGCAATCCTGGAAATCCCTGAGAACGAGCTTACGCTTCCGCAGATTGAGGTTATTCTGACTATAATTGAGGATTTCGGAGAGAGCGGCAAGAATGACTCCAAGCAGCATTTTCTTGAGCTAAAGGAGGCTGTAAAGAGCGGGAAGGTCATAAGTACCACTGAGAAGTCAGCCGATAAAAAGGCCGAGCAGGAGGCAGCAGAAAAAGCAAGGAAAGAAGAGGAAGAAAGAAAAAAGGCTGAGGAAGAGAAGAAGCGCCGCGAGGAAGAAGAGGCCAAAATACGCTTTGAAGAGGAAAAGAAGGCCGAGGAAGCAAAGAAGGCCGAGGAAGAAAAGAAGCGCCGTGAGGAAGAAGATAAAAAGGCCGAAGAAGATAAGCTGAGACAAAAGAGAAGAGAAGAGAGAAAGAAGCGCACATATCCGAAGAGTTATCAAAATCAGAAGGAATACGAGGATGGTGTAAAAGACCTTCTTGAGAGGTTTGCAGATATCGACACTGACTTCATGGACAAGGATGGCCTTGAAGACTACCTTGAAGAAGCCCAAAAAGCAGGTCTTGATGTCAACAACCCGGGAATCAGAAATGTCATCATAATACTTAATGATTCTGATAACGCAGTTTTAAAAGAGAACAAGAATATAAAAAGAAATGATCTCCGGAACTCAGAGATTGAAGGTTTGTTTAAAAACTTTGGAACTAATATGATGTCTCTTTCCTCGAAGAAGAGATACAAAGGCAGGCGTGATACTAAATACGATAAGTTCCTTGAAGAGTATAAAGAAGCTGAGCCGCTTATGACTGTAATAGCAAAGTTCGAGAACAGGCTGCATTTGGGCGCCTCAAAAAAAGCACTGGATAGTCTTAAGCTTAAGGCCGGCGAGATATCAGATATAAAGGATACTGATAAAGATAACCTGACTGAATATGAAAAGAAGGCAAGGTCTATCCTTGAGGGCCTATCTAAAGAGCGCAGAAAAGAACTTGCAGGTAAAAAATACACAGATGATATTACTTATGATGACTTCGTGCAAAAGGCATTCCTTAACGGGTGGGAGCTTGAGAAGGATCTGCCCTTCCTTGAGCTTGTCTTTGAGAAGTTCACTAAACTGCCTAAAAAGACAGATGGAGATGAGTATATCGGTGTCACCAGTACAGTAGTCTCGATATTTAACTCCAAAGCCAAAACCTACAGGTTTAAGGCAAGAGTGGCGGTGCATGCCGGCAATACAACAGGTATGCGTGATACATTTGATGACTTTGCTAATTATTACAGGAGAGAAGCTGTCAACGATTACCTGACCAGAGATGATGAAAGTGTTTATAAGGAAGCAGCCCGGGCGGGATGGAAAGAGGAGTCAGACAAGGAGTTTATTGATGCCCTGAAAATTCAATATAATAAAGACATCAGGAACAGAAAAGGTGAGAGTGCCATTCCTGACCCTAATCAGAAGAAGCAAAGGGGAATCCCTCAAAAATATGATAATGACATGAAGAAACTGGTCAAGTTCTTTTTTGGCGTTTTCAAAACGCCTAAGGAGAAACTGGATTACCTAAAGGCTATTAACAGGGCTAAAAATAATCTGGTAACCGAGCACAGAGCATTGGCAATCTATGATAAAACGGTCGCAAGGTATGAAGAGATAGTAAATCCCGGCCTTAACAGTGGAAATGTCATACATGATGGGCAGGAAGATATAAATGCCCAAAAAGAGGCCGACAAAAAGCACATCGAGGAAGAGAACAGGCGCCGCGAAGAAGAAAATGCCCGCAAGGAAAAGGAAGAGGCTGAAAGGCGCAAGGCCGAGGAAGACGCAAAGAAGGCCGAGGAAGAGAGAGTCCGCCGCGAGGAAGAAGAGAGAAAGCGCCTCGAAGAAGAGAACAAGCGCCGCGAAGAGGAGAGAGTCCGCAAAGAGAGGGAAGAGGCGGACAAGCGCAAGGCCGAAGAAGAAAGAAAGCGCATCGAGGAAGAGAATAAGCGCCGTGAGGAAGAGGAAAAGCGCAAGGCGGAAGAAGAGAGAAAACGCATCGAGGAAGAGAATAAACGCCGCGAGGAAGAAGAAAAGCGCAAGGCCGAAGAGGACAGAAAGCGTCGCGAGGAAGAAGAAAAGCGCAAAGCCGAAGAGGACAGAAAGCGCCGCGAGGAAGAGGAAAAGCGATTTGAAGATGAAAAATTCAGGAATACTCCTTCCATGAGACTTATTCCCGGCAAGGAAAAGAAAGAAACAAAGGCAGAAATTAAGTCAGATAAGGACTTCGACGAAGCTGTCACAGAACTTTATGACAGAATCAATAACTACATGGAGTTCAATATCCCCAAGGTAGAGGGACAGGACGAATTCATTAAGGAAGTAGAAAAAGCAGGTTTTGATACGAGTATCCCTGCGGTAAAAAAGCTTCTTTTAGTTTTCCATGCCAAAACGGTTGTAACTGACAAAAAAGGAGTTGCAGATAATATCTTAAAGAAAATAAAGGATACGAAAAAAGGGTCTTATTTTAAGAGCCTTTCTGCTATACTGTTAAAACTTGATGAAGTCTCAAGAAGCTTTGATCCCCAATTTCATGATACCGGAGCAATCAATGCCGCAAAAAGCATAAAAGGTCTTTTAAAGAATATTGAAAAATACGAGCCTGGTCTTAAAGATTATGATGAAAAAGTCATAAGGGAAGGAAAAATCACTGCTCCGAAGGAGCTTTCCCAAAAAGAAGAGGAACAGCCAAAGGCTGAGGAAAAAATCCAAAAGGCTGAAGAAAAAATCCAAAAGGCTGAGGGCAACAATAAACAGGCTGATGATGGGCAAATTTTTGAAACATACAAGAATGGTATTAAGGAGATACTCGATAAGATACAGATGTTAGTTATAAAGTCTGAGTACCCGGGGCTTGAAATTACAAAAGAAAAGTTTAATAAACTCGGGCTTGATGTAAAAACTCCGGGTATGGAAAAGCTTGTAATTCTGGTAAATAACTTAACACATAAAAAACTGATCGAAGATGAGATAGATGCCCTTGTCTATACAGCCATGGAGGATGAACTGAAAAATAAAAAAGCTCTTCCGGCTGAACTTCTTGAAACGATTTTTGATAAGCTTACGATTGATTGTGGAGACCGTTTCACCAGTATCAAATGTCAAGCAGCCAAAGATAAAGCTGCGGAACTTGCAAAATATGAAAAGCAGCATCTTGAAGTAATAAAGGCAGCTCTGAAGAAGGAAGCACAGGAAAAGAAAAAGGGATCCGAAAGGAAGGAAGACAAAGAAAAAGAGAGTGCTCAGCCTCAAAAGAAGGAGAATCCCATAAAGCAAAAGCAGCCGGAAGGGATGCAGGAGAAGGACTATTTTGAGGATGAAGACGAAGAAAATAATATCAACAATATTAACAACATAAACACAAGTACCAAAAAGACTACTGCAGATAAAAACAAAAAGAATGATGATGATATCCCTGCAGACAAGAAAAAGGCTATTGAATATGCTAAGAAATATGATCAGTTCATGGCTGTAAAGCAGAGTATGCTTGAGGGGCTTAAAAGTTTCAAGGAAGGAATCATAAATAATGCGCAGAAAGATAAAAAACTCTATAGAAATTTAGCCACTATGAGTGATGAACAGAAGACTGAAGCGTTCCTTAAAGATGGTTCTGTCTATTACAGACGTATGGCAAAGGCACTTGAAGACTGCATAAAGCTGCTTGAAAGTGGTGAGTGCCATGAGGGAAAAATCTATGAGCAGTTCTTTGAACTTGAAAACAGGGCTATTCAGTATCAGGAATATAATAAACCATTGCTTAGTCCCGCAAGCCACGAATATAAGACCGGCTCCGGAAAAATCCGCTATCGTATTGCTGAAAACTTTGAAAAGTGTGCCGGTATGTGGAGGATGGAGTACTCATACCTTAACAGAGAGCTTCTCACCTTGAGCGGTGGAGGAAAAAAATATGCAACCGATGAGGCTAAGGGACGATATGCTGCTGAGCTCAAGGATAAGTACCAGTTAGAAACAGAAGATATGACAGAGGAGCAGCTTAAGGAATACTCAAAGGTATCTTCACTTAGAAGTCAATTTGTAAACAAGGTGGCAAATGACGGATTTAAGGAAATCATCAGATTCTATGAGCATTACAGCCATAACCGCAGTGCTGATGAATACCTTACTGTTGTAGGGGCTCCTGACAGCATAGAAAAGAAGGCAGCCTGGTTTGTATTCAAGCAGGAGATTGATAAGATCTTTGCTGAAGATGTAACGGCTGATGAGATCAGTAAGATTATAAAATCGTATTCTCCTGAGCGATTAAAGGCAAAGATTTCGAGACTCAAAAAAGACAAGGTCTTTAAAGAAGTATGTACCAAAAACGAGACTAGTGCTTTCTCCAAGTGGGAGGATATCGATCTTGACAGCCGCAAGGCAGTCTACACAATTAAAAAGACAATCAGCACAGAGACAGAAAAGCTCTCGGGCTGTTTTCCTTTGGATGCGCACCTCGTAAACGATGTACGTGAGATGGCAGCTACTATCATTGCCGAGAGCATTATGTCAAAGCCTGAAAACGCAGAGATTATCCATAGAGCTTATGCGGCCGAAAACGGTAAACAGGAAGTGCTTAATGATATTCAGCAGCTGAAATTTATCGCATCCGGCTACCTGCGCAGAAAAGATTTAATCAAAACCGATGGCAGTGTAACTATTGCGAATGTTGCAGAAAAAATCCTTTATAACGACAGTATCCAGAAAGCCATTCTTAAGGAATACCATTCCAAGAAAAAGGCAGCGGAGTCAAAGAAGAATATAAATGATATACTGCTTGATGGAAGCCAAAATGAAAAGAATCCTGTTAATATGATCAATGATATTAACATCAACACCAACGCCAATATGGCTCCAACCTTTGACCTGAATAAAGAAAAGAATAACATTATTGAATGATCACAGTATCATGGGATTGGCAGCGGCACTGCCCAATGGGTTAGCGTATATTTTTCGGTGAGATAGTAAAAAGAGTATCTCACCGAAAAATATGCGTCATAGATAATTATTCCTTGCAGTGAAAATCTTGATATAATAATGGATATCGATGGGGCATTAGCGCAGTTGGGAGCGCGCTTCGCTGGCAGCGAAGAGGTCACGGGTTCGAGTCCCGTATGCTCCATCAGAATATGCAAAAATAAAGGATTATACATAAAAAGAGTAGATTTGAGGCATACAGGAAAACATATGGCAGTTCGAAGAAGAGGTTTTGTTTTGCAATGGAGCAATTATCTTTTTTGACAGATGAATATGAGGATCCGCGATCTCCTATTGCAATTAACTGGAATCTGTGGCACGGATGTACCAGGGCAAGTACGGGGTGTCTTAACTGTTATGTGTATCGGCGTGATGAATCAATTGGAAAGGACCCATCTGTGTTACATAAGACTGATAATTTCAATCTTCCTGTAAGGAGATTAAGGTCAGGGAAATATAAGGGGAAATACAAAATTCCTTGTGGCTCACACATATATACATGCTTTTCGTCAGATTTCTTTCATCCTGATGCAGATGGATGGAGAAGTGATGCCTGGGAGATGATGCATGAGCGCTCCGATTGCACATTCTTTATGATAACTAAAAGACCGGAACGGGTAGCAGAACACCTTCCTTCCGGATGGGGAGAAGGATGGGAGCACATTACCATAGCAGTTACTTGTGAGAATCAGGAAATGGTAGATAAAAGGCTTCCAATTTATTTAGCACTACCAATTTATCACCATGCAGTGATGATCGAACCAATGCTTACAGCAGTGGATCTCAGACCATATATAGATAAGTATAGAGCTTCAGATGGCAGACCGCTTATTAAGGAAGTATCTGTAGGTGGAGAGTCAGGAATTCACGCAAGGGTATGTGATTTTGAATGGGTGGAAAGCGTTCAGAGTCTATGCAAAGAGAATGGAATATCTTTTTATTATCACCAGACGGGAGCAAAGCTTATAAAGAATGGCAGGCTTTATAACATCCCAAGAAAACTGCAGCATATTCAGGCACATAAAGCAGGCCTGGATATCTGAGTAGATAAAGGCAAAGTATCAAGTAAACAACATCAAAGGTAGGAGGTAGAGAGAATGAAGATTGTGATCTTAAACGGAAGTCCGCATCCTGGTGGAAACACAAAAGCGCTGGTTGACGCATTCGCTAAAGGAGCAAAGAGCGCCGGCAATGAAGTTGTTGAGTGCCCGGTTGGAAGTATGAACATTAAGGGATGCCTTGGATGTGAGTATTGCCACACAAAGGGCGAAGGAAAATGTGTACAGAAGGATGACATGGAGAAGGTCTATCCAGAGCTTGCAACTGCTGACGTGGTTGTATTTGCATCACCTGTTCATTACTTTGCAATTACAGGACAGCTTCAGTCAACGATAGCAAGGTTCTATGCTCCGGGCAAACCAAAGGCTCAGAAATATGCAATGCTCATCAGTACTGCTTCACCCGGAGTATATGCTGGAATAGAAGGACAGTATAAGAGTATGTTGGGATATTTCCAGGCTGAGGATCTTGGAATAAAAGAAGTAAATGGTGATGCCAATAAGTCTGAGGCAACACTTGCCGACGTTGAGGCTTTTGGTGCATCAATAAAATGAAACATGAAAGTACTAAATTAAATATATGAAATGCTTGAGTGCATCTCTTCGGAGGTGCACTTATTTTTTGGAGAATACTATGGCAGCAACAAGATTGATTGCATTACATCATACAAAGGGTAGGACACTTCATACGTGCCTCTGTGAACGGATGCTCTTTTTGTCATGCGATTTTGTTTTTAAACTTTTTATCGACCATAAATCACTGTCTTTAAAATGTTATAATGGAAGGACATATAAAAAAGGAGAAATACCAAATGGAAAATACTATGTATCAGGTGTCGACACTTCAGGCGCTAATTCTTGGGTACAGCCGGACGGTGATAAATGTAGACGAACTAATTCAGCATGGTGATACCGGGCTGGGAACATTTGAGGATGTGAACGGTGAGATGATCGTCATGGATGGACACTGCTACAGGTCAGATCAGTTCGGGAATGTAACAGAGGTTGATCCTTCGACGGGAATTCCCTTTGCTGCTGTGGCCAGGCTCTATGGCAATCAGCAGTTTCAGCTTAATGACATGCCGAATTTTGCCTCAATTCAGACAGAACTGACAAGGAAGATCGAAGAGGTATTCGGGCTTAACAGTATGCATATTGTCAGGATTGACGGAGAGTTTGGGAAAATCGATGCCAGATCGGAGGGGCCTTACAGGTCGCACCATATCAGGCTGAAAGAGATTCTTCTCCACACGCAGCAATCGTTTCTTTTTGAGAATATCCGGGGATCTCTGGTGGGTGTATATTTTCCAGATTATATGGATGGAATAAATATGCCGGGATGGCATCTTCATTTTCTTTCCGAGGACAGAACGAAAGGCGGGCATGTTTTTGATGCAAGTATAATCAAAGGAGCAGCCAGAGTAGATAAGATTACCAGTATCCACATAAATCTTCCAAAAGAAGCGTCTTTTGATACCTATTCTCTTAAAGAGGATCTGGAAAGCGAGATAAAGTCCGTCGAGTAAAGTAAAAACATCAGATATACAGGCAGAGTTTTAAAAGGAACTAACGACCTCGGCGAAGAGGTAGAGATATCAGCTACAACAAAAGCGCGTCTGGTCCTATTAGTCAGTTTTTCGCCGGATATTCACTCACAAGCATCCATAAAAGACATGTTGAATCACACATACGTGGGAACCAGTCATTAAACCTTGTAGCAATATTCAACTTTCTATGAAGTTCTCTGGCTGATATTGTTTGCTTGTCAAAATCAATCTTTAATAATTCGTTCATTATGCCTTCCTATCAAAATTAAAGTTTTTTTAATCAGCAACCCTGATAATACTTACACAATTATTTTAAACTCAAGATTGTCTTATGAGACTAACCTTGAGTCCTATTTGCATGAATTGAACCATATGCACCGGAAGTCAGAAAACCGTATGACGATCTGCTCCCATGGGAAACATCAGAACCCACGATGGATATGTTGACAACAGAAGCGCCAGTCTATAAGAGAAAGTTCCAGAAGGCGCCTGTTCTTGGTCTGGACTATCTTAACGGGCTTTTTAATCCATTTAAAAGAAA
>JAEEGF010749886.1_pt1 | contig 13579 bp, 6 predicted proteins | sample 9134171 | NCBI WGS metagenome assembly JAEEGF01 (sample SAMN16246542, study PRJNA631951) | gut metagenome | biome: gut microbiome; feature: rumen; material: AP-attached | host: Bos | place: Iran: Karaj | collected 2018-10
TGTACATGGCTGCCGCAGTAGGTGTTACACCGGATCGCCCCATACTTATAGACAGGTTCTTAAACAATGCTCTCGAGTGCGAAGCGGATGCGATCTCCGACGGAGAGAACGTATTTGTACCGGCTGTTATGGAACATATCGAGCTCGCCGGAATACATTCGGGTGACAGTGCATGTGTTCTTCCTTCGAAGAACATCTCCGCAAAGAACGTCGAGATCATCAAGGATTACACAAGAAAGATCGCAAAGGAAATGAACGTCAAGGGCCTTATGAACATGCAGTATGCTATCGAAGGCGATACGGTATATGTTCTTGAGGCAAATCCGAGAGCATCACGTACCGTGCCTCTTGTTTCAAAGGTATGTAACATCGGAATGGTCCCTCTTGCGACCGAGATAATCACGATGCCGTTAACGGGCAACCCTTCACCGGTGCCCGCGCTTCGCGAAAAGAAGTTCAATCACTGCGGTGTCAAGGAAGCCGTATTCCCGTTCAATATGTTCCAGGAAGTTGATCCGCTTCTCGGACCCGAGATGAGATCGACGGGTGAAGTGCTCGGTATGGCGAGCGATTTCGGAGAGGCATTCTTCAAGGCGGAAGAGGCGACGCAGACAAGTCTGCCGCTTGACGGAACCGTACTCATCTCCGTTAACGACAGGGATAAAGCGGAGCTTATCGAAGTAGCGGAGGGCTTTGCTGACTGCGGATTTTCCATCATCGCAACAGGCGGTACATACGATATGATCGTTGGAGCCGGAATAGAGGCTACTAAGATATACAAACTTCAGCAGGGACGTCCGAATGTCCTCGATGCGATCACAAACAAAGAGGTATCGAGCGTTATCAACACGCCCGATGACAAGAAGGGTGCAATGGACGATTCATATATCAGAAAGAGCGTCATTAAGGCAGGTATCCCTTATGTAACGACGATGGCTGCGGCAAAGGCAAGCATTGCAGGTATAAGGGCACGCAAGAAGGGCGCCGGTGAGGTAAAATCACTTCAGACTTACCATGCGGAAATTGAGGAGATGTAAGGAGACATTATGTTAGACATGAAATTCCTCCGGGAGAACCCGGATATCGTAAAACAGAACATCAGGAATAAATTCCAGGATGACAAGCTTCCCATGGTCGATGAGGTAATCGAACTCGATGAAAAGCGCCGCACGATGCAGCAGGAAGCTGATGATCTTCGTAACAAGAAGAACGTACTTTCCAAGCAGATAGGAGCCCTTATGAAAGAGGGCAAAAAGGATGAGGCCGAGAAGGTCAAGGCTGAGGTCGCAAAGGATGCGGCAAGGCTGGCCGAACTCGAATCTCAGGAAGGTCCGATCGCGGAGCAGATCCAGAAGATCATGTATGTCATCCCGAACATAATCGACCCAAGCGTTCCCATCGGAAAAGATGACAGCGAGAACGTTGAAGTCACAAAATACGGCGAGCCCGTGGTTCCCGATTTTGAGATCCCGTATCATACGGATATCATGGAGAGATTCGACGGTATAGATCTTGATGCCGCAGGCAGAGTTGCCGGTAACGGATTCTATTACCTGATGGGCGATATCGCAAGACTTCATTCGGCCGTTATAAGTTATGCAAGAGACTTTATGATCGACAGAGGATTCACATACTGCGTTCCTCCGTTTATGATCAGGAGTAACGTCGTGACGGGCGTTATGAGCTTTGCCGAGATGGATGCGATGATGTACAAGATCGAAGGCGAAGACCTTTATCTCATCGGCACGAGCGAACATTCGATGATCGGCAAGTTCATAGACCAGATCCTTCCCGAGGAGACTCTTCCCCGCACGCTTACAAGCTATTCGCCCTGCTTCCGCAAGGAAAAGGGTGCGCACGGCATAGAGGAGCGCGGCGTTTACCGCATCCATCAGTTTGAAAAGCAGGAAATGATCGTTGTCTGCAAGCCCGAAGACAGCCCCATGTGGTTCAATAAGCTGTGGCAGAACACCGTCGATCTCTTCCGTTCCATGGATATTCCCGTTCGTACACTTGAATGCTGCTCCGGAGACCTTGCAGACCTTAAGGTCAAATCCGTTGACGTCGAGGCATGGTCACCCCGCCAGAAGAAGTATTTTGAAGTCGGCAGCTGTTCGAACCTTTCGGATGCGCAGGCCCGCCGCTTAAAGATCCGCGTTCAGGGCAAGGACGGAAACAAGTACTTTGCACACACGCTTAACAACACCTGCGTTGCTCCGCCCCGTATGCTCATCGCATTCCTCGAGAACAACCTGCAGGCAGACGGGACCGTTCGTATCCCCGAAGTCCTTCGTCCTTACATGGGCGGCAAAGACAAGCTCGTTCCGAAACACTGAGATCAATAACAGAAGCATTGAAAAGGATGCAGCCGGCTGTGGCTGCATCCTTTTTTATTCAATGGCTTCCCAGAGTACATCCCGGGGCCGCAGGGTGCCCTGCAGGGATATGTAGCGCCGTCGGCGCTTAACGAATGCAAGCTGAAAGCGCAGCATGAGTTTAGCGCTCCTGCGCCGCTCTTCGGCGCAGGATCTCCGCTACGCAGCGCTACCTAAGGCGCGAGCCGGCCCTGCAGGACACCCTGCGGTCACGGGATGTGCGACCGGAAACAGTAAAAAAGATGCAGCCTCAGCCGGCTGCATCCTTTTCATATTCATGCACGTGTTTATTCAGCTTCCTTGTTCTCGATTTTGCTCTCTGTTTTCTTCCCGGTTTCGAAGATCTGCGCGATAGGCGAATCCGAATCAAGGATAAGCGTCTTTTTGCCGCTGCCCTTAAGGGATTCCTTCGCTGCGTCAAGCGAGATAACGAAGGTGTAGAAATCGCTCCTCGACTCATCCGAATAAGCCTTCGAAAGCAGGTTCATGTACTCAGCCTCGCCCTCGGCGATGATCTTCTCTGCCTTTGCTTCGGCCTCCGAAACACTGATTGTGATCTCGTAATCCGTCTGTGTGCGGATCTTTGTAGCCTCCGAATCACCTTCCGCCGTAAAAGTAGCAGCCTTGTTGTTACGCTCCGAGATCATACGGTCATAAACCGCTCTCTTATTATCATTCGGCAGATCCAGGTGCTTCGTCTCAACCGAAAGCAGGTCGATACCGTACTGGTCCATCGTATTTCCTATCTGGTTCATGATGGCATTTGAAAGCGCGCCGTCACGGCCCGATATCACAGCGTTCTGTTCCATACTGCTTATCACGGCCTTTATGGCATTGTAAACCGTAGTATTTATACGGCTTTCCGCATTTGTGATAGAGTTAAGTGTCTGTACAAAAAGCTTCGGTTCTTTGATCCTCCAGAGCACATAGCAGTCCGCTACCATCGACTTTTTGTCCTCGGTTATGACATCGGATGCTGCAAGATCGTAGATCTGGATCGATTTCGGAAGAGTGTCCGTAGTCTGTATAAACGGCACCTTCATGCTGATACCCGCGTCGGAAACGATCTTTTCAACCTTTCCGAACTGCTTTACCAGTGTGTACTGGTTTTCATAAGTGATAACATAGCAGCCGTCTATCACGATAAACGCAATTATCGCAATGACTGCGACAAGGATATACCGGCCAAACTTCGGCTGCGTGATCCTTTCCGGCTTTTTCTGCCCCTGTCCGTTTCTGTTAAAAAAGTTATTAAATCCGTCCATTATATTCTCCTTTGGTCAGACGTTAAGACTGTAGAATCCCGTTTTCAGTTCTCCGGACCGGTAAAGCTCTCAAGAGGGAGCACCTTTGAAACACCGGTTTCGGAATTGTCGATGACTACTGTAAGATCGGGGAGCAGGTCGCTCATGGCCTCAAAAAACATACGCTGTTTCGTAACCGTAGGATACTTGATGTATTCCTTGAAGAGTTCCTCAAAACGCGCTGCCTGACCCGTTGCCTCATTGATCCTCGCCTGCTTCTGCGCTTCTGCGGTCTTTAAGATACGGTCGATCTTGGCTTCTGCAGCAGGAAGCTGTTCGTTTCTGTATTTCTGGGCATTGTTGATAGCCGTTTCCTTGCCCTGCTTTGCGGTCTCGACTGCCTTGAAGGCCTCGATAACGTCCGCTGTCGGCGGCTCTGCGTCCTGGATAGTGATGTTCACAAGCTGAAGACCGATGTTATGTGCCTCAAGCCTCTGCATTATCGCTTCCCTTATAACGCTCTGTATCTCGTTCTTACCCGTGGTGATCACGCTGTCCACATCGTAAAGACCGATCGTCGAACGGATGCACGAAAGAGCGATATTCTTCAGGATAAATGCCGGCTCGCTCGACGCATAGAGCGCCTTGATCGGATCGACCACTTTGTATTCAAGGAAGAAGTCCACATTAACGAAGTTAAAATCCGACGTGATCATCAGCGATTCATCCTCAAGGGATCTGTTCGTTCCCATCTCATAACCGATGGAGATGCCCTGGATGGTGGTATTGACCTTGGTCACCTCCTGGACAAAAGGTATCTTGAAATGCAGGCCGGGCTCAGTGACCGCCTGCGGATTGCCGAAGGTCGTTACAACGGCCTGTTCCTGCTCTCTTATAGTATAAAAAGAGCCGGAGAGTATGATTATGGCTGCGACAACGATTATGGCTGCGACAATGACTCTCCTTATGGTTTTTTCTTTGATCATGTTTTCTTTGTTTCCTCCTAACCCGGATTCATTTGTAACCGCTTAATTTCCACGGTCTTTGCACCGTATTTTAAGCTCGTGAGTATATATTAACAGTATGACAATTTGTAATCAATAATAATTGCGTGAACTTTTGGAATTTTGTTGCGGATTTCTTGATTTTTTTGTATAATCTAATCGGAGAATTATATTTTGGGGTTACAGTGATGAAAAGCCATCCCGTGAACAAAAAATTTGTCATAATCGCTCTGATACTCGGCATTGCCGCCGTGTTCTTCTATCAGTATCAGGTCTTTGTCGCGCGTTCCGATTCTATTAAGAGGGAACATGCGCAGAAGACCGTTGAAGAAGCGTACAAGCTCACTAAAAATTATCTTGACCGCAATTACAGCGGCGGAGACGATTACAGCGGGCTTAATGTCGCATCCGATCTTGACGGTGTCCTTGTCAGCATGGTCTCCAAAAAAGCAGAAACAAAAGGCCAAATGCTTGACGTCCCCGGTGCGCTCTTTGCAAAGCCCTCCTCCGGTGCCGCCGCGATGAGCATCACCGATTATCTCAACGCCTTCACCTTTACCGACAGCGAACCGTTCTCCGCAGTTGAAAGTGCCATAAATACGGGCATTGAGGCCCTTTCCCGCTGCTACGATCCCGTTGCGGGCATCAGCTACTATGTTTATTTCAAGAAAACCGAATTCAAGAACTTCGATATAGTCCTGCTCTATGAATCCAACCGTGTTGATGACGGCATCGCCTCCATCAGCTATCTTGCGGGCGGCTTCTTCTTTGCGGAGCTTACGCTTTTCGTCCTGCTCGTTACCTGGGTCATCTTCGAACAGATCTACGCGATGATAGCCAACAAGCGCAACACCGAGCATATTGAAATGGTACAGCGCCGCTACAAAACCGCACTTACCAATAAAAACAACTTCATCTGGGAGTATTTCCTCGAATCCGACACAATGGTCTGGGACGACGCAAATTCCGTGCGCGAACCCATCTTTGACGTTTCCGGCAAGCACCGTAAGGAGATGATCTCCTCCGGCAAGATCTACATCGAAGACCAGTGGCCTTTCTATCAGTTCTGTGACGACCTCGTTACCGACGAGCCCGACGTTTCGGCAGAGATCCGTGTAAAGAATCCCGACGGCGAATACTGCTGGTACCGTTTCTCCGGCACAAAGGTCTTTAACGAAGATCATTACCCCACAAGCGTTATCGGTCAGGCATTGGACATAAACAAAGACAAGCTCGAGACCGAAAAGCTGCGTGAGGCCGCTTCCCGCGACACTCTTACCAAGCTTTACAGCTATGCGAAATTTGAAGAGCTTGTCGAAGCAAGCATCGCAAACAACGAAGATGCCGAGATCATGGCTCTTATGCTCATCGATATCGACGACTTCTCGATGATCAACTCGAATTTCGGCTATGCCTTTGCGGATGCGCTCCTTGTTGACATCGCGGCAAGACTTCGAAAGATATTCCCTTCCGGCACGATCCTCGGGCGTTTCGGCGGCGACGAATTCATCGCTTTCGTGCACAATATCCCGTCAATGTCCTATGTGGTCGAGCTATGCCAGTCGGTTCTTGAATCCGCGCAGAACGTCATTACCCAGAAGCACTCGATCTCCTGCAGTATCGGCGTTTCGCTGTTCCCCGTTGACGACATGACATACCCGCAGCTCTTCAACAAAGCGGATATGGCGCTGTATGACGCAAAAGAAAAGGGCAAGGGCCGCTACAGCATCTACCACACCGGAATGAAGCAGATCCCGGAAGCAACACGAAACAAGAACAACATAAAGCTCAAGCTTCCGAGTGTTTCGACACAGGAGCACCAGAGCGTCGACAGCACGATCCTTTCAAATGCCATAGACATCCTTTTCGATTCGCGCGACTTAAGCCTCTCGATCGGGCTTATGCTCTCCATAATCGGTATTTACTACAAGCTCGACCATCTTGAGATAATCGAGTTCAGGGAATACAAAGAGGGCACGCGCTCCAAGCTCCTTCACGAATGGGTTTCCGAGAACAGCGACAGGCTGCCCGGCTCCGTTGCGAGCACGGAATACGACAAATCAACGCTTTTCCTCGGCTACGAGGGCGAGTCCTCCGATGCTTTCATGTGCGATGATATCCATAACATGTGCAGCGTCGGCGTCGATATCATGAAGGATCCGTACCTGTCGGAAGAGCGTGCGCTGCTCCAGTTCGGCATCCGCTACCAGAACGATTATATCTACGTAATAAATGCCGCGGTAAAGGAACCCCATGAATGGTCCCGCGACGAAGTCGATTCGCTTACCATCCTCGCAAAGCTGATCGGAAGTTACCTTGTTCAGCTCCGTTCGCAGGAAACGCTCGATTTCGTCTCCCAGATGGATTCCCTTACCGGCTCCTACAACTTTACCGCCTTCCTGCAGCGCGCGGACGAACTGCTCAAAGCTGCCTCAGGAAAGCAGTACGCCTTTATTTATGCGGATATCCAGCAGTTCAAGCTTATCAACGACACCTACGGCTATACCGTCGGCGATTCGATCCTTCTTTGCCTTTCGGAGATCCTTCGCCGTGTCGGCGGCGTAAACTCCCTGCTCTCCCGCATCACAGGCGACCGTTTTGTCGCCATGTATCCTTATGAGAGCGGTACAGAACTCCAGAACAAGCTTGGCCGGATCATTAACGACTCCAAGCACATCGCCCAGTCCAACGGCGAATATTACCGTTTCGTGCTCACGCTCGGCGTTTATCTTGCAGAGACCGGCGACAGCGCGATCCTTGCAGTGGACAGGGCAAACATCGCCAACCAGAACATTACCGATTACCTCAATACCAGTTTTATGTTCTACGACGAGTCCATGCATGAAAACCTGCTCGAGCAGAAGGATATCGAGGACAGCATGGAGGAAGCCTTAAAGAATAAGGAATTCCTTGTGTTCTACCAGCCTAAGGTCAACCTTGAGACCGGTGTGACCATCGGCTCTGAAGCGCTTGTCCGCTGGAAGCGCGGCGACAGGATCATTCCTCCGGATAAGTTCATACCCGTATTTGAAGAAAACGGATTTATTTTGAATCTCGATTATTATATGCTTGACAGAGTATGTGCAACTATGCGAAAATGCCTCGATGAGGGTCTTGAGGTCAAGCCCGTTTCGGTCAACTTCTCAAGACTCCACCTGAACAATACCGCACTTCCTGCACAGATAGAATCGACGCTTCGCAAATACTCCGTCTCGCCTTCGCTCATAGAAGTCGAGATCACGGAAAGCGCGCTCAACGCGCAGAACACTTACCAGCTCCGCATCCTCAACGACATTCGTGCCATCGGCTGTCACCTTGCGATGGATGACTTCGGATCAGGTATGTCGTCGCTCAACGTCTTAAGAGAGCTGCCTTTCGACATCTTAAAGCTCGACAAGGACTTCCTGCACAACAACGTAATGACGTCGCGTGAGCAGGTCATCATAAAGAGCATCATCCAGCTTGCAAAAGAGCTTAAGATGCAGGTTATCTGCGAAGGCATCGAGACCGAGGAGCAGAGCAGGTTCTTAAAGAGCATCGGCTGCACGAACGGACAGGGCTACCTGTTCTCAAAGCCTGTTCCGGAAGAGGAATTCCTGAATACTTATTACAGGAAATAAGCGTATATTCAGGCTGCTTAAGGCACACAGCAAAGAACCGTTTTTGGAGGTAATTCATGCATATTACGTTAACAGGGAATCTGGGAAGCGGAAAATCCACTATCTGCCGCATTCTTGAAAGCGAATACGGCTTTGAGATCTATTCAACAGGAAAGGTACAGCGCAAGATCGCAGAAGAGCTCGGTCTTACAGTGCTCGAAATGAACCAGCGCATGTGTTCCGACCCTTCGTACGACCACATGATCGACGAAAGAACAGCCCGCATCTCGCGCGAAGAAGCTGACGCCAAGATCTGCTTCGACTCCCGTCTTGCCTGGCACTTTGCCGAAAAATCCTTCAAGGTCTTCCTCTCCGTAGACATCAACGAAGCGGCGCGCCGCGTTTTCAACGACAACCGCGGAGACGTTGAAAAATACAAAGACCTTGCAGACGCCAAGTCCCAGCTGATCGCGCGCGCCTCTACCGAGGACGCCCGCTACCGTGAGATCTACAACATCAACTACTTCGACTTTTCGAACTACAACCTTGTGCTCGACAGCACCACCTGCACTCCGGAATTCCTTGCTGAACGCATCCTCATGGAGCACGACGCATACGTAGAAGGAGACGGCTTCTATGCCGACCACTCCTGCAAGCTCCTGATCGGCCCGTCCCGCATCTACCTCCCCGGAACCACAAATGCCTTCCCTGCCGGTCCAAAAACCGCAGAAAAGGCCTACGACGCCACCTGCGCCCTGCAGTGCAAGAAGGCCCCCGACGGCAACTTCGAGCTCCTCAACAAAGCCCGTATCACGGATGAATACCCACTGGTACAGATGTACATGTGAAAAAAAGTAAAGAAACCGACATCCGCAAGTGGCGGATGCCGGTTTTTTTCATTCGATCATTTTCTTGCGCCCCCCACAAAAAAGCCCTGTGACAGCCTCCGTAAGGAACCTGCCACAGGGCAATTACTCATTCAATTGCTTATCAGACTCGCCTCACACGCCCTTAAACCCAAATTCAAAACAGTAGCTCTTGTTCGGGATCCTGAATTCGGGATGTGTCTTTGCGCCCCAGGAGTCGTCGCCGCCAACGCCTGCACGGAGCAGGGCGGGTCTGACTATGGTATGGTGCACGGGCGGAAGCTCGTAGGCATGCATTGCGTTCTCCATCTCGTCCGGAGTCCACGGAAGTGCTGAGAATTCCATGATCGGAGCGCCTTCAAAGCGGATGGCGATGCCATTGTCGGCGGAAACCTCTGCGTAGCGGACATCTGTCTTGTTGCCGCATTCCTGAGGCTTAAGATATGTCGAGAAGTTGTCCTCCACATCATTAAAGAAGAGGCCGAGCCTTGCGCCCTTCTTGCGGTCGCTGTAGTTTTCCTCGGGGCCGTTGCCGTACCATGCGATATGCCTGTATTCGCAGGGGAGCTTGAGCATCATGCCGTATTCCGGAAGCTCCGGCAGGCCTTCTGCTGCTTCATACTCTTCTTTTACCCTCACCATGCCGTCAGGGGTTACCTTATAGGTTACCTTCACCTCCGAAGCCGGTGTTGTGGCAAGATGATACTTATATTCCACGGTAACGTCCGTGTCGTTCTTTGTAACGCCCAAAAACTCGATCAGCTGGTATGCGCTTGCGGTATGCCACTGGGACGTTGTAAAAGGCGTCCTCGACCCGCGCTCGTTATCCGTAGGGGCATGCCAGAAGTTGGGTCTCACAGGCTCCGACAGCAGCTCATGCTGCTTGTAATTGTAGGAGATAAGGCCTTTGTCCCTTCCAAAGATCACATGGAAGTCCTCTCCCTTTACGCCGATATTATAACGGCAGTCCTCCACCTTAAACGCCTTGATTTTGGCTTTTGGAATGGTGACCTTGGGAGTCCTGCCCACCTTGTAAACATGCTGTCCAAAGGCAAGCTCGTGGCCCACAAGGGCATATTTCTTTTCGGTCTTGATGCAAGCGGTAACCGTAACGATATACTCGCCCGCATCAGTCTGTGTCGCAACGGGAAGCGGGAACTCCTTGCGGTGTCCCGGTGCAAGCTTAACCTCAAACTCAGCCTTCTCGATGCAGATGCCGTCTTTGTCAACGTGAACCTTCCAGAGCAGCTCGGAAGCGTCGGTAAAGAGCGATTCATTGGTGATCGTCACAGAGCTTACTCCGGGCTCGATCACAAAGTCGCTGTAAAGCTGCTTAACTTCCTGTATCTTCGGCGAATTGGTGCGGTCCGCGTAAACAATGCCGTTGCCGCAGAAATTGCCGTCATTGGGCCTGTCGTCAAAATCACCGCCGTAAGCAAGGAATTCCTGACCGTAGCGGTTGCGCGCCGTGATGGCCTGGTCTATGTAATCCCAGATGAAACCGCCCTGGTAGCGCGGTTCCTTGCGCGTAAGCTCCGTGTACTTGAACAGGTTTCCGCAGGAATTGCCCATCGCATGCGAATACTCGCAGCAGATGAACGGCTTGTCGGGATGCTCGCTCAGGAACTTCTCGATGCCCGCTGCCGGGGTGTACATCTGGCTTTCCATGTCCGAAGTGTCGTTGAAGCGGCGCTCATTGAAAATGCCCTCATAATGCACAAGGCGCGTATTGTCGTTCTTGCGGAAAAACTCTGACATCTCAAAGATGTTCTTTCCGCCCGAAGACTCGTTGCCGCAGGACCATATAAGTATGCACGGGTGGTTCTTGTCGCGCTGGAACATGGAATTAGCCCTGTCGATCACCGCGTCATGCCACTCGGGCCTGTCTTCCGGTATCGCATGCTCGTTCTTCCAGTTTTCAGCCTTATATGCCCACGTTCCGTGGGTCTCCATGTTTGTCTCGTCGATGACATAAATGCCGTATTCATCGCAAAGATCGTAGAGATATGTATTGTTCGGATAATGTGAGGTACGGATCGCGTTGATGTTGTGGCGCTTCATGTTCCAGATGTCGATGACCATGTCGTCCTTTGTGATGGCACGGCCCCTGTCGCAGGAAAACTCGTGACGGTTGACGCCCTTGAACACGATACGCTTGCCGTTAAGCTTCATAAGACCGTTCTTCATCTCGAAGGCCCTGAAGCCCACGCGCTGCCTGATTATCTCAACCAGCTTAACATATTCGTCGTAAACGCGAAGCTCGAGCATGTAAAGCTCGGGATGCTCTGCGCTCCAGGTCCTCGGCTTCTCGTAATGGCGTGTGACCGTGACATGACCGTCGGTCTCGGTTACCGGAATAACGAATGTGTCAATCGCAGAGCCCGTCTTTACGCCCTCCTTCATGTTGAAGAGCTCGCCCTTTATCTGAAGCTTGTTGCCGGCGCGCATTTCGTCCGCAACCGGGCTCGAGATCGCGATCTGAAGATTGATCTCGAGGTCGAAATCCCTGTATTCCTCATCGGGGATGGTCTTGATGAACATGTCATCAATGTGGATCTTCGGGAGCGAATAAAGATAAACGTCGCGGAAGATACCGGATAAGCGCCAGAAATCCTGATCCTCGAGCCACGAGCCCGAAGTCCATCTGAACACTTCCACAGCAAGCTTGTTCTCGCCCTTTTTGACATAATCGGTGATATCGAACTCCGAAGGTGTGAAGGTGTCTGTGGAATAACCCACAAACTGGCCGTTTACCCATACGGCAAGACCGCTCTCAACGCCCTCGAACAAAAGGTACTTGCGCTCGTCCTGCATGAGCACGGGTACACGGAAAGTCGTTACATAGCACCCTACGGGGTTGTAGTTTACCGGTATCTGACCGGGATAGATGCACTCATGCCCGTCCCACGGATACTGTGTATTCACATATTTGGGCAGGTCATAGCCCTGGAACTGCAGGTGTCCCGGTACATTTATGTTAGCCCAGCCCGAGCAGTCAAAACGCGGTCCCTGGAACCCGTCCGGTATCTCCGAGAAGTTCTTCGCGTAGAAGAACTTCCAGACACCCGAAAGAGAGTGGAAGAAGGTTGTATTCCCCTTCTTCAGCTCCTGTTCGTTACGGAAAAAGCTGTGGTTTGAATGAGCGTTTTCCCTGTTTACAGCAAAATAAGTGGGATCTGCGATCCTGTTTTTTTCAAAAACCGACATGAATGTCCTTCCCGGCAAACGCCGAATGATAATAATGTCAAAGCCGTGAAAATGTTGATATTCTTAAGCCTTGATCAGCATCTTACCTTCTGCTTCTCAAGATGCCAGATATCCTTTACATACTCCTCGATGGTGCGGTCGCTGCTGAACTTGCCGCTCTTTGCGGTATTGAGCATCGCCATACGTGCCCATGCGTCCCTGTCCTCGTATGCCTTACCGACTCTTTCCTGGGCCTCCGCATAGGAGCGGAAATCCTTAAGGATAAAGTAAACGTCGGCGCGGTCGTAACCGTTGGACTGTGTGAGGGATGTGTATATCTCCTTGAAAATGTCCATATCATGAGGCGAGTATGTGCCGTCGATAAGCTGCTCAAGCACATCCGCGATCTCTTTATCGCTCTTTACGATATCCATCGGATTGTAGGAGCCGTCGTGCTCAAGGCGGATGACTTCGTCAGATGAGAGGCCGAAGATAAACGCGTTCTCAAGGCCTACTTCCTCAACTATCTCAACATTTGCGCCATCCATTGTACCGATGGTCACTGCGCCGTTAAGCATGAACTTCATGTTGCCGGTACCGGAAGCTTCCTTGCTCGCTGTCGAGATCTGCTCGGAAACATCTGCCGCAGCAAAGATTATCTCTGCGTTCGATACCCTGTAATTCTCGATGAATACGATCTTGATCTTGCCGTTTATCGAAGGATCGTTGTTCACAACGTCAGCAACGCTGTTGATAAGCTTGATGATGGCTTTTGCCCTTCTGTAGCCGGCAGAAGCCTTTGCACCGAAGATAAAGGTCCTCGGATAGAATTCATAGGACGGATCGGCCTTGATCTTGTTGTAAAGGTACATGATGTGCAGGATGTTCAAGAGCTGTCTCTTGTACTCGTGGAGACGCTTTACCTGTACGTCAAAGATCGAGTTCGGGTCAACGTCGATGCCGTTGTGCTCCTTAATGTAGGCTGCAAGACGCTGTTTGTTCTTGAACTTGATCTGCATATATTCTTCGCGGGCCTTCGGATCCTCGGCTAAAGGCGCGATGCCCTCGATCTTTGTAAGATCGGTTATCCACTCGTCACCAACCTTCTTCGTTACCCAGTCCGCAAGGAGCGGATTGCCGTGAAGCAGGAAGCGGCGCTGCGTGATGCCGTTTGTCTTGTTGTTGAACTTCTCGGGCCACATCTCGTAGAAGTCCTTGAGCTGCTCGTGTTTTAAGATCTCGGTATGGAGCCTTGCAACGCCGTTTACTGAGAAGCCCGCTACGATGGCCATGTTCGCCATGCGC
>JAEEGF010095063.1_pt1 | contig 13578 bp, 7 predicted proteins | sample 9134171 | NCBI WGS metagenome assembly JAEEGF01 (sample SAMN16246542, study PRJNA631951) | gut metagenome | biome: gut microbiome; feature: rumen; material: AP-attached | host: Bos | place: Iran: Karaj | collected 2018-10
ATTCAGCTCGTCGTGTCCCCAAGGGAATCCGTCGGCCTTAGTCAGAGCGGCCTTAGCCTTAGCGGTTGCGATGCGTGTCAGGAGCTCAGCCTGCTGAGCCTTGATAGCATTCACCTCGTCGTCATAATCGAGCTGCTCCTGCGAGATACCAATGAGACGCAGCTGCGGGTTGGCGATGTTGACATTCGAGCCGTACTTGGCAGTCATCTCGGGATCGGGCACATAGCTGATACCGAAGGTCAGAGGCTCACCCTCGACAGCGTCGACGATGACGGTAAAGGTCTGAGCATAGGGACGGCTGATAACGCCGCAGTCGATCTTCGTGTTCTGCGAAGCCTCGATGACAGCAGCATCGGTCCACAGCGTGTCACGACCACCATAGAAAGTGACACCCTTGAAGTCGCGGTTCCAGTCAGCCACATAGTTACCCCAACTAGAGACGGTGTTGGCCATGTAGTGACCCAGGATGTCGAGCGAGAACATCACCTTTCCGCTGATAACGGGGGTGACGGTGATGTGCATACAGGCTGCACCGGGCGAGTTACCACCCTGCAGGCGGTGACCAATCTCGTCGCCGTTGTTGGTGATCATGCTACTACCGCTGTTATTGATGTGGAACCAGCGGCCGCCTGATCCGTGCCAGTTGCCCCAGTCGTTGGCCTTACGGGTGTCGCCATAAGCCGACCACTTCTTCTCATTGGAAATCAGGTCGGCAGAGTTGGCATGCAGGAAGGTGAGCAGCGTAGCATCGTACTCGGCCACCATGCCTGCCACTTCCTCCACACTCTCTAACATGGGGTCGTTGTTGTTCACCCACTCACGGAACATCTCAACCATCTCAATGAAGCTGGTGCCACCCTCGGAGTAGACGTCCTCCGTGAAGGCACCGCTGGCGATGAGGTTGTCGATGTAGGCAAGCTTACGCTCCAGCACACGGATGTCGTAGACCTCAACGGCGGGATAGATCTCGATGTTGGTGATCATCGTACCCGTGGTCAGCTGCTCGAAGTGCATGCAGAGATACTGTCCCTGCTCGGCAGTGAAGTAGCTGACGATGGTCTGCCACTCGTCCTTGTAGCCGTAGCCTTCCTTCGTGACGACAGTTGCGCCGTCGCCCACAGAGAGGGCTCCCTCGTCGTTGACGAAGAACACACCATAGTTGCCGCCTACTGAAGAGCAGCGGATGGCATTGGTGGTCTCACCCTTGATGTCGTACTTCACCACATAGGTGCCGCCTTCCAGACGCCAGCTGTTGCACAGGGCCACGCCTGCTGTGGCAGCAACGGTCTGCAGCACGTTCTCACCGTTGGGGCCTGCGCCCTCAACCATGTCCCATACTTCGGCACTCACCTCGTTGCCCTCGGCATCCTTCCATCCGTCGCGGCTACTGGCGAAGTTTCCGTTCGTGACAATGTTGTCACCAGTAATCTTGAGCCTCTGCAGATAGTTGTAAGCATAGTCGCCCACGCCGAGAGCGAAGGTACTGCTTGCAAACAGGACCGCACAGACTGTCATGAGTAGTTTTTTCATCATAATAATGTTGTTAATTAAGTAATAAAATCGATTTGACTAATCTAAGTAGGTTGCACGTTTCGGTCGTTTTCGGCTGCAAAGGTACTCATTTTCTTGATATAAAACAAGAAAACCGACCGATAATCTTTGCCAACCTACTATGATTTTTGATAATCGGGCGGTTGTGCAATCGTTTTAACATCTGCAGAAACGATTATAAAGGGGCTCGATAGCGGGGTTTTCGGCTTTATTTCGTAACTTTGCCGACAGAAATCAATGAAACCAAACGTTATGAAACCGAAACTTCTAACCCTATCACTACTCCTTATGAGCATCATCACCATGAGTGCAGCAAAAGTCAAGAAACCATCCATCGAGCGCATCGACCCCGCTTTCTGGTATGTGGGGATGAAAAATCCGTCGTTGCAGCTGATGCTGAGCGGCCCCGGCATAGCCAGCGTCAGCGAAGTCACCACCGACTATCCCGGCGTGCGTATCGACAGCGTGGTGCGCCTCGACTCGCCCAACTACCTCTTTCTATATATTAATGTACGCGAGGCAAAGGCAGGAACGATGACACTGAAATGGAAAGAGGAGAGAGGAAAGTGGAAAGAGGTGGCCTATGAGCTCCGGCAGCGCGAGATGGCAGGCGAAGAGCGACGCGGCTTCGACATCAGCGACGTGCTCTATCTGGTCATGCCCGACCGCTTTGCACAGGGTCTCGACCACTCGCGGCCCATAGCCGGCATGAACAGCTACCGTGAAGACCGCTCGCAGCCCTCACTGCGGCACGGAGGCGATATGGAGGGCATACGCCAGCACCTCGACTACTTCACCGACCTAGGTGTCACAGCCCTGTGGTTCACACCCGTGCTGGAGAACAACTCGCCCGACAGCGACAACGGCTACAGCACCTATCACGGCTATGCCACCACCGACTACTACCGCGTCGACCCACGCTTCGGCACCAACGACGACTACCGCCGCCTCATCGACGACTGCCACAAGCGCGGCCTGAAGGTGGTGATGGATATGATCTTCAACCACTGCGGCTTCGAGCATCCCTGGGTCAGCGATATGCCGTCGAAAGACTGGCTCAACCACCCCGAGTGGCTCACCGAGAAGCAGTCGGGACGCGACCCCATGACAGGATTCACAGCCAACAGCGACGGCAGCGAGCCAGCGAAGAGTGCCTACCTGCAGACCAGCTACAAGCTGACGCCCGTGCTCGACCCATACGCATCGGAGGTGGATCTGCGCGAGACCACCGAGGGATGGTTCGTGCCCTCGATGCCCGACCTCAACCAGCATAACCCACACCTCATGCGCTACCTCATCCAGAACTCGAAGTGGTGGATCGAGACTGCCGGCATCGACGGCATCCGCATGGATACCTACCCCTATGCCTTCGGCGAGCCTATGGCCGAGTGGATGCGTGAGCTCAACGAGGAATACCCCAACTTCAACACCGTCGGCGAGACGTGGGTCACCGAGCCTGCCTATACCGCTGCCTGGCAGAGAGACTCTCGACTCTCCGCTCTCAACTCTCAACTCAAGTCAGTGATGGACTTCTCGTTCTTCGACAAGCTCTCGCAGGCCAGAAATGAGGAGACCGACGGCTGGTGGCAGGGAATGAACCGCCTCTACAACTCGTTCGTCTACGACTATCTCTACCCCAACCCCAACAGCGTGCTTGCCTTCATCGAGAATCACGACACCGACCGCTTTCTCGGCAACGGCCGCGACTCACTCATGCTCAAGCAGGCCCTCGCCCTGCTGCTCACCGTTCGCCGCATCCCGCAGCTCTACTACGGCACCGAGATCATGATGAACGGCACGAAGGAAGTGACCGACGGCAACGTGCGCAAGGACTTCCCTGGCGGATTCCCGGGCGACACCCATAATGCCTTCACCCGTGAGGGACGCACCCAGGCCGAGCAGCAGATGTTCGGCTGGCTCTCGCGGCTGCTCCACTGGCGTCAGGGCAACCAGGTCATCACTCGCGGCACGATGAAGCAGTTCATCCCCTACAACGGCGTCTACGTCATCGCCCGCCAGCTTGACGCCCGTACCGTGCTCACCGTCCTCAACGGCACGACGAAGGCAGCCACGATGTCAGTCAGCCGCTATGCCGAAGTCATCGGCAGCACCGCCCGCGCCAAGGATATCCTCACCGGCCGCTACTACGACCTGACGAAAGATCTCCAGCTGAAGCCAAGACAGAGCCTTGTGCTGGAATTCTGATAGTGGAAAGAGGAAAGTGGAAAGTGGAAAGAGCTCTCAACCCGCTCACCCCTCTCCAGTTGGAGAGGGGCTGGGGGTGAGGCCTTTTGCAAACCACCTCGCTACGATCGCACCGCTGATGTTGTGCCACACGCTGAATATGGCGCCGGGGATGGTGGCCATGGGATAGGCAGCGAAATGGAGGGTGGCGAGACTGGAGGCCAACCCCGAGTTCTGCATACCCACCTCGATGCTGACCGCACGGCGCTTGGGTGCTGACATTCGCAGGAGGCTGCCAATGGCGTAGCCCACGCTGAGTCCGCACACATTGTGGAGCATCACCACGAGAATGATGATCAGTCCGCCCGACATCAGCTTGCCGGCATTCGCGGCAATCACGATCAGCACGATAGCACAGATGGCAACCGACGACAGGGCAGGCAGATAGGCCGTAGCCATTGAGGTCTGCCGGGGCCAGAGCCGCCGCACTATGAGTCCTGCGACGATGGGGAGGATGACCACCCAGAGGATGCTCAGCAGCATGCCGACGACATTGACGTCGACCGTCTTGCCAGCCAGGAGCCATACCAACAAGGGGGTCAGCAGCGGAGCCAGGAGCGTCGAGACGCCCGTCATGCCGACACTGAGTGCCAGGTCGCCGCGAGCCAGGTAGGTGATGACGTTCGAAGCCGTGCCGCCCGGACAGCAGCCCACGAGCACCACGCCCACGGTGAGCGCCTCGTCGAGCTGGAACACGCGCGCCAGCGTCCATGCCAGCAGGGGCATCACCGTAAACTGCGCCAGGCAGCCTATGACGACATCTTTCGGACGGCTGAACACGATGCGGAAGTCATCGGCACGCAGCGTCAGTCCCATACCAAACATGATCACGCCCAGGAGGGGATTGATCACCGTGGGCTTCACGTGGCCGACCATCTCCGGGAAGGCCAGTGCCACTATCGCCGACAGCAGCACCAACGCGCCCATATAGTCTGAAATGAATTTACAAATCTTCTTCATCTGACGAATGACGTTGAGATCATTTCTTTCTGACTGGAAACTCAAAATAGGTGTCGGGGAACGGCTCGTCGCGCAGCGTGAAGTGCCACCACTCAGTATCGAAAGGCTTGAAGCCGTGACGCAGCATTGCCTGACGAAGAATCATGCGATGCTGAAACTGCTCGGCGGTGATGCTACGACTGGCCGGACTCTTGTGGTTATCACCCGTATACTCACCCGTCTCCGGATTGCCGCAGAAATCGGGATGGCTCTCAGGACCGAACCAGTCGAAAGTGCCGCCCATGTCAAGTTCTTTCTCAGTCGCCATATCGAAGAGGGTCAGGTCGAGGGTGGATCCTCGCGAGTGTCCGCTTTTCTCGCAGATATACTCCTGCGGGAAGAGCACGCTCTTGTCGAGATCAGGATAGAAGTAGCGTTTCATCAGTGTGTCGGGGATGTCAGCAGCCCATCGCATGAAGTGGTCGACAGCCTTCTGAGGGCGGTAGGCATCATAGATTTTCAGTCGGTAGCCCAGTCTGACGACATCGTCGCTCACGGCACGGAGACTGTCGGCAGCCCGTCGGGTGAGCAGGGCCGTAGGCTCCTCATAGCCGTCGATGCGCTGGCCCACGAAGTTGTAGGTGCCGAAGTAGCGTATCTCAAGGATAGCATCGGGCACAGCATCGGTGAGCATCACAAACTGACTAGCATCCTCGGTGGGAGGAGGAGCAGCAGCAGTTTTCTCGCCACGACTACATAGCACTACACAAATGATAGCGCAGATAAAGCACAAGGCACCTACGGCCAGCAACAGTTTCTTTTTCATCTATCTATTTATTTTACAAACACGTTATTTCTGTTTAGCCGACCACTTCTGCAGTTTCTTGTATTCCTTCTTGGTGAGACGCATGAAGGAGCCATGCTGCGGACCTGTCACGCCTTCTATGTCGACAGGGTCACGGAAGTTGCGCAGGTTCTCGTCGGCCTTGCAGATGCGGTAGTGCTTGGGACGGTCGGAGTACTGGATATAGGCCACGCGCCAGGTCTTGTCGCCCATGAGCTGGAAGGCCGAGCTGCCCTCACATTTCTTGTTGCCCTCGAAGCTGACGTAGTCATCCTCCACAGGCTCCCCCCACCCGCTCGTCAGATGCTTGCTGGTGGCGGTATAGATGCCGGGCTTGCCGCCCTCTTTCTTGATGAGCATGTGGTAGAGGCCGTCGTCGAGCAAGTTGATGTCGGCATCGATGGTGGCATAGCCCCAGTCAAAGAGCAGGCGGGGCTGCGTGAGGCGGGTGAACGACTTATCGGCGTACGAGTAGTACATGCGGTCGTAGCTCTCCTCTGCGCGGTTGAGCATCGAGTAGTAGATCATATATCCGCCCCGCTCGCCGTTCTCCCATACGTAGTCGGGATCCCAGAAGATCTGGGGAGCCCACACGCGGTTGATGGTGCTCCAGTCCTTATAGACGCTCTCGGCCTGAGGATTGCAGAAGATGCCGGTGCCCTTGCGGTAGTCGAAGGTGACGCTCTCCCAGTGGATGAGGTCCTTGCTCGTCATCAGGTCGATGCCGTAGTTGTCCCATATCTTCGACTTGGCCACGCACATATCGGTGGTGACCATCACAAAGCCCTTGCCGTCGTAGCTGCGGGTGATGAAGGCATCGCGCTGCCCCCCTTCGATGCGGGCATGCACCTTGGGGTCGATGACGGCCCTGCCGCCGATGATGTCCTCGTAGTGATAGCCGTCGCGGCTGAGGGCGTAGGCCGTATATTCCCCGCCGTCGCTCATGTGACAATACAGGTAGCCGTAGTCGCCCTTGACGATGTTCTGGGCCGATGCTGTCAGCACTGCTGTCGTCAGCGCTGCAAATACAATTGCAAATCTTTTCATCGTTATATTCATTTTTATTGCTGCAAAAATAAGAAATTTCTACCGAATAGCCAAAGAATAACACAAATTATTTGGAGTTTCGTCGACTTTTTCGTACCTTTGTCCACTAGAAACCACATTACTTACTTAACACATTCAAAAGATGGATACCAGAAAACTACTGACAACCCTCCTGATGGCCGCTTGTGCCTGCCCTATGTCGGCCGACAACAAGAAGGCCGTGGAGAACGAGCCAAAAGACCCCAACGAGATGGTGGCCTACCTCTTTACCTATTTCAACAGCAACGACCCCAAGGACGAGCAGATATGCTACGCCCTGAGCGACGACGGCTACAACTACACCCCGCTGAACGGAGGCATGCCGGTGATCGAGAGCGACACCATCGCCCTCACCCAGTGCGTGCGCGACCCGCACATCCTGCGCTGTGAGGACGGCAAGACCTTCTACATGGTAGCCACCGACATGCGCTCGGCACTGGGCTGGAGCAGCAACCGGGGCATGGTGCTGCTGAAGTCGACTGACCTGGTCCACTGGCAGCATTCCACCGTCAATTTCCCCACCCGCTACACGAAGACCTGGAAGAACGTGATACGCGTGTGGGCTCCAGAGACCATCTACGACCACCAGGCCGGCAAGTACATGGTGTTCTATTCGCTGCGCACCAGCGATCCGGGTTCGTACGACAAGATCTACTATCAGTATGCCAACAAAGACTTCACCGACCTCGAGGGCGAGCCGAAGTGGCTCTTCGATGCCGGCAATGCCACCATCGACGGCGACATCGTCTACAACGAGGCCGACCAGCTCTATCACCTCTTCTACAAGCAGGAGTCGGGCCGCGGCATCTATCAGGCCGTGGCAAAGAACCTGACCGACAAATGGCAGATGCTCGACGGCAATGTGGAGCAGACCAAGGAGGCTGTTGAGGGCGTCGGCGTGTGCAAGGCCATCGACCGCAAGTCGTGGATCATCATGTACGACTGCTACGGCAACGGCCACTATCAGTTCTGCCGCTCGGAGGACCTGAAGACCTTCCAGTTTGTGCAGAACACTGAGATGAAGGGCAAGTTCACCCCGCGTCACGGCACCATCATCCCCATCACCCGTGCCGAGAAGGAGCGCCTGCTGCAGGCTTTCCCCAACTACAAGCAGCCCATCCTGAGCGGATTCCATGCCGACCCGGAGGTGCTCTACTCCACCAAGACCAAGAAATACTACATCTACAGCACTACCGACGGCACACCCGGCTGGGGAGGTCATGACTTCAGCGTGTTCTCGTCGACCAACCTCATCGACTGGACCGACGAGGGCAAGATGCTCGACGTGAAGGGCGACCAGGTGACGTGGGCCACGGGCAATGCCTGGGCACCCTGCATCATCGAGAAGAAAGGCAAGTACTATTTCTATTTCTCGGCCCACAACCCGCAGAGCAGGCGCAAGGAGATTGGCGTGGCCGTCAGCGACAGTCCCACGGGACCCTTTGTCGACTCCGGAGCTCCCATCATCACCGATGCCGACCGTCCTCAGGGCGTGCGTGGCGGACAGGCCATCGACGTCGACGTGTTCCAGGATCCGAAGTCGGGCAAGTGCTACCTCTACTGGGGCAACGGCTTCATGGCTGGAGCTGAGCTCAACGACGACATGCTTTCAGTGAAGAAGGAGACCATCACCAACCTCACGCCCCAGGGCGGCGATCTCCAGACATGGGCCTTCCGCGAGGGAGCCTACGTCTTCTGGCGCAAGGGCACCTACTACTTCATGTGGAGCGTCGACGATACCGGCTCGCCCAACTATCACGTGTGCTACGGTACGGCAAAGTCGCCCCTGGGCCCCATCACCCTCGACGAGAGCAACTATATGGTGATCAAGCAGAAGCCCGAGGACAAGATCTACGGCACGGCCCACAACTCCGTCCTTCAGATCCCGGGCAAGGACGAGTGGTATATCGTCTATCACCGCATCAACAAAAACTTCGTCAACCACGAGCCCGGCATCCACCGCGAGGTCTGCATCGACCGCCTCACCTTCGACCGTCAGGGACGCATCATCCCTGTCACGCCCACCCTCGACGGGCCGGCTCCGCTGCCAGTGAAATAGCAGTCCCCCCCGTTTTCGGCTCACCTGCTATTTTACAGGGGTTTTCAGAGATTAAGGGCCTCAAAACATGGTTTTTTGAGGCCCTTAATCTCTGAAAACCCCTGTGTTTATCCTTGTGGGACATTAGGCTTGGAAGGACCTTAAATCTTCCAGAAATCTGACACAAATATGAGAACGGAAAAGATTCCTGTTGGATGTTGTGTAGATTTAGGGTTCAATGACCTTTCCTTTTTTGTCGTTGTTTCGGTAAGCATCCTCTTTTTTACTGCTTGAACAGATACTGCGCGAACTCGTGGAGGGATTTGCGCCATACCTGCCACTCGTGGTCGCCGGGATAGGAGTTGAAACGCACGTCAACGCGGTTGTCGCGCATGGTCTTCACAATGTTGCGGGTGTACGCGATGCGGGGATCCTGCTCGCCGCAAGTGATGAAGAAGACGTCGAACTGCTTGTTGAATGTGTCGGTCTTGGTCAGGATGCCAGGCACTTCCTTCTCGAGGTCGAAGTCGGTGGCGCCGCGGATGCCCCCGAACATGCCCGTGGAGAACACGCCTACATTGGCAAACACCTCGGGCGAGCGCAGTCCGATGTAGAACGACTGCCCGCCGCCCATCGAGAGCCCGCACATGGCCCGCCCCTTGCGGTCGCTCCTGACGCGGTAGTTCTTCTCGACAAAGGGCAGGATGCTCTCGATGAGCTCAGTGCGGAAGGCCTGCATGCCCTGCCAGTTGTAGCCGCCGGCCATGCCGCCATTGCGGGACCTGACATTGCTGTTGGCGCTGACCACGACCATCGGCACTGCCTTGCCGGCAGCAATCAGGTTGTCGATGATCTGGGCTGTGCGTCCCTGCTCCATCCATCCGCGATGGTCCTCGCCTCCGCCGTGCTGGATATAGACCACGGGAAACGCGTCCTTGGAGGCGTTGTAAGAGGGTGGGGTATAGATCATCAGCGGGCGCCACGTCCCCTCGAGCTTGGATTCGTAATAGACGGTATGTACCTCACCATGAGGCACGTCGCGCATCTCGTAGATATCCATGCCTTCGCCGCGGATCTCGATGGCGCTGGACCATCGGCCGCAGCCGTAGAATGACTGGCTGGCAGGATCGGCCACGGAGACACCGTCGATGATGAGCGAATAGTAGTGGAAGCCGGTTTCCTGAGGCTTGGTGGTCACGCTCCAGGAGCCATCCTGGCCTTTCGTCATGTCGTACTTGAAGCCGCCCAGGTCGATCTGCACGCTTTGCGCCTGCGGTGCTCTGACCTGGAACATCACGCTGGCGTCGTGGAGCACGCGTGGATAGCCGTTGCGGTTGATGTTGGTCGATGGGGAGTAGGACCCTACGGGGAAGCGCTCCCCGGCTAAGTCCTGGGCTGCCATCTGCATGGTGCAGGCGCTCGTCAGTATGGCAGCCAGGATTGTTATGGCTTTCTTGTTCATAATCGGGGAGGTCTATTCCAGTACAATCTTGTCGATGTCGGGCATCCATTCGCTGTCGTTGCTGAGGCAGATGCTGTTGCGTCCCTTCTTGAGGGTGATGTCGACGGCTACGGTAGCAGGCTGGCCCCAGTCGCTGGAGTTGGCCTTCAGCGTGGTGACGGGCTGTCCGTTGACGGTGAGGTCCATCGTGCGCTCCTCGCCGCTGAAGTAGGTGATGACCATGTGGCGTGTGCCGGCTTTGGTGGCATAGACGTCATTCCACTGGATGTCGTTGCCCTGGCGCCCGCCGAGCCATGCTGCCTTGTAGCCACCGCTGGCCTCGTTCGAAGCGGTGAAGATGCCGGTCTTCTCGTTCTGGTTGTTGCGCAGCTCCTGATAGGCAGGCAGCAGAGCCGTCTCGGCTTCATACACCTTGCGCTCGAGGCGTTTCTGGCCTTTCACGCGGAAGATCTTCGTGCCGTGGGCGGGAATCTTCAGGGGGATGGGATTCATGTCGTAGAGATAATCCGTCTGGGCAATGCAGTCGTGGTACTGCACGGCGCCGCCCAGGTCGATGGACGAAGGATAGAAGGTCACCGTCTGTTCCTCGTCGCTGGGATTATAGATGGCCACGGCGCGCTCCTTGCCCTGCAGCTTCTTGATGTCCTTCACCATGATGTAGCACTCGCCCTGCTTCTGTGCGACGTAGGCCTGCAGGTGGAGAGGGTCCTGGTTCAGGGCTATCAGGTCGCGGTTGCAGAGCAGCTTCAGCGACTCGGGGCGGATGTTGCGGGTGTCGCATCCGATGAGCAGCGGTGAGGCCATGATGCACCACATGCCGAAGTGTGTCTCGTCCTCAGTCTGCGACATCGAGCGTCCCACCTCGAGCATGTCCATGTCGTTGTAGTGGCCGTCGTGACAGTAGGCGCTGAGATAGAGATTCTCGGCGAGGATGCCACGCACGCTGCGCCATGCGTCGAAGATGTCGCCCGTGGTGCGCCAGCTGTCGCAGATGTCGGCTCCCCACGTGCCCGGGAATGCCCAGCGGCACATGTTGAACACGACGTCCTTCTTGCCGCAGTTCTTGATGGCGTTCGAGATCTTGGTGTACTGCTCGCGCTCGTCGAGGCGCATGTGGTTGCCACCGCAGTAGTCGACCTTGATGAAGTCGAAGTCCCAGTCGATGAAGTAGAGCTTGCAGTCCTGCTCCTCATGTCCTGCGAATCCCACGCCGATGCCCCAGGCGTGACGGTTGCCGCTGCCGCAGGTGTTGTCGCCCGCATCGGAATAGATGCCGGCTTTCAGGCCGAGCTTATGGATATGGTCCACCAGCGGGCGCATGCCGTTGGGAAACAGTTTGGTGTTGAGGCGCAGATGGCCGTCGGCGCCGCGTCCGTCCCAGTAGCCGTCGTCGATGTTGACATAGAGATAGCCTGCCTGCTGCAGACCGTTCTGATGCATGGCATCGGCCTGGCCCTTGATAAGTTCTTCGTTGATGTTGAGGGCAAACGTGTTCCACGAACTCCAGCCCATCGTGGGAGTCCGCTGTGCAAAGGCGACCACTGCAAAGCAAGTGAGCAGGGTCAGGATCAAAGTCTTGCGCATAGTATTAAATTTGTTTTTATGGAATAATGATAAAGATTAACGATATCTCAACCGGGAGCCTCGGATGATGATGCCCCGAGAGCGAAGGCCTTTTCCAGGGAGAGAGCGTAGCTGCCGTCCCAGCAAGTCGTAGGATGGCTGAGCCGTGGGCCGGGTGGCCATGACGGGACTGACGGGGCTGGCGTCACTCACGGTGACGGGAATGCAGGCCGCGTTGACGACGACTCCGCTGCGGGTGTCGATGAGCATAGCCACAAGTTGGAGCTTGTCGGGATGCTGCAGAAGGGGATTCTGGGCGACGTCGAAGACATGGCTGAACGTCTGGGGTTCGTTGGCACTGAGTGGTGCGGTGATGCTGCCCTCGATGCCTCCGTCGACACCAGCGACGTCGATGGGCACGTGGTTGAAGCAGATGTCGGTGATGTATTGTCCCAGTCCTGCATAAGGCAAGAGTGCCGGATCGTCGCCTTGATAGTCGTTGTAGCCGTTGCGCTGCCACCACGACTGCCCTTCGCCAGTGAGGCTGTCGGCCGTGAGTACGAGCATCAGCCGGTAGTGGGCATCTGAGCTGAAATAGGCGAAGCGGGTGGCCACCTCACAACTCACCTGTTGCTGCAGGGCGGTGTAGGTTGCCTTCAGTTCGAGGTCGGCTATGGCCTTCTGCTGCAGGGCATAGTCCACCAAGCGGTCGGTCATGAAGGCCCCGGTGGTGTTGAGTCCGCAGTATGGGTCGCAGTCGATGAGGCGGTCGATGGCGCAGGAGGGCAGTCCTCCCAGCACTTTCATCTCCTGTCGGTAGAAGGCGCTGTTGCGGTAGCGGTCCACCTGCATAGGGTCGTCGCTGTGCATGGCTATGGGGATGAACCGGTCGCCATACTGCTTTTGCAGCAGCTGAATGCCGGCTATGCCTCGCACGCAGTTGTGGCACCAGGTGCCTGTGAATTCCTCCATCACTGTACGCTTCGTGCAGGGGCGGCAGATGGCTATCAGAGGTGTCTGCACGGCTGCCTGAAGAGCATTGTCGATGGTGTTCACCTTGGTGACGGCTATTTGCAAGGTGTGCTCTTCCGGACCTACGTAAACGTCGTAAGCCACAGGCACTTCCACCACCATACCCACCTCGTCGACAGGCCTGGGCAGACGGTATCGACGGGGCTGTTGCGTCTGGCCATCGATGCTTACTATATAGTCGACACACTGCAGGGGCTCGGTGCCTGCAGTGACGACGGGCAGGCTGACTGTCGCCTCATGATCGGTGAGGGCCACCTGTTCAGGAAGCGTCTGCACTTGCACGGCCCAGACGGGCAGTAGCGGCCCGCTGGCCAGCACTTGCAGGGCAAGGGCTCCATTGGCCACTGAGACATCACGCCCGTTCAGGAAGCAGCTGCCAGCGGCTCCCGGGGAGGGGCCTGTGGGCAGATATGCCTGCGACTGCTGCTTGACGTCGATGGAGAGCCCCACCAGAATGTTGGCATAGGCATTGCCTGCAGGCAGCACGGTGAAGGCTGTGTCGAAGCGTACCTCCGTGAGAGCGTTGTCGTGGGCCTCGTCTTTCAGTTCGTCGAAAGGCACTTCCTGCTCAGCGATGACAGAGGCCGGCCCCTGTGAGTAGCTTTGTGCAATCCACACGCTGGCTTTGCTGACTGCCGACTTGTCGTGGATGAAGAACCGTATGCCGCTGATGCTGCCTCCTACCAGCTGTGGGCTGTTTGCAGCCGTCAGGCGCACATAGAGGTGGCTGGTGCCGGCCTCCATGAGGGTGCGCTGCTGCAGACCAATGCTTGTGTTCCACATTCCCCACCATGCACTTGTCCGTTGAGCCAGGACGGT
>JAEEGF011257425.1_pt1 | contig 13576 bp, 9 predicted proteins | sample 9134171 | NCBI WGS metagenome assembly JAEEGF01 (sample SAMN16246542, study PRJNA631951) | gut metagenome | biome: gut microbiome; feature: rumen; material: AP-attached | host: Bos | place: Iran: Karaj | collected 2018-10
ACTTATATAGTTTTCTTCCTATATTGAGCAGCAATTAATCTTTTTATCCTTATTTTATCTCAGATTAAAAATTAGCATCCCTTGCTATTGAATTAAGCTCCGACGAAGACCAAAAAAGTTTAAAAAAGCCGCTTACAAAGCGGCTTTTTTGTTACCCAATATTTTTTAGTTGTTATTGTAATTGGTTTTTGTTGTTTTTATTGTCACTAATGTATTTCTATGCTATTTGCCTATTATTTTCTGAATTAATCTCAACAAAGGAGCAAAAATTTTAGGTGTTTTTTCTGTTACAATCTTCATACCACCTACAACTTGGTCTAGTTCTTCGTCAGTCAATTCTATACCTTCTTTTTCTAGAACTTCCTTTACTTCTTCTTTTGTGTTGGTATTTTCCACTTGTGTTTTGAGTTCGCCAGTTAATGTCATTTGGTTCGTTCTTGGTTGTTCATAATTATTATAAACTTTGCTGGTTTCAGATTCAATTACTTTATTCTGTTCTAGAAAAGACCTCTAGAAGTAACAAATCAATAGTTTATTATACTGTAAACAAGGTGGGTTTTTATGTAAATACTTATTTTTATTGCCATCAAAATCTTGTATTTATAAAGGCTTCAAGTTAAAATCAAAGAGTGAAAGCTAAGTTACAATATATTATACCTTAAGTAATTATTACAATTCAATCTAACCAACCATGCTTGCAATGGAATGACCAAGGAGGAATTTCAATGGATTACAATAGTGATGATGAACTGAACGAGGAGTATATAATCCCTGGTGCCTTTGATAAGCGTAAAGCCCTAGTAGTAGCAGAGCAGGTGGCCAAGGTAGCGGAGCAGTTGGGCATCGCTCGCAACCCTGGCAACAGAGAATTCTGATTCAGATTATCAAAGCAAGGCTGATTAAAATAAATAAGTAAGCAAAGGATGAAATTTATGGAAAAGAAAAGCTTTCGGCTGTTCGGCATGAATTGGAAATATTTCGCTGTTTTTTCCGCTATAGTGCTATCTAGTTTGTTGCCTAAGATTATAACGAATTTCTCAATCGATTAAGGACTGTTGTTTTATGAGTAAATATCATCAAAGACGAGGATTTTCTTTTTCTTCCTGTTTTGCTACTCTTTTTGGCGTTATTCTTCTGCCAATTGCTATTTTGGGTCTTTATTTTATAGAAGAGTTTGCATTGTCAGAATATCTTACCAAAGAGTTTGCAAAGAAAAACTATATTGAAGCATCAGCCGATACTATTGATTCAGATAAAGAAGGCAAATTAGTTTTAATTCACGGAAATGCTACCACAACAGATATTCTTACTGATAATACATTTAATCAGAAAGTAGATAATAGTTTGAGCTTAAAAAGAAAGGTTGAAATGTATCAGTGGGAAGAAATAAAACATAAATACAAAACTGGTTCAGGTAAACATAAACGAAATGAAACTACTTATTCTTATAATAAAGAATGGCGTGAGTATACTATAAATTCGAGTCATTTTTACAAAAAAAGTGAACATGAAAATCCAAATGCAATGTATCACCAAAGTTCAACTTTTTTTCCAAAAAATGTAAAAGTTGGCGCTTTTAAAGTTAATTCAGCAGATTTAAAGGAGTTAGGATCCGCAGAAACCATTAACATTGATGAAACAACAGTAAACATGCCTGATAGTGCTATAATACTGAATAATAAAATTTATTATAACATTTATCTTGAAGCCACTTGTAGAGGATTAAAATCTAAAAAAGAACAAGAAATCAAGAACGACAATGCAAGCAATACTATTAATCCTGAGAGTAATACGCTGTTAGAAGGCTCCTTTGATAACAATACAAGCAATACTATTGCAAAAGAAAAGTCTAAATATGATGAGAAATATCCGAAAATAGGTGATGTGAGAATATCTTTTACAAAACATCCTGTCTGCGAAGTAACAATATTGGCAAAACAAAGCGGTGATGAGCTTGTTCCGTATAAAACAGAACATAACAATATTTATAAGTTTGCATATGGAAAAGTTGGCTTTGATGAAATTTATAAAGAATCAGATCTCGGAATGAACTTAATAGTTTGGATTGTCAGAATATTTGCCTACCTAGCAATAGGTTTTTCGCTTTTAATGATTAGTTTTAGTATAGAAAAAATCGGCTGCATGATTGGCTTTTCATTACCTCTGGCTATAACTAATGTAATTATTGCTTTTATTTGGCTACCTCATAGACAAGTCTTGGGCATTATCTCATTAGTTTTAATGGTTATCGGACTTATAATTGCCATTGGAGCAATTAATAAGAACAGATCAGAAAACGATTATAGAAGAAGCTATTAACTTTGATTAGTTAATAATCTAATTTTAAATAAAGCTCCAACTTTTTGTTTGTAAAATAGCAAACGATAGCATTTAGTTGCAAATATGGTTATACTTGCAACGGTACCCTTTTTTTCGTATAATAATAAGATGTATAAATATATGAAAATAGTATCTAAAAAATTTATTAACACCAAAAAGGGTGTCACATTAATGGAAATAATGACGGCACTCTTGATTTTGGCATTTGCATTTTTGCCAATAATAGGTGTTATCGGTACATCAACCAAAGATACAGATGTTGCAAACTCAGTGGTTTTTGCCCAAACAACGGCAAGAAATATTCTGGATACTTTGCTAGACGATGTTCCTTTTAACTCAATAATAATAACAGATAAAAGCAAAAATTACATAGCTAGAATAGAAGGATACAATGGTTACGATCCTGATTCATTTCTCGATATGATAGGTGCAAAAGACGCAGAAGCTACTGGAGAAGTTTTTGATGAACGAGGAATAAAATACGACGTCACAATTTATGCCTTCCCTATTTCAGCCAACCAAGGTAAAGAACATGATGTAACCAATGAATTACTATTTTCTTATATGCCAAGACCCCAATATGAGGGTGATACTTCCGAAAAAAACGACAAATGGTATACATATTCAGAAGGCGGAATCTACAGACAAAACGATTCTCCAGACCCTTATACAATTGAAGTGGCAACAACTACAAAAAATGCTTATGAACTTGGAGCCAGACAAAATAACAATTCATCAGAATACTATATAATGAAAAAAATAGTATTCCAGATGACTTGGACTAGCCGTGATGGTCATGATAGAAGATTAGAGCTTTATACTATGAAAGCAAATCTAGACTCGGACGGAAAACAATGAAGAATAATCAAAAAAAACAAGGCATGGCAATTCCTATAGTGTTAATCTTTGCAACTATTATGGGAATTGTTTCAACCTTTCTTATAAAAAATGCTCAAAATTACAACAAGCAGAATCAGACAAGTTTTGCCCAACTTCAATCCTATTTTATAGCTAGAGCAGGTGTAGAACACGCCATGATAAAGATTAAATATTTACATCGGGAACTTTACGATGCAATATGTCTTTCACAAGGCAGAAATCCACTGTTTGATTTTTCTCTTATAAATAATATGAATTCCCCTGGAGAAGCAATAAAACCTTACAATCCAGGTCCCATTTTCTTATACAAATCAGGCGAATACACTCCAGTTAATGGTACTGTATTTACCGACATGAGCCAAAAGACTGATTATGATAAATGGATAAAAGCCTTCGAAAGTGACTTAACTTCGAATCCTAATGATAATCCCAATCAAGAAGGCAGTATAACAACTAATACAACATTAGATCTTATGAATATGCCGGAAGATATCAAGAATCTACTGAAATCTGAGCCCTACAAAGCCGCTACCTATAAACTTTATGATTTGGGAATAGCAGCTTCAGAAGTAACAGAAGAAAGTAATAGTGGTAAAAGTAAAGTTACCAATAACATCATTGTTGAATTTAAAATCAAATCAGAAATCTTAACAGCAAGAGACGAAAATTTTAACTACGAAATCAAAAAAACTATAAGAATTAGCAGAGATTAATATGAAAAATAAAGGCTTTACATTAACAGAAGTAATTATAGCATGTGGTGTTTTAACCCTTTTCTTAGGAGGTTTATTGAGCCTTTATTCCAGCGGCAGTAAAATGGGAAATTCCACAATGTGGCTGCAATCTACAACAAGTCAATTAAAAGCAGCTGCAAGACAAATAAACTCCTCTATACGAAAAAGTTCATATCCAACTTTACTTACTTTTCCTAAAACAATAACTGAAAATAAAGAAGATTGCTTCAAACTGAAGTATTATGATGGGAAACTAGAAGCTAGCACTTGCCCAAGTCCGAATAATGCAGAATATGGTAAAATATTTTTAATTGCTACTGAATCAACCCCAGGGAAAACAGGATTTTCATCAACAGAAAACCAAGATGCTCAAATGGTTTATCATGTTTTTTCCTTAGCAAATACTGGCGATATGACTTATTCAAAATATCAGGATTCTGAATCAGCGAGTACTTTTACCTCTAATTTTACCAAAGCAATTCCCGGCACAGCAACAGGCATTTATAAAACAGTTTTAGTTAGAAATGTTGAATACATACAGTGTTCTAGAAAAGATGAAAAGAATAGAACAACTGAAACTGAACCCCAGCCAATTCAGATACTGATAAACTGTGTTATGCCTAGAAGTTCAACCAGCAGACAAGAGGTTGCTGTAGGAACTCCAAATGTTGATATATTTGCTATTAAATAACAGGAGAAAGAAATGAGAAGTCGAGTTTGTTTTATTCTATTAGTCTTAGCCACATTTATGCTTTGTGGAAATCTTTACGCACAAGCTCCGCAAAGCCAGTTCGGTTATGTAAATGTAGCTGATGCTATGTTGCTTCATCCTACAATGAGATACTTTGATCCTATTTCCAAAAGATTTAAATTGGAAGCTTTAAAAGGAGTAGACCCAGAAAAAAGAAGTGAAGAAAACAAAATTAACTTCAAAGCTGAACTGGAAAAACTTCAAGAAAGAGTAAAAGAATTAGAAGCTCAAAGAAGTGAACTAGGTAATAAATATTATGCTGAAATAGAAAAAATTTTTATTTCAGAAGAAAAACTAAAAAAGATATCGGTACAAGAAAAAAATAAGTATAATGAAAAGAAGACCAAATTAGATAACAAATTTCATAATGACTCTGATGAATTACGTAAAAAAATCTATTACGCAAAACAGAAAGTAGAGTCATTTAAAAATAGTTCTATCTATACTGGCTTAGCTACTCAAGGTGAAACAAATCAGCTCTTTTCATTGATGTTAGATGATGTTTACGATGCTATGGGAGCAGTTGCCAAACATTACAAAGTGTCATTCGTATTTAATAGTTCAGCAGAACTAAGCTTCCGAGAAAGTCGTATGACAGCCTCTAATCCAATGGGAGATTTCTTAGATAATTTTGAACAGAGTGTTCAAGATAAAGATGGTAAGAAAATAATGGGAGCTGCGTTTACCTCTTGGTTGCAAGATAAAAACACAACATTTTTAAACTGCAACGACAGAAGAATGACATCATTTGTAATGATGGGCGGGTTAAATATGACCCCGGCTGTTATTGATTATATATATCAAAAACATAAGGTCGGAAAAGAACAGCGGGAATTTATTATTGAGTATTTCGAAAAAATCGTTAACAGCGATGGAAACTGAGTTTAAGTATGCCTCATAAGAGTATAGGAGGAGACGGTATGTCGAATATAAAAAGCAGGAAACTTATAAACATTATGCTTTCAGCAATGATGCTTTTGGGCGTCAGTGCAGATCAAAGCTTTGCAGCTGAAAGAAACTATGGGAAGAACGGTGTTTCTTATGTTTTATTATCATCAGATTTTTCTTCACCAGGTGTTTACAGGTTTAACAAATTTGATGGAAAAATCAGAGAAGATTATTTAAATCCAAACCCCAATGTAAAATTACCTCTATTCAAAATCAATACAATAGAAGGTAAAGTAAGTGGTTTGGCTGCAAATCAGGAAAACAATGTTTTTCTACTTTCAGCAATAGAAGGGGTTGGATTTAAAGACGCAGACCCAGGTTGGCTTCCAACAGGAATAAAATTCGATGAAAACTCAGCAATATATCTTTCCGCAGCAAAACCTGATGAAGGCGGAGCAGTAGACTATATTCGAACAGGCTGTCCCCACATTTCAGATTGGAACACTCACACTGGCTCTTATTGGAAACATGACTACACAATCAATAACACAAAATATAAATATGTTGTAACCTTTGGTGGTCCTAAGGGAGTTAAATATTTTAATGGTGAAAGCGGAACCACAGGAACTCCAATATGGGATGGAACCTATACAACAGGTGGTATTTCAAAAGGTGCAGCAATAAAGCATCCAACAGATGAAAGAAAAATAATTCTTCCTTCACACTTTGGGGCTCTCTCCTATTATCTCTACGGAACCAAGAATGAACCAGCTATAGAAGGCTTGGTAATGGATGGTTCTAACGGTAGAGACACATATATATTTACCGATGCAACTGGTCGTGGTGTTTTCCCAGGCGACTCAAAACACGGTAATGCAACAATGTTCGGTTGTATTGTTAAAAGATTTTACCAGAAGAGAGAAAACTCTTTAAATCTTTATGCAGGCAACGACAACACTGTAGAAGGAAATGTTCCTTCAAATCAAACAATGGCTCAGACTCAGTCAAATGTTCTTAAAACAGTTGACGTAAAAGTTAGAGAAGCTTATGGTAAGCTTTGCGGTGACAACTGTATTGATGGTGGTGAAATCGCTGGTGCCGAAGTTGAAACAGCCCTTTCAACTGTTACAGTAGTTACTTCAACAACAGGTAATCGTTATGGTTTTAACCCATTAGGCGTTTACAGAAAAGCAGATACTCAAGATCAGACAAGTGCCGCTCTTAGAGTTGTAAAAACCAACGGTACTACCAAAACTGTTGATCTCTCAACAGACAAAGAAGGACAGACTTTTAGTCCAGAAATTACTAATAAGGCATACTTAGTTAATCAAAACATAACACCAGCTGAAATCAGAACAATAGGTATTTCTTCAAAATTCGGAAGTGACCTTGATTATATTTATGGCTCTGGTGCAGACTATTTCGTTGTTCAAGATTCCTGGTGGGGCAAAGGCGGTATAGCCTATGAATATTACAAAGGTAATGAAGAAAATCCTGGCAAAGTAGTTAAAATAGACTACATGAACAATGATGGACAAAAAAGTTCAGAAGAATTAGGAGATTTAACAGGTAAGGTTGACGGAATAGGCATAGATGGCGATGGTTACTTATATGCTTTGAAAACTGAAGAATATCCTAGCAACTCAGTTATGAGCGATGCTTCTCCAAATCCAGATCCATCAGCTACAGAAATAAAATTTGGAGACGATAAACTTGAAGTAACTTTCTCTGGCTGGAGAAGAGACATTAAGACAACAACAAACGATGAAACCATAAATGATGGCTATATAGATATTCCTAACGGTCAAGAACAGGAAGGTGACTATAAATTAGCCACTGTTAAACAAAATGTTTATAAAACAGTAAAAAGATACCCACAAGCAACAGGAAAGCTTGGCACAGAAGAAGATAGAGGCTCAATGTTTGCAGGGTATGATACCTGGACAAATAAACTAAAAATGACCAAAAGAGGTTATACTTGGGATTATACTCAGTGGAGAGAAGAAGAAGGCACAAGAACTTCTGATATGTTAGCAGAATTAGCAGTTGTTAATGTTGCTGATGCTCCAAAAGCTCTTCCTGGTACAACAGAACATTATGTTACAGTAATTGATGCTCAAAACGATATAGGTGATAGCGTAAGTTATACAAATGACCAAGTTATTAGCGAAGAAAATAGTTTAACATTTAAAGTTGAAGGTTATAAGCCTAAAATTAAAGGTGAACCTAGAGATTTTAAAGACATTGGCGATATTGACGGAACTAACTACAAAAATGTTAAATTGAATTCTATTCCTGCAGAAGACGGAACATATGCTCATGACGAAGATGGTGACGATAACAAGAGCGGCTTCCCATCTTCAATGTTTGAAGCTTCTGGCTTTGATACAAAAGTAACCTGGAAAATAGCTCAAGTAGAAAATACTAGTGCAGTCGCATTAGATTCAAGATTTGTAAAATTAGTATCTTCAATAGAATCTATTGAAGGCACAGGAAAATATAAATCTTTGAATTATAAATTCAAACAACCTGGTCGTTATATTATTCAGGCTGAAGTTACTTACAATTATTTTAATAATCTTGGACAATCAGGGATTAGACCAAATCAGCTTACTGTAAGCCAAGAAACCTTTACAACCCAACCAAAACTTGTTCAGGTTTATGCTAATGCACTTAAACTTAACCAAAGTCCAAGTTATATTACAAATATAAAAATGGAAAAAGTAGCTCCAAGCGATAATAATTCATTTGGAATTACTGGTGGTTCATCTGGTTCAACCTACGATGCCGTTGAAGGTTTAGCATCTAAGACAGTAGATGTTGACGCTGGTAAATTTGGTGCTCTTAAGATATCCTTTAATGCACAATTTGTTAGAGAAGTCGAAAACAATACAACAGGCAATTTACAAACATACGATGGTATTGGTGTTTGGGATTATAATTACTACAAACTGTTATATACTCAAGCAAAAGCTCAAATGCCTGGAATAATTGAACCTAACATTTCTGTAACTTCACGTGCTTACAACCATATTAGCGATGGAGATCCTTCACAAGCATATTCTCCAACCATTTATAATCCAGGGAAAGCTAAAGCAACTTCTGGCAGTGACTATACAGCTGGAACAAAAGTATCTGGCTCAATTAACGAAGCTGGAAATTTGGATAAACAATTCATTCAGTGGGCACTTTATCTTAGACCAGTTTCTCCACAAGGTGATGTTTCTACAGAAGCAAATGCTATTTATGATCGTGGTAGTTTAATTGTATCTGGAACTTGTGCAACAGCAACTTTCACTCCTATAGGAGATGAAAGCAACAGAAACTATAAAGTTTCATTCACTATTGATCAAATAGATAGCAAGATCAATACACCTAGAGATCCTAGAGATTATACAATTGACCTGGAAATTATTTATCCTCGTGTATCCTGGTTAAATAATGACTTAGGAGCCAACTTGAATGATGGTCATAATTATTACAGTAGCATAGTACCATATTCTCCTGTAAATCAGGTCACCCCAATACATGTATTAAGTAAGCTATATCTCAATAGTACAGACAATAAAATTAACCAAAGTTACAAAATCGAAGAAGGTTCTTTATATGCTGACGACAAACAGCCATATTTTACTCTTTGCGTAAGAGATAAAGAAACTCCTGGATTTAATGATAACACTTCTGGATTACCATTTATTGAAACAACTGGTGAACCAACAATTGCTGGTAATTTCAAGTATCAAGTAATAGATAATAATCCTTATTTATCTTTAACTGAATTTGATAATGCATCAGCAAGAAAAATTACAACAGAAGAATTGACTAATGCTGCTGAACCAGCAACCAACATCATTATACAAGACTTGGTAGAAAACAAGTTCCTTACCAATGATAATGTATCAACTTATGAAAGTAATATAAAATTTACAAAACTAGAACCTGGTGAAACATCAGCAGAAATCAACCAGACTTCAGATGAATCTAAATTGTCAGATGGCACTAGCTTCTGTGCAACCGATAGCTGGAGATTATGGATAGATTTCAATACAAAAGTATCTTCTCTAAGTCCACAAAAATTTACACCACAGACTAGTCAGGAACCTGCAGTCAAATATGAAACACTAAGCATGGAAAACTGGGTTGGAACATTAAAATATGCTGTAACAGGTAAATTCTATGATGGTCTTGGAAAAGATGGTAATTATACTGCTCATAACTTATATGATACTGATTCTGCAAGTAAACCTGGTTATCCACAAATTACAGATTCTAAGGAACTAGAAGAAATAATTCCTGCTCCTGCTAAAGAATATTTGAAGAGAATAGATAATGACCCACCAAGTATTCAAGTAGATTTAGTTTCTCAAAGTGATAACAGAAGATGGGTTTACAAACTGATTGAAAATGTTAACGACATTCAAGTATCAAAAGAAACAGGTAAAATTTCATTAGCTCCAAGCACTTTGGTGGTTGAAACCTATAATCTGAATACAAATACTAAGATTAGTAATATAGACCCCAAACAGGATATTCCAGGAACAACCGCCTATACAAATAATGTGTTTGACTATGAAAATGATCCTACTAATGTTGTTGGTACTATGACAGTTAATGTAGAAGATCAAAAGTCTATTGCTGAATTCAGACGTGCTTCCAGACTTCTAATAAATGTTGATATCTTCGACAACTGTGGTTATTTGCCATTACAAGCAGCATCCATAAAAGTAGAAAATCTTTCAACAGTTGATGGTGGAGTAATGTTAGATAAACCTATTAAATGTGATGTATCACATGATGAACTTGGGAACTTATCTAATTACAAAAACAAACCAAGAGGAGCATTCACTATTGATTTGCCAATGCAAGTTGACAATTCAGTAAATAACCAACTCAAAATTACTGTATATGCCAAAGATAATCAAGGCAATGAAAGAGAACTGATTATCCCGGTTAAATTGGTTGAAAGTACATTCGAAACTCGTGTTCTTGAAACCAAAGAAGAAAGAAAATAAAGGATAAATGATTCTTTAGTTTCTAAAAACCACCAGCTATTAATGCTGGTGGTTTTATTTATTAAATAAATAAATTATCAATGTTAATCAAATTAAAATTACAATATATTTTATTATTAATGGTATTAGGAATCGCTCAAATATCATACAGCTGTGATATGAGTGCGTTTGACCAAACTGATTTTTCAAACAGATGTCAGCGATTGATAGATTTATGCCAAAAAGCTTATATTACATTAGCTTCTCAGCATCCAGATGCAGATAAACGTTTAAGTGAAGTATCAAAAGATTGGGTAGACTTCTATTTATCTCATGGAAAAAGAGAAGTCCAGCCTCCGAATATGAGTTTTATTTCACCAGATATCTGGGAAAAAAACTTAAAAGATTTGGGAATAAAATTTGAAAATTTTATACACAAAAAAATAGATTCTAAGACTTATCAGAAGATTGTATTAACTCTAAATCTTTTTAAAAACGAAGAAACTCTTACTCAACTTCACAATAGTTTTAAAGTATCAAATCTTTGTGAGCGCCAATTAAACAAAATAGATAACCTCGTTTTATGGGTTAATGCAAGATTAATGACGCCATATAACCTAGTATATAATTATGAGAAAGATTTTTCTGATATAGTATTAGAGACCAATGTAGTTGTTGAAGATTATTTAGTTTCCATAGAAAAATTGAGAAATTATATCAACAACCAAGAGAAGTCCCCGGAAATTCTTCAAATCTTTTTTGACAACTTAAACCAAGAAATTGACCAAACCATTGCTGAATGGGAAAAACGTTACTTCTATAAATAAGTCTTTTTAACAAAAAAATAAAACACCCATATAAAACCATACAGGTGTTTTGAACAACGTACATATAAACAATAAACTATTTTACAACATTATAGTCGCTTTCTTTCTTTTTATCTGTATCATCAGAGAAGAGAGCTTCCAAGAATTTTTCAGGTTCAAAAGGCATTAAATCATCCATTTTTTCACCCACACCAATAAACTTAACTGGTGCATTCAATTCTTCTTCAACAGCAAAAAGAACACCGCCCTTAGCTGTTCCATCAAGTTTTGTTACAACTAATCCAGTAATAGGAATAATTTCATTGAACTGTTTAGCCTGCTGAACAGCATTTTGACCAGTAGTAGCATCGAGAACAAGGAATATTTCCTGAGGACCGCCATCACTTTCTTTTTGGACAATCTTCATAACCTTATTGAGTTCTGCCATCAGATTAGCTTTAACATGCATTCTACCAGCTGTATCTATAATAAGAAGATCTGCTTCACGTTTCTTGGCAGCATGAATAGCGTCAAAAACCAATGCTCCAGGGTCTCCGCCTTCCTGCCCTCGAATAACTTCAACTCCGGCTCTTTCGCCCCAAATAGAAATCTGATCAATAGCAGCAGCTCTAAAAGTATCACCTGCGGCAAGAATAACTTTTTTACCATCTTTCTTATATTTATTGGCAAGTTTAGCAATAGTAGTCGTTTTTCCGACACCATTAACTCCAATAATTATAAAAACAGTTAGTCCATTAGGATTAATTCTAGGAGCTTCAGTATATTTAGACAGTTTATTTCTAAGCTGTTCTTTAAGATTATCATAAATGATATTAGGATCTTTTATTTCTTCTTCTTCAACTTTTTTTCTTAAATTATTCAATAATTCTTCAGTAGTTTTAACTCCAACATCAGCTTCAAATAATGTTTCTTCTAATTCATCCATTAAATCATCGTCAATTTTAGTAGTTCCAAAAACCAGCTTTTTAAGCTTTCCAATAAAGCCAGTTCTAGTTTTTGTCAAACCTTTTGTTAATCTTTGGAACCAGGTAAGCTCCGGCTCTGGTTCCGGCTCCGCTTTTTCAACTATTGCAGAGCTTTCGGTTTTAACCTCTTGTGTTTTTTTTTCTAAATCTTCTGGAGCCTTAGTTTCTTTTTCTTCTGGAACTACTGTTTTAGCTCGTTTTTCGGTAATCTCATCCTTTTGAGAAACAGAAGTACCAGTAATTTTTTTCGCTGACGAATCTTGAAGTTTTAAATCTTCTTCATCGGTATCATCAGATTCTTCAGTTTCATCTGATTCATTTTCTTCAAAAGGAAGCAACCATGCCATAAGCATCATTACCAGACCACCAAGTCCGGTAACGCTAGACACTAGAACTTGAGAAGAACCAGCTTGATAGTATATAAGCAAGCCTTCTATCAACAAACAAATACCAATCAAAAAGACCACTACCCTAGCTTCATCCCAAGGCTTAGCAGTGACAGCAGGACTTCCTTCCTGTTTATTTTCAACAACTTCTTTTTTATTATTAGATTCTTCAATTATCTTAGGTTCATCACCCATTTTAAACTCCTCTATGCTGCCTTTTCATCAGAAATCTTAATATTTCGTTCCTTAGGCTGTCCTTTTCCATCAAAAGTAAATTCTTTTATCTTTTCATTATCTTCTAATCTAATAGAAATTGGCTTAGAAATACCACCTTTTTGCATTGTTACCCCATATATAACATCAACAGTTTGCATAGTTTCTTTATTATGAGTAATAATCAAGAATTGAGTCTTATCTGCAAAATTACGAAGCATACGAGTAAAACGCTTAACATTAGCTTCATCCAAGGCAGCTTCAACTTCGTCCAACAAACAAAATGCCGGTGGTTTAACTTCAAGAATAGAGAATAAAAGTGCTAATGAAATCATAGACTTTTCACCACCAGAGAAAAGCTCTAAGGTAGTGAGCTTTTTACCTGGAAGTCTACAAATAACATCTACATTAGAATTAAGAACATCATTCTTATCAGATAGTTTTAAGGTTCCACTTCCACCAGGGAAGAGAATTTCAAAAATATGTTCAAAAGCAGTATTGATAAGATTAAATGCTTCCATAAACTTTTCTGTAGAAGTCTTTTCTATTTCATCAATAAGCTCTTCAAGAGAAGTAGCTGCTTCGTTCAAATCTGCAAGCTG
>JAEEGF010501639.1_pt1 | contig 13572 bp, 11 predicted proteins | sample 9134171 | NCBI WGS metagenome assembly JAEEGF01 (sample SAMN16246542, study PRJNA631951) | gut metagenome | biome: gut microbiome; feature: rumen; material: AP-attached | host: Bos | place: Iran: Karaj | collected 2018-10
CTTAGCATAGCAACCGCCCTCGAAGTTGAATACTCCGTTGTCGTCCCAGCCGTGCTCGTCATCACCGATAAGAAGTCTCTTAGGATCTGTTGAAAGAGTTGTCTTACCTGTTCCTGAAAGACCAAAGAAGATAGCGGTATTTTTACCTTCCATATCTGTGTTAGCTGAGCAGTGCATGGAAGCCATGCCCTTAAGAGGAAGGTAATAGTTCATCATAGAGAACATACCCTTCTTCATCTCTCCGCCGTACCATGTATTGATGATAACCTGCTCACGGCTTGTGATATTGAATGCTACGCAAGTCTCAGAATTAAGACCAAGCTCCTGATAATTCTCAACCTTAGCCTTGGAAGCATTGTAAACTACGAAGTCAGGCTTGAAATCTGCAAGCTCTTCCTCTGTAGGAACAATGAACATGTTCTTAATGAAGTGTGCCTGCCAAGCTACCTCCATAATGAAACGAACTGCCATACGGGAATCCTTGTTAGCTCCGCAGAAAGCATCAACTACAAAGAGTCTCTTATTACAGAGCTCATTCTTAGCAAGCTCTTTAACCTTAGCCCATACTTCCTCGCTCATAGGATGGTTGTCGTTCTTGTACTCGTCAGATGTCCACCAAACTGTATCCTTGGAATTCTCATCCATAACGATGTACTTATCTTTAGGTGAACGTCCAGTGTAGATACCGGTCATAACGTTAACAGCGCCAAGCTCTGTATCAACGCCTACTTCATAACCTGTAAGATCGGACTTCTTCTCCTCTTCATAAAGAAGCTCATAAGAAGGGTTATGAACTATCTCGGTAGTACCTGTAATGCCATACTGGGTTAAATCGATGTTTGCCATTTCTTGACCTCTCTTCTTTAAATATTTTTTTACGAAAAATCTGATATTCTTAACGAAAGCCAAAACCCATGTCGGATTATTGTGACGTTTTTTAATAATATACAGACAATTCGCAGATACACATAAAAATTTCGGGCAAATTTTGCCCACTACTACATTTATACTACAAAGCAAACCTTTTCACAAGAATTTTGGGGCAAAATTGTATAAAATAACTGTAAAATCAGCATGTTATGCCGTTTCATCCTTCATCATCTCATCGTAGCCGTTATAGGCTTTAATTTCACCGCCGGGACTTAGCTTAAATATCATGTCGCACTTCCTTATTGTTGCCATCCTGTGGGCAATCATTACCATGGTACACTGTCCCATCATGGCATCAACTGCTGCCTTCACCTGCTCTTCACTCTCATTGTCAAGGGCACTGGTGGCCTCATCGAACAAAAGAAGTCTCGGCTTCCTGAGAAGTGCCCTGGCTATTGCAATTCTCTGCTGCTGCCCTCCTGAGAAGTTTGCGCCAAGCTCCCTGACTTCCGCATCCAGGCCTCCCGGAAGCGAGTCAACAAACTCATCAAGTCCTATCTGCTTTAATACTTCGCAAACTTCATCATAGGTAACAATTGTCTGTCCATACACCAGATTATCCCAAAGACTTCCGGCAAAAAGAGTAGTCTTCTGAGGCACAACCGCAATCTGCCTCCTGAAGCTGTTCTTCTTTATATCCTCTATTTCAACACCATCTATCAATATCTCTCCACTGTCTTTCTGCAAAAGACCTGTGAGAAGATTCATGATGGTAGTCTTCCCACTTCCAGACTTGCCAATAAAAGCCACACTCTTCCCCGCAGGAATCTTGAAACTAAGATTATTCAGAACCGGCTTATCAGAACCGGGATAACTGAATACAACATTTTTAAATTCTATCTCCCCTTCTATAGCTCTGGTAAATGCTTTTGTTCCATCCGGTTCCACATCATCAGAACACAGAATCTCATTGAGACTCCTGAAGCTCTCGTACCCTTGGGTTACTTCAGGAAGGGCTTCTATGAATTTATCCAGACTGGTAACAAGATTTTCAAAATAAGCTCTGAACATAACTACCATACCTATACTGACTATGTTCTTGGAAGCCAGATATACAGCCATAATCAGGCACATGAGCTGAAAGAGCTGAAATGTCAGAAAACTTGCCGTTTTAAATTTATGGTTAATATAGTCATTCTCATTTCCGGCTCTCTTCACCTTCTGTAGCTGATACGCCAGCATATTGTATTCCGTATGGTTGACACCATGCAGGCGGGTTGTCTGCCACATGGCCTGCATATCTCTTATGACAGCACTGGCCTGCTCATTGGTCTTTCTCTCTTTTTCTGCATAAAACCTGACCGGTTTACTAAAGCTCGTCATGAGGAAAACAGCGATGGGAACCGTTATAGCATAAAAAATAAGCATCGGCGGACAATCCAATATGGTCATAACCAGGATTACAGCCAGATCTGTGATAAGCTGAACCAGGGACTCCAATACCTTTGTCAGCATTTTTCTGACACCTTCGGTATCTCTGATGATCTTGGTAAATATACCTCCTGAAGGTGTCTTATTCATAAACGACATGCTCATAATCTCGAGCTTCTTGAGAACTGAGCTCTTTAGTCCATTCTCAATCTCCCTCAGCTTTTTGTTCATGAGAATATATTCGAATTTAAAGGTGCAGATACAGTTTATGAGAATAAGAATCGCCGATAGCGCGACATAAATTATAGGTTTAGTTGAAAAAAAGCTTTCTCCATCCACAATGGAATCTATGATTGCCGCCGTACATACCGGAACCAGCATCAGCGCCACTCGCTTGACAACTCGGTTTATAATACATAGAACAGCCTTCACCGGGTCCATGGCAACGATCTTAAAAATCCCAAGAGAAGGTTTTTTGGATATCTCCTGCCCTTCCTTTTCATAAAGCTCTAAAATTCGATCCCCAAGTGTCTCATCGGTTCCGGAAAGAGGGATATCAAATACATTCGCATTGCCCAAATAGCTGTAATCAGCCCATCCGGTGCCATTTCTCAGAATAAGGGTATGAATTGACTTCCTTATTTCATCCTCACCCTGTTCTCTCTCTTTATCCGCAACAAAGCCTAATGGCTCCCGGCTCTCACCCGGAATAACAATCCTGATGCTGTAGTGTCTAAAGATCTCACGGATAATAAGTTTTGCTTCCCTATACCCATTTTCTGCATAATCTATCAGAAGTTCCTCGCAGAACGTGAGCCTGGAAGAAATCAGCTTGGGATTGGATACATGTTTTCGAACTTCCTCGGTCAAAGTCTCAATTGCCAAAGAAACTCCCGAGTAATTGCCCTTTTCCAAGTCCAAAGTCCACGTTGTCTTCCCTGTCTTTCGAAAACTACCCGCTGTATTTGTCATTGTCCCGCCTCTCTAAGAAATGCCGGTTTGCTGTTCCGATTACATATTATCCCCCACTCCCAGCTCAAAGCATTTAACCGTATGCGGCATAAGCTCCAGAGTTTTCTTATCCTCCAGTTCAAAGCCCTCTCCTGTCCAGATGTCCGCTGCAGGAAGTTCCTTCTTGTTTTTTATGCCCAGATCCTTGAATTTGACTTTAGCTTTCTGCTTCTCTTCACTTATGTTAAAGAAAGCCACATACATCCTTCCGTCCTTGGTCTGGCTCTTCCAGATAACAAGGTCATCCTTTCTGGATACCTGCTTCGCCTTTCTTCCATACCTGTGCATATCAAGAAGTCGCGTATTTGTCATAAGCTCAAGGGTAAACTCATCGTTATCCCTCATTTCACCGCCAAACATAAGCGGAGATCTGAAAATGCACCACAATGTCATCAAAACCATCTGCTCATCTCTGGTAAATCTGGTGTACCTTCCACCATTATCCCTTGCCACCACAGAAATATGTCCCAGAGGAAGCATGTCACAGTCCGGCCAGTGATCCTTACATCCAACCCCTTCCCAGACGTGAGCTCTTTCAAACATTCCATACAGATCACTCCACTTGTCCCAGAAGTCATCGGTCATTCTCCACATATTAGCATTTTCCAGAAGGAAGTCCTTTTCCTCAATCTTCGCCGGTCCTGGTGAAAGACTTAAGACCATCTGCCTTCCGGAATTAACAATGGCACGCTTAATGAGCTTAATCTCCTCAAGCGCTGCTCCCGGAGTCTCCGGAGCATAATCTGTCCTTGCGATATCATCGACCTTTACATAATCCACGCCCCAGTCCGCATACAGTTTAAAAATAGAATTATAGTACTCCTGAGCGCCTTCTGCAGAGGCATCGACTCCGTACATATCAGTATTCCATTTACATAAAGAAGCAGGATGTGCAATATCCCTGGCAGTTGCCGCAGTCCCTAATATAGGCGTATTTCTGTGAACAGCCTGCCTGGGAATTCCTCTCATAATATGGATTCCGAATTTAAGTCCCATCCTGTGTATTTCTGCCGCAATCGGTCCAAAGCCTTTTCCACCTGCAGAGGAAGGAAATCTGTTAACTGCAGGAATGAGCCTTGAATACTCATCCATTTCAAGTTCTGTAAACTTATGATAATAATGGGAATCTGCCGTTGGCTCATACCACTGTATATCGCAGACTATATATTCCCATCCGAACTCTTTGAGATTTTTGGCCATGTATTCCGCATTTCCGAGAAGAATCTCCTCATTTACGCTGGCTCCATAACAGTCCCAGCTATTCCACCCCATAGGTGGCCTCTTTGCAACATACGATGTATTTCCCATTTTCCCCTCCTGGCTATCCTTGTATTTTTTGACTTATGAATCATGCTATCACGAAAACCGCAGTAAAGCTTACTTCTGATCATTATTGCCTGAAATCCTTATGTAACTTGTACTTGCCTCTTTTAGACGTCTTCTTTAAGAAGTGCCTGATAAATCTCGCGTTTTCCAACACCTCTGTCAGCTGCCACCTTCTTCATGGCATCCTTATGAGAAATCCCCTGCTCCTCATAATATTTCATATGCTCATCAATTGACATCTCCTGCCAGGATTGCCTTTTTTCCTCATCCTGCTCTTCAAGACTCTTTCCCTCTATCACAAGCACATACTCGCCGCGGGGCTCATTATCTCTATAAAAAGAAATTGCGTCCTCTATTGTAGTCGGCCTTACCTCTTCAAACTTTTTGGTAAGCTCTCGGCATATGGAAATACGCCTGTTTCCAAGTGTCTCATAAAGATCATCCAAAGCTGCCTTCAAATGATGGGGCGCCTCATAGACAATCATTGTTCTGCTCTCATCCTTTAAATCCTCAAGAATTCTTTTTCGAGCCTTCTTATCATCCTGAGAGGGCAAGAAACCTTCAAAGCAAAATCTCCTGGTGGACAATCCTGAAAGTGTCAGAGCCGTAATACAGGCCGCCGGTCCCGGAAGCGAAGTCACGGTAATCCCCGCCTTCTGACATTCAGCCACCAGCACCTCCCCGGGATCAGAAATAGCAGGAGTTCCCGCGTCAGTGATAAGTGCCACATTCAGCCCGCTCTGCATCTTCTCTATCAGGTACACTGCTTTGTCATACTTATTATATTCATGATAGCTCGTCATCTCAGTATGAATATCGAAATGATTAAGCAGCTTTATGCTGTTTCTCGTATCCTCCGCCGCTATCAGATCAACGCTCTTTAAGGTTTCCAAAACCCTGAACGTCATATCATCCAGATTTCCTATAGGCGTCGCACATAAATATAGTTTTCCCGCCATTTATTCCTCCATAAGGTACCTAGTAATGTAACTTCCGCTCTCACTTCGCTCACCGGAAGACGTTCGAACCAGCTTCGAAAGAACCTCAGCAAGTGCTCTGCACCTCAATACCCATAAATATCGTAAATTTCCTGCGTATATTTTCCCTGGCTCTCATAGATTATCAGGGGTTTTTCCACCGTAATTCTTGGCCTTCCGCCCCTTGCTCCCTCTATCAGCACCATGCTTGGTTCTTTGTCAACAAAAGGATAAACCAACTTCATCCTCTTTGGTTCAATCTTATATTCATGCATAAGTACCATAATCTCAGTAAGCCTGAATGGTCTGTGGACCATATAAAACTTCCCGCCGGACTTAAGACTTCTGGCTGCTGCCCTTATAACGTCTTCCAGATCGCACATTATCTCATGTCGTGCAATAGCCTTTGGCGCATCGGGATTCTGCAGTCCATGACTGTTTATCATATATGGCGGATTACTGGTTACAACATCAAAAGAGGCAGCCTCAAATAAATGATCTGCCTCCTTAATGTCTCCCTGTACAATTTTAACCCTGGTCTGAAGATCATTAAGAATTACGCTTCTATTGGCCATTTCTGCGGATTCCTCCTGGATCTCAAGACCTATCAGTTCCTTTGCTCCGGTCTTGGCCGCCATGAGGATCGGAATAATCCCTGTACCTGTCCCCAGATCCAGAACTCTTCCTCCCTCCGGTGCATTTGCAAATCCGGACAAAAGAACCGCATCCATTCCAAAACAGAATTTCTCAGGATCCTGTATGATCCTGTAGCCATTTCTCTGCAGATCATCCAGCCTCTCTCCGGGCTTTAGATCAATTGTTCCCAAGTTTTGACTTTCCTTCCTGTTTTTCAATCTTCTCAAGAGCTTCAAGTTCCTTCATCTCTGCATCCTCCTGAGAATTTTTCTTTCCGTTATTATTCTTTTTCTTCTGTTTCTTTTTTATAGACTCAATTTCTTCAAGCTTATATTCGTGAACTTCCTTTTCGTCATCCACATCCACCAGAATCTTAAGTGTCTGCCTTAAAATATTTACGCTTGCCACTTCACCTTCAAGGCCGTCCTTAGCTTTACAGAAATCTCCAACTCCCGGCATCTTGCGGTTCAGTTCCTCATATACATCCTCTTCGTTCTTAAGGCAGCACATAAGCCTTCCGCAAACTCCGGAAATCTTGGTAGGATTAAGAGAAAGACTCTGCTCCTTGGCCATTTTTATGGAAACAGGAACAAAATCTGACAGATAAGAATGACAGCACAGCGGTCTTCCGCAGATACCGTAGCCTCCGATTATCTTTGTCTCATCCCTCACGCCAATCTGTCTAAGCTCGATTCTTGTCTTAAATACAGCCGCAAGATCCTTTACCAGTTCTCTGAAATCTATTCTTCCATCTGCAGTAAAATAAAACAAAATCTTGTTATTATCAAAGGTATACTCTGCATCGATAAGCTTCATTTCAAGGTTATGCTTCTTTATTTTTTCCAGACAAACCTTAAATGCCTCTTTCTCTTTTTCCTTATTGGCTTTCTCCTGCTCATCGTCTTTTGTACTGGCAGTCCTAAGTACAGTCTTAAGGGGCTTTATTACCTCGCTGTCATCTATATCTCTGGGATTTCCCACAACTGTGCCGTACTCAACGCCTCGCGCCGTTTCAACAATTACATGATCACCTTTTTTTATCTCATACTTTCCCGGTGAAAAGAAATAAATCTTTCCGGCGGTTCTAAACCTTACGCCGATTACTTTTGTCATATAAACTCCTTCGAAGCAGCAATAATCTATATCATAGCTAACGACCGGCCTCTTTTATATCAAGAAGTAAAAGCTCCAATGTAAGATCTGTATTCACATTGGCCCTTATCCTGTTCTTGGCGGTCTCCAAACTCTTAATTATATTATTTATGTCTTCGTATGTGTATTTTTTTATAGCACTTCTAATATACGATATCTTATCAGTGAAAATCAAGTGAACATCATCCTCGGTAGCCTTATACACCAGAATATCCCTGTATAAAAAGGACAGTATGTCAAAAAAATCCTCCAGGGGGTCCCCCGATGATGCCTTGACTGCATCTTTCTCTTTTTCCTTATCCTTAGACTTTTTCTTAGATTTTTTCCCGGAACTTTCGGTATCGTCCTCGTCCTCTTCTATCTCGGGTTCATCCTCAGGAGGAGAAAGAAGCATGTGCACTCTGTCCATCATAGAATGGATTTCCATGGTGTCAATCTTAAAAACCAGCTCCACCACAGAATCTTTCAAATTGATAAACCTTTCGTTTGAAGCAAGATCCAGCGCTTTCCCCACATTTCCTCTGGCAAAAGAAGCACATATTGCTGCTTTATAATCCACCACACGCTGCTCTTTCATCAGATACTTTTTAATTTCATCATCTAGTACGGGTTTGACCGGAAGAACAATACATCTGCTTATTATAGTTGGCAAAAAAGCATTTATATTATTAGTCAGAATTATAATGACAATATAGGACGGTGGCTCCTCCAGCGTCTTAAGAAGCGCATTCTGCGCCGCAATTGTCATTTTTTCGCCCTCAGGGATTATATAGATCTTATGATCACTCTCATAGGGCTTTATTATCACGTCATCCCGAAGCTTTTGTCTAATATCGTCCACACCTATACTGTTTGGTTTTTCGTGTGTTATGGTTATTATATCCGGATGACTGTCACTGGCAGCCTTTATGCACGACGGGCATTGGTTGCAGGCTTCTTCATATTCGTTCCTTGTTTCCCTATTTGTACATTGCAGAGCCTTGGCAAATATTCTTGCTATATACGCTTTTCCCGAACCATTTTCACCGGAAATTATATAGGCATGGGATACCTTCCCGGTCTTAAGGGCATTCTGCATATGCTCCTTCATCTGGTCCTGGCCAATAATATCGGAAAAATCTGCCATTTCGCCTCCCCACAATAATTTTTTCACGTAAATATATCAAGCAACAGCCCTTCAATCTGACCTATCTTGGCAAGAATGGCAATGTTGTCATTCTCATCCTTTACAAGTTCCTTTGCAAGCTCATCAAGTTCTTTATCCACCTGACGAATAATACCGTAAACCCTGTGCCTGCCTTTTCTGTCCAGAAAATTCTCTCTGGAAAAAACATGTGACCTGCTCACAACTTCATTCAGAAAATCCTTAATAAGAATCCGATATCTTTGCATATCCTTGATATCATTCTTTTTAGATATTCTTGCTCCCTGCTGAACTATGTCCTGCATCATCAGATTCAGCCGTTCAGCCAGATTAGTATCCTCAAGCTTACTTGTAAGCACAAACTTAAAATCCCCATTTGCCTCCTGAACCTGTTCAGGGGCGGGAACCTGGGCCGCCTGTTGAATATTATTGATCTTAATATCCATCTGCTACCTCCTGACATCAAGTTACTGCTTCATCGCTCCTGAATTTTTTCTCACGAACCGCGCAACTAGTGCACAGTTCTGTCTGAACAGTAACCCCGTTAATACTTACATGATTGCAATTTCAGAAAAGTTCTTTACTTTATTATATAATGAGTTAGAGCCTTGTGGAAATAAACTGCGTTATCTCCGCAATACAATCATCAATTTCTCTGTTATTATAGAATCGCTTCTCTACTCCGGCTGTCTTTATCTTTTCTTCGCTAAAATCTTCCTCGTCTGCCAAAAAACGTCTGCACATTTCATCGTACTTGGGATGTTCCTGCTTTGCCTCACGATGCATAGCCCGCTCCAATCTGATTCTGGCATCTACATCTATTAATATCGGCATTACACTATCTTTTCCAAAGTAATCCCTAAAATAACAAAATGACTCCAGTGTTCCGATTACCAAATAATTCCCGCTTTTAAGGTCAATCTGTCCGTCATCCGCAGTAAAATATCTCCACTCTCCGTAATTTGTGTGATAAGTGCGTTCCTCGATGATTTTCTTTGCTTCCTTCAGCTCCAGATATTCATCTTCAGTTTTAAAAAAATATTGCACACCATCGGTTTCCCCATCTCTCATGGGCCTCGTGGTATAAAGAACCACTTTATTAAGACCCAGATTCTGATTCTGGATCAAGTTCTTATAAATTGTATCCTTACCGGATGTGCTTTTTCCCATCAAAAGAAATATCTTCCCCATTTTGTAACCTGCTCTGTTCTATTTAATTACGAAGAAATGCACATTACTCCTTTTGGGGAATAATGCACATTTCATTTGATTCCTATTACAATTCTTCCACGCGGATCATATTTGTTCTGCCGGGAATTCCCAAAGGAACTCCTGCCGTTAGAACAACCTTGTCGCCCTCTTTAAGATAACCTGCACCCTTTGCGGCATTTATAGCTTCTCTGAAAAGTTCATCAGCAGTATCCTCCTGCCTGATATGCAAAGGAGCTACTCCCCACAAAAGATTTGCCTGTCTGCATACTGTTGGATTTATTGTGCAGGCAATAATCTGGCAATTAGGTTTGTATCTTGAAACCATGTTAGCAGTAAATCCCGACATAGTAACTGTGAGAATAGCATCAGCATTTACTTCAGCTGCAATATTACAGGTTGCGTGGGAAATAGCTGTTGTGGAATCTGTTGGTGCGTAATCTCTTTTCTTGAGTCTTCCTACATAATCTATATCTGCTTCGGTTCTTTCAGCAATTCTCGCCATTGTCTTAACTGCTTCCACCGGATAGTCTCCTGAAGCTGTTTCTCCTGAAAGCATAATAGCTGTAGTTCCGTCATAAATCGCATTAGCAACGTCTGTAACTTCTGCTCTGGTTGGACGTGGGTGATGGATCATGGAATCCAACATCTGAGTTGCAGTGATAACATATTTGCCCTCTGCCTCAGCCATCTTGATCATTTCCTTCTGGATAACAGGAACATCCTCGAAAGGCACCTCAACTCCCATATCACCTCTGGCAACCATGATCCCATCTGCTGTCTCAAGAATTTCCTTAAGGTTATTAATACCCTGAGTACTCTCAATCTTAGCTATAATTTTCATCTGACTGCGATGCTCTTTGAGGATTGCTCTGATGTCCTCCACATCCTCTTTAGTTCTGACAAAAGAAGCTGCAACGAAATCAAATCCCTGTTCACAGCCAAAAATAATATCGCTCTTATCCTGCTCACTGAGGTATGGCATTGTAAGTTTCGCTCCGGGAACATTTACACCTTTCTTATTTGAGATAGGACCTCCGTTTACAACTGTGCAGACAATATCCGTATCGGTCACACTTTCAACCTTTAATTCAATGAGTCCGTCATCAAGTAAAATAGTCATCCCCGGATTACAATCGTTAGTGAGATTTGTATATGTTATGGCAACTTCCTCATTAGTGCCCATAACATCTCTTGATGTAAGGGTAAACCTCTGACCGGCCAAAAGCTCGGTTTTTCCCTCTTCGAAATCCTTAAGTCTTATTTCCGGACCTTTTGTATCCAACATTACTGCTACAGGAAGATTTAATTCATCCCTGAGCTTTTTTATCCTGTCATATTTTCTCTTATGTTCCTCATGAGAACCATGTGAAAAATTGAAACGGGCTACATTCATTCCGGCCAGCATGATTTCGCGAAGCTTCTCCTCACTCTCGCTCGCCGGACCTATGGTGCATATTATCTTTGTTTTGCGCATATTACATTCCTTCCATCTAAAATTCCCTGTACATTCAGCCCCTGATCAATATACCTTCCAATATCTTCAATTGTTTTTCCGGAAAAAACTTCACCGGGAACAATTAATGGTATCCCCGGAGGATAAATATTTATAAAATCACCACTTACCCTTCCCTGTGCCTTAGACAAAGAAACCTTCTCACATTCTTCATCCCAGGCCAAATGAATCTGCTTTGCCGCTTCAGGTAGAGGATATTCTGTAATTGCAACTTCCTCGCAAGAAGGCAGTTCCGAGTTCTCTTTCAAAGTAGCATCAATCTGACATATTGCCTCAATAAGCCTGTCAATGCCCTTTTCTGTATCCCACCCTGATATTATGGCTAAAACATAATTTTCCGCAGCCATTTCCATCTGAAGATTATATTCCTCACGCAGTATATCATATAACTGTTGTCCTGTCATTGCGGTATTTTTGACAGAAATAACGACTTTTGATGCATCTTGTATGACAACAGTCGACGGAATCTTTATATGTTTACAATCTTTTGTTTTTTGCTGTATCTTATTCCTGTAATCCAGCAATTTATCTACATAATTACCGCCATTTTCCTCCATCTCTTTCATACAAAGATCTATGGAAGCCATAAGGACATACGAAGGGCTACTGGACTGATATATTCTTAGGAATCGCTTTAATTTATCTTTGTCCACCAGCTTTCCTCTAACATGTATAAGTGCTGTCTGAGTCATAGATGGCAAAGTCTTATGTACGCTGTGAATTACAACATCTGCTCCGAGGGATACCGCATTTTGTGGGATAAAAGAATATTCTTCATTTGTATGATCTTTATCCGGAATAAATCCAAAATGTGCCCCATGGGCCTCATCTACTATAAGTGGGATATTATTCTCATGGCACAGCCTGGCAATACCCTCTATGTCTGAGCATATTCCTTCATAGGTCGGTGATGTAATAAAAACCGCACTCACTTTATTATTTAGTCTTTTTCCGACATCTTCCTCTGTATATCCTTCCGGCATGCCATAGTAAGAATTCAGTTTGTATGGCAAATATTCTATATTAAGATGTCTAAGGTAAGCAGCGTGATAAAATGACTTATGGCTTCCTCTTGCAGCCAAAATTGTTCCATACTCATTAACCGCAGCAGATACTGCACTTAAAACCCCAGCCGTGCTTCCATTAACCAGAAAAAAAGTCTCATCAGCGCCATAAAGCCTGTTTGCTCTGTTCTGCGCTTCCAGGATTACCCCCTCGGCCGCATGTAGATTATCAAAGCCATCAATCTCTGTTATATCACAACGAAAAGCACCCTTCATCGGGGTGCTTTCTAAATTCCTTTTATGTCCCGGCATATGAAAAGGATACATTTCCGATTCAGCCAGTCTTACAAGTTCCTGGTACAGCTCAGGCATAATTTACTCTTATCTTACCTTTCTTAAGCTTAAGCGTTTCAAGTGTGGAAGCATGCTTATCTGCCAGGCATACAAGCCAGGCCTCTCTGCATCTTGGCGGATTGACAGTCAAAGGCCACATATGCTTTCTTATTATATCTTTTTCTCTCTCAGTTAATACAAAATCCTTTGTAGCATTTTTAAGAGCGATTCCGGGATGATAAAATCCATGAAGTTTGGGATGGATATTCCCCGGAGCGTCTGCAACATGCCAGTCATACAAAAAATAATCATGTAAAAGAGCGCCTCTTATAAGCTCACGCTCCCTTGCCTTTGCTTTAAGGCTTCTGTTCAGTTTTATTGCACACAAAGCTACATGGAGACAATGTTCATATACTGTTACATTGCCATGCTGAATAAACTCCTTCAATCTTTTGAACTTCAAAGAATCAACGATGTCTCCGGCATATTCATAAATAAGGCGTTTATACTCCTCACCACACTCAAGTTCATTAAGCAGCTCCGGATCAAAAGTCTCAGGATCATAGTAGACTATCTGTTTATCTTCTTTGGAAAAACTATACATCAAAAATTCCTCATAAAAAACGTCGCATGGCCTATTTGCATTTATATCATATTCTCACAAAACATACGGTATATGCGTATCATTAGGCCACATTTTACCTTTTATATATTACCACAAAAGTATCTTTATATTATAAAAACATAATTAATAAATGAGAAAAATCGGTAGAAAATTCATTGAATATTATTATAACCGAAGATTAGTTTTATTGGAAAAGATCTGAGAATAAAAAAGAGCAAAAAAAGATGCCTAGAGTCGGAATCGAACCAACGACACGAGGATTTTCAGTCCTCTGCTCTACCAACTGAGCTATCTAGGCATAGTAGCGGGGACAGGATTTGAACCTATGACCTTCGGGT
>JAEEGF012027981.1_pt1 | contig 13572 bp, 10 predicted proteins | sample 9134171 | NCBI WGS metagenome assembly JAEEGF01 (sample SAMN16246542, study PRJNA631951) | gut metagenome | biome: gut microbiome; feature: rumen; material: AP-attached | host: Bos | place: Iran: Karaj | collected 2018-10
AGGGTTCATGGTTACCTTTTGATGTTACCCTTTGCAGTTGCGATGATTTACAAGGAATATGACAGCGCAGAGGCTTTCTTTATTCTGATAGCACTGTCACTTGTGATTGGAATTCTGGGCTCCTCGAAAAAGCCTGCCAATAAAGTAATATATGCAAAAGAGGGTTTTGCCATAACTGCTGTAGCCTGGATTGTTATGAGTATTCTGGGAGCTATACCTTTTGTTATCACAGGAACTATTCCTGACTATGTGGATGCTCTGTTTGAAACTGTTTCAGGATTCACTACCACCGGAGGAAGTATTCTTACTTCTGTGGACCATATAGAACATAGCGTTCAGTTCTGGAGGACCTTTACTCACTGGATAGGAGGAATGGGAGTTTTGGTATTCCTTCTGGCCGTAGCACCCATGGCAGACGGATACAGTATGCATCTTATGAGGGCAGAGAGCCCGGGACCTGTTGTAGGTAAAATTGTTCCGAGGGTAAAAGATACCGCAAAGATTTTGTATCTGATATATTTCGGAATTACTGTTGCCGAGACGCTGCTGTTGGTTATTACCGGAATGCCTCTCTATGACGCCATAACCATTACCTTTTCCACAGTGGGAACCGGTGGATTTGCTGTAAGGGACAGCGGCATGGCGGATTACTCTATAGCCAGTCAGGTAGTTATTATAGTATTTATGGCCCTTTGCGGCGTCAATTTTACGGTTTATTATTTCCTTCTCAACAGAAAGCCCAAAGAAGCTTTTGCCATTGATGAAGTGAAGTACTATTTTGGAATGATGCTGGCGGCAGCAGGTATAATCACTGTAAATATTTATAGGGCAGGGGCTTTTGACAGCCTTAGAATGGCTTTCCATCACTCTATGTTCAATGTTGCGTCTATTATGACCACAACAGGATTTGCCACAGCTGATTTTGATCAGTGGCCTACCTTATCGAGAGTGATACTTGTTACATTGTCACTGGTGGGAGCCTGCGCAGGATCCACAGGAGGCGGTTTTAAATTCTCCAGAGCGCTTATAGTGATCCGTAATGCAAGAAATGAACTTAACTTTATAGTTCATCCCAAAGCTGTGAAAAGAGTATATATGGATGGACATTCGGTAGACGGAACTACAGTTAAGTCGGTTTCTGCTTATCTTGCCATCTATGTTGCGACTTTTATTACATCGGTGCTCTTAGTATCTCTGGACAACTTTGATTTCCAGACAACCGTGACTTCTGTTGTTGCCACACTCAATAATATCGGGCCGGGACTTGGAATGGTGGGACCCACAGGTAACTACTCGCAGTTTTCTTATCTATCCAAGCTTGTCCTCATGTTTGATATGCTGGCAGGGAGGTTGGAACTGCTTCCTATCTTTATAATTCTTAAGCCGAAGACCTGGAGCAGATAAATAAAAAAAAATTATTAAAAAAGTATAAATTTTTTCTAAAAAAAGATTGGAATTTGTGTCTAAATTGTGATAAGATTTATTGGGTTTTAAGAAAAAAACATTTAGACAGGTGATTTCAATGGAAAAGACGGGAAAAATTATATTGGCATCCCTTGTCACAGCAGTGATGACGGGGATTATATTCGGATATATGTTTACTGCCATGGGCACTCATAAAAACGCAGAGATGGCAGTAAATGATGTGATAATGCGTGAAGCTCAGGATACACTCATGGATTATCTTGGCATGAGTAAGGATTCGGAATACGCCCTTGAACCGATGCATATTAAGGGGGAACATGACGAGTGTTGCGGCGAGGTTCCAATGGTCAGGATGACTCAGAGAGTTACTGTGGCTACAGACGATGGGATACTGCCCATAAGCGGTACCGTGACTAAAGTACAGGATAGCTTCTATCCCGGGACCTATGAGCTGAAATTCAGTAATAATGCTTTTCTGACGGATACTGCCAAGGTTCAGGTGAGGATCAATGTCAATAAGGGCGATACAGTTTATATTCTGACCGGAGACAAGAACATTGGTTATACCCAGGTCTCTGAAGTGAATGCCTGTTCAGATAACTGCGTAGTTTTCGATGCAGGGGTCATCTGCGACTATACAATATCCACCACGGATATTGAGAAGGCTCAGGAAACTATGACCAGCATAGCTTCCCATAAATATTAATAAATAGAAATAAAAAAGAGGTATCATCCGTAGATGATACCTCTTATTAAGTATATGCACAAAAGATGTACCGGATAGAATATGTAAAACAGATATTTGAAAATGCCGAGATTTCGTCCGCGCTTTTTGCTGTAGAACAGCATTAGAATAAAGCCGGGGAAAGAGGCATATTCAATGCTTAAATTGGAAATGAATAAAAATCCTCCCAAAAGACGCAGCACCTCATGGTTTCGAAGGAGATAAAAGATGCTGATAAGAAGCACTCCGTACATATCATAGTCTGTGTTGAGGCTGTAAGCTAAGGCACATCCTGAAAAGACAATCAAAATTACCGAAAGCCATGAGATTATGTTTGGTAAATTTTTGGAACGGTAAAAATCCATGAGGCTTTCAATTGCCCACATCACTATGAAGCCTATGAAAAGAGTGAAGTAAACATTACATTGGTCTCCAAGATAAGCCTTGTTTGCGGATAGAGCGGCCGGTATGTCGGTGGTAAAGATCATTTCCTGAGAAAAAAAGATCAGGTCAAAGGGAATCTCGGAAATAAAACCGAAAAGAAGCAGGCTAAAACCGTATCTTAGCCTGCTTCTTGTATGCATGAAACCTTCTACCAGGAGAAATGCAAAAATAGGAAATGCTGTTCTGCCAACAGATCTAAGGAAAACGTATAACTTATTAAGTTCATCTATGGATAGGTTCCCCTGATATCGGCCATACCTGACCACAGGATACATTATTCCGCCTGTGATATGGTCAATCAACATTGATATGCAGGCTACTATCTTAAGTACGTTTCCGTTTACTTTTTGAAATCTTGTTATTGGCATTTTCGCTTTTGCCTTCTTTACTGGAATGTTACGTTGTCCCATGTGTCTGATGGGATAAGTGAGATATAGGTTTTTCCTGTGTTGATCTCAAGCTCGTCGCCGTTGTCATCATAGTACTTTGTAAGGCCTGTCTCTGAAGTCTTGTTCCAGGAAATGACTTTGGCTACACCATTGGTGAGATACCATCCTGTCTGGCCGGGATCGATACAGTTGTAGATAAGATAACCGTGATCGTCAAGCTGTGTAAAAGTACAATTCTGAAGGATTACATTCTTGAAACTAAGGGGAGCGCCGTCCTCAGCGTCTTCGTGGCGTTCGCCGTACTCATAGTATTCATATTCGCAGGTCTCGCTGTTGTAAATCAGCTGAGATGAATTGTGCTTGAAAGGAAGAGTCACAATTGTTGCGGGATAAGTATTGGGGTACTTGTCCTCCAGATGAAGCTCGGTACCGTATTCAACGAAATTGAAGTGGCTTCCGGGATTTGCAAACTCGTTGTAAGTGGTTGAATAAGCAGCCTTGCTTGAATAGTTATTAAAGTTGCTCTCAAGGTCGCCGCTTACGATATACTCTGTGAACTCACGGGCTTTACCGTTGTTGATTCGTGAAAAAGTTCCTGAGAAGTGAGAAGCCCATTCTTTTGCAAAATACTGATCGTTGTAGTAAGGACCGCCATCGTGGCAAAGAACTGCGTTCCACTCTGATGCAAGAAGGATATTGGTGGGACGTGTACTTCTGATACTACCAAGCTGCTCAATACTTCCCCAGTCCTTTACGATACACATAAGACGGGTAATACGGTCGTTGGCTGTGCTGTTCATGAGCTCATAGACAACATCTGCCTCGGATGTTCCATAGTGTGGAAGAGCAGTCTTTTCATTGTCTACCATAGCTGCAATCGGACGCTGATCCTTCAGCTCTTCGCTGATGGGCTCACCGGTGATCTCGCTGATATACATGCCTTCCGGAAGAACATAGGGTTCGCTCTCCTGTGAGGGCTCCTCTGCGACTTCCTCAGTCTCTGCGACAGGTTCTGCTGTATTTTCTGCAACTTCGGTGTTATCAATCTTTTCAAAAGAGATGCCGGAGGAACTTTCGGCTGTGTCTGCCTCTGTCTCTGAACCGCATGCCGCTACAGACATGACCATAACTGCACAAAGCGCTGCAGCGATAGTCTTTTTACCAAATTTTGTAATATACATTATCAATTCTCCCTTAAATAAATATACATATCATTTCTATTTTACCAAAAGTACTAATCTTGGGCAATACAATGTTTTTTTGACCATGATAGGCTATAATGATAAGAGGAAAATGATGTTTCTATGATAGGAGCGAAATATTATGAAGCTGACATTCATCGGAGCTGATCATGAGGTCACAGGAAGCTGTCATTTCATTGAAGCCTGTGGCAAAAATATACTTGTGGATTATGGTATGGAGCAGGGAAAGGATTACTTTGAAAACGTTCCGCTGCCGGTCTCCGCACCTGAGATTGATTATGTTTTTCTGACTCATGCCCATGTGGATCATTCGGGCAATTTACCGTTGTTGTATGCTAAAGGCTTCAGGGGAAAGATTTTTGCCACGGTAGCCACTTCGGATCTGTGTAGTATTATGCTCCGTGACTGCGCTCACATTCAGATGCAGGAAGCGGAATGGCGCAACAGAAAGGCCAAGAGAACCAAGGACCTGGCACAGATGGAGCCTCTCTATACCATAGAGGATGCAGAGAAGACCATTAAGACCTTTATACCCTGCGAATATGATCGGGAGATTCAGGTTTGCGAGGGAGTAAGGATTCGTTTTACCGACATAGGGCACCTTTTGGGGTCTTCCAGTATCGAAGTGTGGCTCACTGAGAAAAACGCCACTAAAAAGCTTGTCTTTTCCGGGGATATAGGCAATAAGAACCAGCCGCTTATAAGAGATCCGCGGTATACCGAAGAGGCCGATTACGTCATCATGGAATCCACCTATGGCGACAGGCTGCATGCTGCGCAGCGCCCTGACTATGTGGGTAATCTTGCGAAAATCCTGGACAGAACATTTGCAAGGGGCGGAAATGTGGTAATACCGTCATTTGCTGTGGGAAGAACCCAGGAAATCCTGTATTTTATAAGAAAGATAAAAAAGGATGGGCTGGTGACCTCAAGGCCAAACTTTGCAGTGTTTGTAGACAGCCCCCTCGCAGTGGAGGCAACGCAGATTTTTGAGGACAATCAGTATGACTGCTACGACGAAGAGGCCATGGAGCTGGTGAAAAAAAGGATCAACCCCATTGTCTTTCCGGGGCTTAACCTGTCCATCACTACCGAGGAGTCAAGGGCCATAAATGAGGATCCGGAGCCCAAGGTCATTATTTCTGCTTCGGGAATGTGTGAAGCCGGAAGAGTAAGGCATCACCTTAAGCATAATCTGTGGCGTGAGGAGTGCACTATTTTGTTTGTGGGATACCAGTCTGTGGGAACCACCGGAAGAGCCATCGTTGATGGTGCGGACCAAATAAGGCTTTTTGGCGAGACGATAGATGTAAAGGCTGAAATCTGCCAGCTTGAAGGACTGTCCGGTCATGCAGACAAGGACGGGCTTATTGAATGGCTGAAGGGATTTAACAGAAAGCGCCCCAGGAAGGTATTTGTGGTACACGGAGAAGACGGCGTGTGCATGTCTTTTACCCAGTGCCTCAGAGAAGAATACGGATTTGACGCATATGCGCCCTATAGTGGCACAGAATTTGATATAATATCCGGTAATATAATTAAAGAAGCAGTGCCGATTCCAGTCAAGAAGAAAGAGTCCACCCTTGTCTCCGATGTATATGCGAGACTTAAGGCCGCAGGTGCAAGACTTATGGGCATCATAGCAAGGTCTGAGGGAATGACAAACAAGGACAAGGCAAAGTTCGCAGATCAGATAATTGCGCTGTGCGATAAATGGAGTAAGTAAAAAAGTTGGAGGAGTAAAGAATGGCTATAGCTGATGAAATCTTTATAAACATGTGCAGGGACATACTTGAAAACGGCACATCTACAGAGGGAGAAAAGGTAAGGCCCCACTGGCCGGACGGAACCCCCGCATACACCATAAAAAAATTCGGGGTGGTAAACAGATACGATCTTTCCAAGGAATTTCCCATAATGACCTTAAGGAAGACCGCCCTTAAGAGTGCTACCGATGAGATTCTCTGGATATATCAGAAAAAGAGTAACAACATCAATGACCTTAACAGCCACATCTGGGACGAGTGGGCTGACGAAAACGGGTCCATCGGAAAGGCTTATGGCTATCAGATCGGGCAAAAGAGCATTTATAAGGAAGGCGAGTTTGATCAGATGGACAGAGTCCTTTATGATCTTAAGAACAATCCTTTTTCAAGACGTATCATGACCAATACTTACGTATTTTCAGATCTTCATGAGATGAACCTCTACCCATGTGCTTATTCTGTTACCTACAATGTTACTCAGAAAAAGGGTGAGGACAGACTGACCCTTAATGCGATTCTGAATCAGAGATCACAGGATGTTCTTGCGGCAAATAACTGGAATGTGGTACAGTACGCAGTATTGGTGCATATGCTTGCACAGGTACTTGATATGAACGTGGGCGAACTGGTTCATGTTATAGCGGATGCCCATATCTACGACCGTCACGTTCCCCTTATAAAAGAACTCATCGAGAGAAAACCTCTCCCGGCACCGAAGTTCCATCTTAATCCTGAGATTAAGGATTTTTATAAGTTCACGAGAAATGACGTCTCTCTTGAGGGTTATGAAGTTGCCGGAGAGCAGCTCAAAGATATCCCGATAGCCATCTGAGCGATATAGGTACTGAGCAAATACAACATTTTAGGAGAAAAAGATGAAAGCAATAGTTGCGGTTGACAGCAATTGGGCCATAGGAAACAAGGGACAGCTTCTTGTAAGTATACCCGCGGATCAGAAGGACAACTTCAGGCGAAGGACCCTTGAGAAAACAATAGTATATGGAAGAAAGACACTGGAGACATTTCCTCAGAAGATGGTCCTTCCCAAGAGAAGGAATATTATTCTCTCCACCAAAGAAGACTATGCCGTAAAAAATGCAGAGGTGGCTCACAGCAGAGAGGAATTGCTTGAACTTCTTAAAAATGAAAACTCCGATGATATATATATTATTGGCGGAGCCACAGTGTACAAGGAATTTCTGGATCTTTGCGATACTGCGATAGTTACATTCATAGATAAAGAATACGAGGCGGATAGTTATTTCCCCAACCTTGATCAGGACCCTGAGTGGATATTACAGGAAGTGAGCGAGGAACAGGTGTATTTTGACATCACCTATACTTACAGGATATATGTAAGAAAATAAAGAAAGCAGGTTTATTCATGAAAAGAAGAAAACGTGCACTTATTTTGATAAACAAAACTGCAGGTACCGGAAAGGCAGGAAATGATGTCCTGGATATTGTGACAAAATATGCGGCAGCAGGCTATGAGCCGGTGATATATCCCATCATTCCCGGAACCAAATTTACATCAGAGGTTCTCATAGACAGATATTCCGAGGAGTTTGCTGATGCCAAGGAGGTATTGGAAAAACCTGAAAGCGCCAAGGGAAAGATATCGGTTGTTCTTTGCAGCGGCGGAGATGGTACTTTGAACCATGTCATGAATTCTATCATGGCGCTTGAGAATAAGCCGCTTCTTGCCTACATTCCATCGGGCAGCACCAACGATTTTGCCAAGGGGCTTGGTATTTCGTCAAATCATACTGCGGCTATAGACACAGCGCTGAACGGCAAGCCCTTTTCCTATGATGTGGGAAAGATGAACGACAGGTATTTTAACTATGTAGCTGCATTTGGCGCATTTTCCAAGATCAGCTACGCAACAGATCAGGAACTGAAAAACGTTTTAGGATACGCTGCTTATATTATCAGCGCCATAGCGGAGCTCCCACAGAACATGAGCTATAGTTGCCATATGCAGATAGAGGCAGACGGCCTTAGAGAAGAGGGAGATTTTATTTTCGGGGCAGTGAGCAATTCGGCATCCGTTGGGGGGATGATCCTGTTCGGAGATGAACAGATACTCCAGGATGACGGCCAAATGGAGCTTCTGCTCATAAGAGCACCAAAGAATTTTGCGGAGTTTAACGCCATTATAGCGGCACTTGCCACTAAGGCTCCCGATAATCCGTACATAACCTACAAACAGGTAAAATATGCAAGGCTCACCTCGGATACAGAGGTTGAATGGACTCTGGACGGCGAATACGGCGGGGCATCCATGGAAACTGACGTCTCTGTCATGAATAAAGCCATTACCATTATGACTAATAAATTTTGAAATTGAGGAAGTTTTATGTTCGATACGATTGCACTTGTTAAGTGCGATACCTATGACCATTTAGAAGTAAAAAATCAAATGGTCAAAATGCTGGAGGAAATAGACGGGCTGTCTTTTGTAAAGCCCGGAATGAAGATTGGAATAAAGGTAAACCTGGCAGCAGGCATGGCCCCTGAGAAATCGGGAACCACCCACCCAATAGTCATAAGGGCCTTAAGTGAGCTCCTTATGGAAAAAGGTGCCTCAGTAATTATCGGAGACAGCCCGGGAGGAATCTATACCGACTGGTTCGTAAATAATATCTACAAAGCCTGCGGACTTGTGGACATGGTAGAGGAACTGGGGCAGGGGGCTTCTCTGAACCAGGATTTTAGTGAGAAAAATGCAGAATACCGGGACGCTGTTATGATAAAGACCTTCACCTACACCGGGTGGCTTGACAGCGTGGATGCAATCATAAACGTATGTAAGCTTAAGGCCCACGCAATGCTGGGAATGACAGCTGCTGTAAAAAATATTTTCGGAACCATACCGGGACTTACAAAGCCCGAGTATCACATGAGATTCCCCGAAAAAAGTGATTTTGCAAATATGATGGTGGACCTCAATGAGTACTTTAAGCCTGCTTTATATGTGGTCGATGCCATTGATGGCATGGAGGGAAACGGGCCCACTGCCGGAGAGGTAAGGCATATCGGAGCTCTTTTGGCTTCTAAAAAGCCCTATGCTCTGGATCTTGCCTGCGCTAATATAATAGGTATGGACCTGGCGGATGTGGAGACCATGGTGGTAGCTGCAGACAGAGGCCTTGGGCCAAAAACACTTGATGAACTGAGCATAGTTGGTGATACTACTTTAGAGGAAGTGCGGGTACCTGACTTTAAGAGAGCAACCATCCAGAGGAGCATCGGATTTACGCAGAAAGGACCTTTCGGATGGGTTCAGGGAGCTGCGGTAAAGATTGTGCTTAGTACCAGACCGGGATTAAAGAAAACAGAATGTGTAGGCTGCAAAAAGTGCTATAACATATGTCCTGCCCACGCCATAACCATGGTGCCTTACAAGAATGGAAGCATCCCGAAAATAGACAGAAGCAAATGCATTAAGTGCTTCTGCTGCCAGGAATTTTGCCCCAAGGGTGCCATGAAGGTCCATTACAATTTACTTGGAAAGATTGTTAATCGTATTAACAATTAAGAGATACGACTAATGTTTATTTATGAAAAGAAGCAACATAAGAAGGACGGTCATGAATATCTGGAGATTACCGGCTTTGAAGGCAGGGTGACGGATATGGTGGTTCCCGAAAGGATAGAGGGGACACCGGTGGAGGCCATTGGAAACCACGCCTTTTCCGGTAGGAGCGATATAGTGAGCATTTCTCTTCCGGAGACCATTAAGACCTTGTACGGCTTTGCTTTTCACGACTGCAGAAATCTTAAAAAGATTACACTGTTTGACAGTCTTGATGATTACTACGACGGAGTATGCAGACAGTGCGACAGCCTTGAAGACATAGAGATTACGGTAAACAGAAGCTGGTACGAAGTAATCAGGAATTTCCTTGCCGACAGCGACATGACTTTAAGATTTTTGGTTCATAGTAAGAAGGAAGGCAGTGGGGACTATTTTACATCCTGCCTAACGTTTCCCGGTTATGTTTATGATTTCAATGAAAATACCATGGCCAGGACCATTCAGTTTACAATCGCCGGTTCGGGGTATGCCTACAGGGAGTCTGTGGACAGAAGAAAAATAGACTATAGGCAGTACGACAATCTTTTTGCCAAGGCCGTGATTGACGGAGCTGTCATTGCTCAGGACATTGCCATAGGAAGGATTCTTTATCCTGTGGAACTGGATGACATCAGCAGGAAAAAATATGAGGATTATCTCAGGGACAACGGCAGCAGCGTCTTAAAAAGGCTCATAGATAAGGCAGGGGAACAGACAGGGGCTCTTGATACCTTAAAGAAGTTACTGGAATACAGTCTTTTTGTTGAAATTGATATAGATAATGCTATAAAATATTCTGCAGCAAGCGGAAAAACTGTCATCAGCGCCGTGATCATGGATTTACAGGGGAGTAAAAACGAAGCGGACGGCGGATTTTTTTTATGAGTGGGGAGTTGTAATTGGAAGCAATTGATAAAGAAAAAAGAAAAACAAGAATTTCTATAAGAAGAAAACTTCAGGTGCTTGTGGTGCTCATCATTGCCGCAGCCCTTTTTCTCACAAACCTCATTGGCGTCATAAGCATGCTCAGGATCAGGAAGCAGGCCACCGACGTATTTACCATGCGTATGGAGAATAATCTGGTAAATACCGTGTCCGGAAAGGCTGATCTTGCCAATGCCGAGTTCGAAAGATACATGAGCTATGTGGCTTCTTTTACGGACTATGTCCACGGACTTTATGAGCATCCGGAAAGATACTCGAAAAGAGAAGTAATGCCTCCTTCCCTTGAGGACGGAGAGGAATATACTATCAAGAGATATCTGAATGACTCGGGACTTAACTATGATGACCTGCGGGAAGAGTGTGAACTTTTGGGAAATGTGGAGCAGATATTTGCGCCTACCTTAAAGGCTTGTGATGATGAGATGCTGGCAATTTACGTATGCTCCGAATCCGGTCTTGAGGTTTCCTACGACAGAGACTCAGCTCTTATGACCAATCCTGATGGTAAAGAAGCCTATTTTGACCATTTCAGCAGACCCTGGTACCAGCTGGCCAAAGAAAAGCAGGACGTTGTATTTACGGATATTTATGAAGATTCCTATGGCAGAGGAAATACGATCACCTGTGCGGCTCCTTACTATAATGCAGACAACGAGTTTGCCGGCGTTATCGCCATCGATATGTTTATAGATGAATTCTACTCTGTTCTGGTAGATTTCGATATTCTTCCCGGCAAGCTGGATTTCGCTTTCCTGGTGGATGGAAACGGCTATGCGGTGTCGCCTTTGTATCGCGACCTCAATATCAAAGATGATGAAGATATAGGCCCGGAAATTACACAGAAAATCCTGACAGGTGAGACCGGTGTCTCTCTCGGAGAGTCCGGAATCTACTATGCTTATGCTCCCATACAGGGGGTAAACTGGAAGCTGTGCCTTCATGTACCTCAGAATGTGATACTTGAGCCTGTTCAGGAGATGAGCAAAAAAATATATTCCTCTATGGTAGGTTTTCTGTTAGTATTTATAGTTATCTCCATTGCCATTCTTTTTGTGGTCAGAAAGTTTGCCCTTGGAATCACGCAGCCACTCTATTCTCTTAAGCGGGATGCGGAAGAAATCAGTAGTGGTAACCTTGATCACGTTGCAAAGGTCTATGACAACGATGAGATCGGGGACCTGGCTGTCAGCTTTAATAACATGGCTATTTCTCTCAAGGATTACATCAAGAACCTTACCTTAGTCACAGCGGAAAAAGAGAGAATAGGAGCAGAGTTAAACGTAGCAACCCAGATCCAGGCAGACATGCTGCCCAGAATATTCCCTCCTTTCCCGGAAAAGAAGGAGTTCGACCTCTATGCGACCATGTCTCCCGCCAAGGAGGTTGGAGGCGACTTTTACGATTTTTACCTATTGGATGATGATCATCTGTGTATGGTAATGGCTGACGTTTCAGGAAAGGGTGTTCCTGCGGCACTGTTCATGGTCATAGCCAAGACTCTTATCAAGAACAGGGCGCAGCTTGGCGGTTCTCCCTCGGAGATCCTAGCATATGCCAATGAACAGCTTTGCGAGGGAAATGATGCGGAGCTCTTTGTTACGGTCTGGATCGCTATCTTGGAAATATCCACGGGAAAAGGCGTTGCGGCCAATGCCGGACACGAATATCCGGTAATAAAGAGGGCCGGTGGTGACTATGAGTTTGTAAAGTATAAGCATTCACCTCCTGTTGCAATCGTAGAAGAAGCAGAGTTTGAAGAGCACGAGTTTGAGATGCATCCCGGAGACAGACTGTTTATTTACACGGATGGTGTTCCGGAAGCAACAAGCTCTTCGAATGAACTTTTCGGAGAAGACAGAATGCTTGCTGCCCTCAATGCGAATAAAGATGAGACAGTGGAAAAGGTTCTTGAAAATATGAAGAAGTCCATAGACGAATTTGTAGGGGAGGCACCTCAGTTTGACGACATAACCATGCTCACCCTTAATTACTATGGAAAACAAAGTTAAAAAAAGTTTTAGTGAGGTTTTATGAGTATTTTAAACGTTGAACACCTGACACATGGCTTTGGAGACAGAGCCATTTTTGATGATGTGTCATTCAGGCTCTTAAAGGGAGAACACATTGGTCTTGTGGGAGCTAACGGCGAAGGTAAGTCCACTTTCATGAATATTATTATAGGAAAGCTTATGCCCGATGCCGGAAAAATAGAGTGGGCGAAAAACGTTAAGGTTGGATATCTTGACCAGCACGCTGTCCTAAAGGAAGGGATGACCATAAGGGACGTTCTGGCTTCTGCCTATGAACCCCTTTACGACATGGAGCGCAGAATGAATGAAATCTGTGACGCCATGGGGGATGCCGATGAGGCTACATTGGAAGCTTACATGGAAGAGCTGGGAACTATACAGGATCTTTTGACAAATCATGATTTTTATCTTATAGATTCCAAGATAGAAGAGGTTTCCAGGGCACTGGGATTTTTGGATTTAGGCTTGGACAGGGATGTAACTGAGCTTTCCGGCGGACAGAGAACCAAGATACTTCTTGGGAAGCTCCTTTTGGAGAAGCCGGATATTCTTTTGCTGGACGAGCCCACCAACTATCTTGACGCAGAGCATATCGTGTGGCTTACCAGATACCTTCAGGAATATGAGAACGCCTTTATCCTCATATCCCACGACATTCCTTTTCTGAACAGCGTTGTAAACATTATCTACCACATGGACGGACAGTATCACAGCCTTGACAGATATGTGGGTGACTATGACAAGTTCATGGAAGTTTATGAGATGAAGAAGGCACAGAGAGAGGCTGCTTACAACAGGCAGCAGCAGGAAATCGCAGATCTCAAGGACTTTGTGGCAAGAAACAAGGCAAGAGTTGCCACCAGAAATATGGCTATGGCCCGTCAGAAAAAGCTGGACAGCATGGACATAATCGAGAAGATCCAGGAAAAGCCAAAGCCGGAATTCAACTTTAAGACAGCAAGAACACCGGGCAAGGTGCTCTTTGAGACAAAGGATCTGGTAATAGGCTATGATGAGCCGTTATCATCACCTCTGAACATTACCATGGAGCGGGGATCAAAAAT
>JAEEGF011959603.1_pt1 | contig 13570 bp, 11 predicted proteins | sample 9134171 | NCBI WGS metagenome assembly JAEEGF01 (sample SAMN16246542, study PRJNA631951) | gut metagenome | biome: gut microbiome; feature: rumen; material: AP-attached | host: Bos | place: Iran: Karaj | collected 2018-10
GGTGGCCACTCGTGCAGTCCCGAGTACAAGCACGAGGACAATCGCACGGCGGAGCAGATGGTCGTCCTGGACGAGATTTTCACGTTGCTGCATGCCATCTATCCCGATGCGCGGATCGTGGGGCACTGCGAACTCAATCCCCGCAAGGCCTGTCCTTGTCTCGATCCTCCGGCGTCAGTCGAGTACAGTTATATCTTTAATCATCACGAATTAGAGAATTAAAGAATTGACTCTGAGAAGGCGATATATCTTTCTAAGGAGGTGAAAATGGCAGACAACCTCGGCCCCAATGGTCGCTTCGCTCAAAATCTTTCAAAAATATTATATAAAATCTAACAATCCTCACTTGAAAGATTTTTTATTTTTATTTTGTGAGATTTTGAGCAAAGCGACAACATTGAAAGCAAGGTGAAAATGGCAGACAACCTCGGCCCAATGGTCGCTTCGCTCAAAATCTTTCAAAAATATTATATAAAATCGAGCAATCACTTGAAAGATTTTTAAATTTTATTTTATTAGATTTTGAGCGCAGCGACCTACATTGAAAGTAAGGTGAAAATGGCAGCGGCACTGGCATCAATAGCCGTGCCAGGCTGCCGGAAAATGAGCAGGTCCAATACCTGCAAAAAATCGCACTTCGTGCGGAAAATCCTCCGGCCCCCAACATAATATGGACAAGGCGTATTTTCCGCGTCAGCGATTTTCTGCTGCCATTGAGGCAGCACATTTTCCGGCAGTAGAGACAGGGTATTGAGCCCGCCGTCTCCTGCCATTTTCACCTTCTTATAAAATTCTATAATTCGATAATTCGTGATAAATCAGAATTTCGTATGAAACATATTGTTGAGAGCGTGGAGGAGATGTACCACGCAAGAGAGCCAACTGGAGAGGTGATTGTCGATGCAGTTCTGGACATCCTGCGCCATTTCAAGCTCATCTATCCGGAAGATGTGGCTCTGCTCATGGATGTCAAGGTCCGAGATCTGAGGTCAGCCTGGTATATGCTGACGGGAACGAAGCTCATCGACGTGATCACCCATTGGCGCGTGATGCAGGCACAGGACTGGCTGCGCAAGCGCATCGGCGAAATGAGCACCGAGAGCCTCACGAAGGGGGAGCTGGTCAAACTGCTCAATGAGACGGCTCTACGCTGCGGATGGAGGTCTGAAAAGGTGATGTCGCACGTCTTCAAGCGATTTTGTGGCATTTCAGCGCTCGAGTGGCTGAAGAATATTTCTTAAGGCGAAATAATCTTTTTAAGAAGGCGAAAAATGGGCAGGAAAGAATGAAGTGCTTCCGATGAAGCACTGACGTCTATGGCGAGCTTGTCAGCTGAAAGCAAGCTTTCTTCTGCCAATCTCTCCACATCCGTCACCCTTCGGGTTCATCATTCTTCCCTGCCGAAAATCGCTTCGCAGCAAAATCCTAAAAAATCCTGCTATCCAAACTATTAGGGATAAAATTCTGCTTGTTCTGATCAATAGATCACGGATAACTAAGATTAAACGGATATCGGTGGGTCGAAGGGGAGGCAGAGTGCGTTTCTTCGCCGCACTCAGCGCGGATAACACGGATGCAGGTCCGAATTAGGGCACACAGATTTCACAGATTTACACAGATTTCTGTATAGCCCCGAAGGGGCGAGAAGATTACAGACGGGGGTGTTAGCCCCCGGTGATTGGTAACCCACATACGGAAGCCCTGTAAGGGCGACAAGATGGTCTTTCGTGCCTTCAGCACTCCTTTTGTTTGGGCCCGATAAAACGGGGGCTTGTTCCCTTCGGTCACTTCACCCCCGCCTGTAGTCTTTTCAGCCTTTCAGGCTTAGGTGTGGTCGAACAGAATTTTATCCCAAAGGTTGGACGAACAAAGATTTTTTAGGATTTTTGGAAGATTTTCGATTTGCAATGATGATGACCCGAAGGGTGGGGAATGGCTTTCAGTCAGCATCGGGGAGCTTGCTCATCGATGATGAACGGAAGACAGGCACCAGGTGGCTCATCGGAGCCACCTCAGCATTGCAAATCCATTTTTCATCTTTTAAAATCATTTTCATCTTTTCATAAATTCATTTATCGTCTTTTCTCAAATCGAGGAAGCACTCTGACGGCCGACAGGGTGCTTCCTCTTTTTGCGCAAGCATTACAACGGCCGACAGGATATTTGCTGCGATAGGATGGAGTACTCCAACGGCCGACAGAGTGCTCGATGCTTCGGGATGGAATACGCTCACGGCCGACAGGATACCCGATGCGATGGGATGGAGTACTCCAACGGGCGACAGAGTACTTGCTACAACTGCGGAAATACGCTCACGGCCGACAGAGTATTTCCGCAATTTGCGCAAGCATCGTGACGGCCGACAAAGTACCCGATGCTGCAGGATGGAATACGCTAACGGCCGACGGAATACCCGATGCTACAGGATGGAATACTCTATCGGCCGTCAGAGTACTTGCCACAACGGCGGAAATACTCTGTCGGCCGACTTGATTCTTCCTCGATTTTTTAGAACACGAATCGCGATTTTTTTCTTAAACACGAATTATCATGTAATTGATCACGAATTTTTCATGAATTATATTTTTTAAGGGACATGAATCGCACGTATCTACACACTAGGTGTGGTCGAGCAGATTTTTCTTTTTTAACGTTAATGCCCATTAATTAGCCGTATAATTATTCGTTAATGAAAAGATGCACTGCGTGCGGAAATATTTGCTTGCCCCTTTTCTCTTTGTCCTCATTTTTCGTACTTTTCGTCTTTTCGTCTTTTTTCGGAATTAGTTTGGGGTCGATGGCAGGGTGAGATGCTTATAGGAATAGGACGAGGAGCATCAGGAGGAAGAGGGTGCGGAGGAGGGTGTGGGTGAATGATGGCTGGTAGGTGGTGCGTGGCTTGCGGGGTGGTCGGGTGGACTTCTTGGGGATCCTTAGCATTTTGGGATTGATGAAGATCCAACAGCTCACTGACGATGGTGTGATAATGTATTTGTTATTGCTGGCCGCGGTGATCCTATCGGCGATGGATTGCCAAATGGGACCGTGCGAGGGTTCGGTGGTGTCGGGGTAGTAGATGTAAACCCAAAGATGGCACATTTCGTGCAGCATCGTGTTTTCGATTTCTACCAAGGGGTAATCGAAGTACTTCGAACACGCTATGACATACCTATATACAACTGTGCCATCGGCCTGCTTAGACCACAATCTATTGCAATATCCATAGAGTTTGGACGACTTTGAGATCTTGAATTCCGGTGTCGGGAGGCAGCCCTGGAAGTATTGTTGGTTGAAGCGGTGGAAGGTCTGCTTCATGAGGCGGATGGTGGGGAGCATAGGGATTCTGTTTTGGTTTTGTGCTGCAAAGTTAGGACTTTTTTTTTGATTATGTCAAATAAATTATACGTAGAAATATTGATTTTAGTGATGCTTTTTTCTTTAACACGAATTATCATGTAATTGATCACGAATTTTTCATGAATTATCTTTTTATGAACACGAATCGCACGAATTTACACGAATCTTATTTCTTTAACACGAATTACCATGAATTAGCCACGAATTTCTCATGAATTATTTTTTTGACCACGAATCGCACGAATCGACACGAATCTTTTTTCTTTAACACGAATTATCATGTAATTGATCACGAATTGTTCATGAATGATAGAATTACGAAGAAGAAGAAAAAAAAGCTTTGCAATTGTTTAGGACTTCGTCCTTTGTGCTGCGCTATATCGTCAGTCATCTGCGAGAGGGAGCTCTCGCAACTGACTGCCAATATATCTCAGCGACCATCTTCGATGGCCTAAACAATTGCAAAGAGAAAAAGTCCTCCAATACCTTGGAGAAAGAAAAAGGGCTTCGCCAGAAAATGCCATCCGGATACTGATTTTTATTATCACGAATTTGAGAATTTCTATAAGAAGATGAGAAATGGATTCATGAAGATGGTGCTGCTTGATAGCAGCACTGATGGACAGGAGTGAAGCGCCATCTGAAAGCGAGCTTTCTGTTGTCGCTCCTCTCCCATCCATCACCACTTCGTGGCCTTCATCTTCATGAATCGAAAATATCTTGGAAAATATTTAAAAATCGAATCGCACGAATCTACACACTTTTTTCTTTAACACGAATTATCATGTAATTGATCACGAATTTTTCATGAATGATAGAATTACGAAGAAGAAGAAAAAGTTCTCCAATACCTTGGAGAAAGAAAAAGGGCTTCGCCAGAAAAAGCCATCCGGATTCGGGGTTCTTAAACACGAATTACCATGAATTAGCCACGAATTTTTCATGAATTATCTTTTTATGAACACGAATCGCACGAATTTACGAATAGGTTTCTTTTTAACACGAATTTGTGGTATAAAAAGGTGATTGAGTCTTTGGAATTTATTTTTTTATGCATTTATTGCATTTTGTAGAACGCATAATTGTTTGTTTTAAATATTTAATGTATATTTGCGCGACCATTTCGTTCACAATATGAAAATCTGATAAACTATGCAAACATTCTATCACGGCACGTCGGTGCTATTCACGAAGTTTGATCTTTCGCATGCCCTGGAGGGTGATGGGAAGGTGAAATTCGGATATGGAGTCTATGTCACCTCACACTACCGCTCGGCTGCGCACTATGCTGGTGCCAACCCTGATGCGACGCAGTATTATGTCTATACCGTGGAGGTTCCCGACATCAGGGATGATAACTACATCGCGTTCAAGGAGCCCGTCAATCCTGCCATCGTCGAACGTGCCGAGCAGAAACTGGGCGAAGCCATTGCGGAGAAGTTCACCCAGGACGGCAAGGACTTCCGCAAGTTCCTTGCGAAGAAACTCACCGGGAAAGTGGACCTGCAGGGCGAGAAGGCGGCTTCGGCCTTTCTGCTGGATATCGGTGTGGACCTTATCGTATGGCCGTATAACTGGAAGAACCCTGCGCTGGGCACCAACAGGGCCGTCCTCGACGACAGCAAGGTCATCATCAAATGCGTTGACCAGGTGCTGCTCGACGACAAGAAACAACTGATTGAAGGATCACAACGCCCCGTCGCCTTATGAACTTCTACAGCGTTGCGCCGTTTATTCGGCAGTATTACCCGGAGTATTATTCCATCGAGAGATACCCTGCCGACCGTTGTGCCTGCTTCTGCAAGGTGGACGGGGAATGGGGCATATTGGGCAACTTCGGTCGCACGCCTTTGGTGGTGGATGGTGTGACTTTGAAGAACAGCGAGCAACTGTTCCAACTGATGAAGTTCAAGGATGAGGAGCCTGTGAAGGCGGTCTATCAGGCGGGAAATCCCAAATATGCTGCCAAGCATTGGGAGAAGACACACCGCAGGAGTGACTGGGGGGAGATGATCGTGGATGTGATGAAATTCTGCCTCACGTTGAAGTATCAGCAAAGCGAGGCGTTCCGTTCGACCCTCCTCCGGACGAAGGGCTTGTTCATCGTTGAGGACCAGACTTCGTTCCCCAAGAAGACGGCAGACACCTGGGGTGCCAAACTGGTGGGGAACGAGTATGTGGGCCCGAATCTCCTGGGGCGCCTATTGATGGAACTGCGGGACAATGGGGAGCTGAAATACAGTCTGCCTGCGGATGCGCTGTGGGGGGTGAAGTGTCTTAAGAGCGCGGCCATGTACGGCCGCGGCGGGGACTGAGGAGGGGACGAGGAGGGCGGCCAAGGATGGCCGCGACGGGGACACGGAGGGGGCGAGGGCAGCGGGGACGCGAGGGCGGCCAAGGATGGCCGCGACGGGGACACGGAGGGGGGACGAGGGCCGTGCTGAGGAGCGCGGCCAAGGATGGCCGCGGCGGGGACACGGAGGGGGCGAGGGCGGTGATGAGGAGGGCGGCCATAGATGGCCGCGACGAGGACACGGAGCGCTGACCAAAGGGCGCGACGGAGGAGGGCGGCCAAGGATGGCCGCGGCGGGGGACACGGAGCGCTGACCAAAGGGCGGGACGGAGGAACGCGGCCAAGGATGGCCGCGACGGGGACACGGAGGGAGAGAGGGTATTGATGCTTTTTATATCTCTACCAATAATCCGCTTACAGGATAGTAGATGAAGCGCTTGAGGACGTTCTCGCCTGCGGCTTCGAGGGCTGCGGTGTAGGCATTGAGCTGACCAGCATAATATCCGGCATAGTGGTCGGAGGTGGGGTCGGTGACGGCTTCGACTTGCGGGAAGGTCTTGAAGTCGATCAGAACGGTGCCTTCTTGTGCGCGATAGACGTAGTCTATACTGCCAATCATCATGGTGCCATCCTCCTGCAACATGCGGAAGGGACGTTCGTGGAACACTGCCAATGGCGCCCCGTACTCCTTCTGGAGGTAGTTAGAGAGGTTGTTCCAAGCGCGGATGATTTCTCCTGGATTGGGCAGGACATCGTCCATGCAATGGGAACGGATGAGCTGCCCTACCTCGGCTTCGTCCATGTGTTCGATGGCTGCAAAGACGTTGTGGATGCAGTCTCCTACCTCGGAGTAGGCACGGCCATGAAGCTTACTTGAATTGATTTTGATGTATTGTCCGCTTCGATACACGACCTTCACTTCGTCGGCGCATCCCTTGATTCCGCTGGGAGCCACATTGCGCATCGGAGCTTCGGAAGGCTGATCGGCATGATAGTCCAGTTTGTGACAAGTCTTGGCAGAAGGTGTCTCGGCGACATCTTTTTCGGAGGGATATGCGGCCGCAACGATTTGGAATGGCACACCAATACCGAGCACATCACCACTGGTAGTGTTTCCAGCCTCAGAAAGTCCAGATCGCTTGAACCAGTCGAATTCCTTTTTTGCGAACCAGGGAACAAGCGTCAGAACTTCGGCGGCACGTGTCACACCAACATAAAGGAGTCGTGCACTCTCAGCCTTGCAGTGTTGCTCCAAACTGGCAAAATGACTGGAAGCGAACAACTGTTGTGAGATACTATCGGGCACATTGCTGCTGCGAGAACCGAAGATCCATGGCAGCAGACGGATGCTCATCGAGGGATAAAGATTGCCGGGCGTCGGCATCGCGGGGTGGTGATGATGTATGCCATAGAACTCGCGTTTCAACATATCCATGGGTTCCATCGTCTCGTCCATGAGGAGGAACACATATTTCCATTCCAGCCCCTTGGCGCTATGGAAGGTCTGCAGCTGTACTCCATTGCCTGTTACGGGCATCTTGACTTCGTCTTCCTCGAGGAAGGTTGCAAAGCCTGCTGGTGTGGCGGGTTGAGCCAGCTCGCTGCTTCGCTCCTCAAACTGCTTGGCGGCATTGATGAGTGCCTTTACGTCTGCCATGGATTCCTCAATAGGGATGCCCCATCGTTCCATGACGTTCTTCACGTCAAGTTCGACGGCAAGTGTTTCCATCAGCGCACCGATGCCCTGATACATCACGCTGGGACGCAAGGCATTGACGCGGCCAATCATCTCGGTTTCGCCCAACCAAGATTTCCGTTCTTCGGACAACGTACTATTGTATACCAACTTGGAGTCGATGATGGCGCCGACGTCCATATTGTCCTGTGTCAGATAGGCAATCACTGACTTGGCGAGGTCGTCCTGCGGATTGACGGTCAGCGTGGTCAAGGCCATCATCAGCTGACAAGCCTTGCTTCGCGTGTCGAGGGTTCGTTCTCGATCGCAAACGATGCCAAACGATGCCAGAGCCTCCTGCACGTCGTCAAGGTCGTTTCCTGTGCGGCCCAACACGGCAATATCCGAAGGCAAGACATTCTCCTGTTCGATGACATTGCTAATATATTGGGCAATGTCATCGACTTTGAGCTTGGTGGACCTGGTGCTCCTTTTCTCCGTAATCTTCAAATAGCGCAAAGGATGCGCAGCCCTACTGCTGAGGCTGATCTTGAACCGTTCAGGATGGGATTCCATAGCTGACCCTAGTGTGACCTGTCGTTCGGTGTCTTCTCCGAAGACGGGTTTGAAGATTTTGTTGAAGGCCATGTTGCTGAGATTCACGAGAGCGGGGACACTGCGCCAGCTTTCTTTCAGTTTTTCTGAACGACATCCATCATGCCCTTCTTTTGCGGCAATGGCATCGGCGACTGCCTTTGTGAGAGCCGTATCGCTGCCACGGAACCCGTAGATAGCCTGCTTAGTGTCGCCCACCCAATAGCTTTGCTTCACCACTTCGGCCAGAGCCATGAAAATCTTTACCTGAATCGGCGAGCAGTCCTGGAACTCGTCCACGAACAAGTGGGTATAGGTGCGGCCTATCTCAGCAGCAACCTCCTTGTCCTGGAGCAGCTTGTGCATGTAATGCTCAATGTCGTTGAAGTCCACAATGCGCTTGTTGAGCTTGTACTGCGTGTATTGCTCGTTCCATTCCTTTGCCAATCGGAAGATGGTGCGGATATACTGTTCCTGCAGGTCGAATACCTCCTGGCAGCGCCATAGGTCGGAAGCCTTCTGTCGGGCATCCTGCAGGCTGGCATCGGGCACAACATTCCCGGGTGAAGCAGGTGCTTTCTTCAGAATGTCGGCGAATTCGGAGAACCACTCGATGTCGTCCATATAGCGGCTGCGTTTCCGGAGCAAGTCGATGGCGTTGAGTGTTGTGGTCTTCATGGCAGATTCACGGCACTGCATGGTTTCATTGCGATAGGCATCCAGCACGAAGATACGTTGTTCCTGCTCCAAATGTATATGCGTTCCATCGCACAATTCCTTCAAGATACCCAAGGACTCTTCAATACTTGCCGTATAATCGTTGATGTCGAAACTGATGCTCTTTTCGACGATGTCCCTCAGATGGTCTTTCCAGAAGTTAAAATCGGGATGAGCGTCTTTGTCGATGATGTTGAATGCACGACGGAACTTCGCAAAGAAGTGCAGGTCTTCGTCGGTGGGGATATTCGCAATGCTCTGGTTGATATAAGAGGCCTTGGCGCAGTCGTCCATTACACCTTGTTTGGGCGAGATCCCGATGGCGTACCAGTATTTCTGGATCAAGGACGTCGCTACACTGTCGATGGTGCCCATCAGAGCCTTGTCGAGCCTGGACGCCTCGTCGTATTTGCCTATCTTGTACAATTCGGCCTTTGCTTTCTCCTTGAACTCGTTGGCTGCCTTTACGGTGAAAGTGGTCAGGATCACCTGTTCGGGTTCCACGTGCTCGGGGTCATTCCTGTCCTTGGAGACCAGTTCGGCCAGTTTAGTCGTCAAGGTATAGGTCTTGCCGCTGCCGGCTCCTGCGCTGATATAGGTTATGTTCTTCATTCTGCTTGCTCCTTTCCTTAATTCTTTAGATTGCTATAATTGCTGAAACCATACACCTCCTTGATGTCCTTATCCTTGTAATCGGGCTTCAAGGGGAACAGGTTCCCAGACTCGGTATCGTTGAAGTAGTCAAGACTATCGAGCGGCCTGCCTTCGCCCATCTCGATTTTTCCAGACATGATTTCGTTGCGACGATAGCGATAGGAAGCTACAATCCTGCTAATAATATCGCCCTCACAGCCATCGTTGACTCGAATGACGGTAGCCCAATAGCTCGTGAATTCTACGGTGCTGAACAGTCTGCCGAGTGGCATCAGGAAGTAGGCCGTAGGTGGTGTCGCATCGTGGGTCAGCTCGCTCAGCAAAGCGGCATAGATGGCCAGCTGAGATGAACGGTTATTCTTCAAGAGTTCCTGATAGTAGTTCCTGGAGGAGGTCCACTTGAAATCGAAGATGATGCGCTGTCCGTCTTCTCGGGCCAATACCATATCGGCAAATCCGTGCATTGCGGGTGTCTGGTCGTCGGGGGCGCCAAATGTATTGCCGTCGAGCTGCATCTCGCAGGCCACAACGTGCAGATTGTCCTTTTCGATGACATCGATCAAGTGGTCGATGCACTCCCGCAGCTGATCAAACAGCTGGCGTCGTTCGATAGCATTCTCCTGCTGCAGCAACGTGGCTCCCTTTGTCTCGACAGCCTTGTCGAACACCTGCCTATAACTGGCATCCACGCGTTGCCGGATAGCGGGGGCATAGCCACTCATTGGATCATCAGGCAGATAGAAAAGATGCTGAATGACGGAATGTGCTACATTGCCCCTGGTCAGAGCGATGTTGCCCAGATCCTGTTGTCCATTGTCGCTGATGAAGGCAATGTTCTCGAGCGTGTAATCGAGCGGATTCTGTATCAGCTTGTCAATGGATGTGGGGCTTTCGTGCTGCCTCCATTTGATGAGATCAGTCCTTTGGATTCGGGCATAGGGTTCATCGCTGCCTGAGGTGGCGTTATCGGTCAGCGGTTCAACGGGGACAAACCTATCGGCGTTGATCTTTGGCCAACTGGTTAGTTCCTGATGGTTCGGGACCTGCTGTTCGATGCGGACAATCAATGGATGCTTGTTTACAATTTCTCCACCGGCTATTTCCAGTGTCACCAACGTGAGTTGCTGCTGGCAGAACAACAATGGCAACTGCATGATCTGCTGCTGAAGCTTACGCATATCGTTCATATCCCATAGCTGGAGACTATCTTTCAAGGAGTCCTGTTCTGTCGGTGTGAGGAAGTCGGTGGCCAGCGACATGGGTTCGAAGTTGTACAATCCTGCCCACATTAGCTTGCCTGCGCTAGCTGCCACCTGGCCTGGTGAAGACACCGTAAAACGAGAGGTTGCCTGTGCCTTATACTGCATGAACTCGGATGGCTCATACAGGCAGGCCATGTGCTTCTCGATTTCGCTATAAGCTACCTTATCGGTCGGCTGGAGGTCATCGGTCAGGCTCTTCAGCGTTTCGCATAGTTCGTTGAGACGCTGGAGCTGTTTGATGCGCAGGTCATTCGGATCGTCCTGTGCTATGATGGCTGCCCGTTGTATGCCCCAGGATCCCAGTTCCTTCAAGAAGGTATGGAGTTTCTCTGCGGTCAAGTTGTCCTTGTTGCCACCCTCGAAGTCGGGCAGGAATACCGAGGCCTTGTGCTGGCGAGATGTGGATTCCTTCTTATCAATAGGCTCACCATTCTGGGCTTCCATGCTGCCATTGATCCAACCTTTCACAAGCTGATAACAGTTGTCGTTCCCGTCGTCGGTTGTTTCGGGAAGCCATCCTCCCGTACGTGCCAGACGTTCAGCAAGACGGTACCTGAGACTGCCAGGAAGCGGATGGATGGGAGCGTATAGCCATTGCAGCAGGGCTCCGATATTCAGAGGGCGGGCCATCATGGCGACGCCTGTGAAGAACAGCTGGATGATCTGCGGAGCACTATTGGCGACCGATGAGCCTGTTACGGGTTTGCCCATCATGTGCAGATAATTGTCGGTGAGCTTGGTGTCGGGCTGTATGCTTAGGTCGAAGGTGTTGTCGTCGAGCATGGCCAGATACTCTTCGGCTTCGATGTCGTCCCTGAACTTCCAGATTCTTACGGTATCATCGTCAGGGTTGAGCGTCATGCTTTCGGCCTTTTCGACGGTCAGCAAGCGTTTCAACTTCGCAAGGTTATTGTTGCCCTCGATTGTCGGGAGCTGGAGCTGTTCAATCAGTGCGCCGTCGGCTTGGGCCAAAAAGAATATCTCCTTCAACGGGGGAGGAAGCAAGTTGGGATTGAAAGGCATCACGAAGGTCACGTCCTTCATCATTCCCTTCTTCTGATTAAGCCGTTGGACGATGGCCTGCTGGCGACTGCAGACATCGGGATAGTTCTTTTCAGAAAACAGCTGCTCCACACCCTGCAACACCTTCAATCGGCGGCTTGGCGCGGGTGTGTCCTGATTCCAACCGCATACGGCAAGAGCATCGCGCCACTTCAACATCTCTCGGCTTGTGGCAAGAGGAGACACTATGTAACTACCATACAGCTGATTATCGGTATCGTCCTTGTGAGCGCTCATATAGTCGCTCACACACTTGTAATAACCCACGAGACGGTTGGCTTCGGACATGGGGACAGTGTGCAAGCCCAAACGCAGTTCAAGGAAATCGAGCAATAGGCCGAGATCAGTCACCAACAGATCCATCATCAAAGGATGTTCTTTCATGCTCAAATAAGCATTTCCACCTTTGTAGTCAAAACTGAAGAAAACTCTCATAGTATTTATATTGGTATTATTATTTGTTGTCTTATCTTGTACGGGTTATTGCATTTGTCAAGGATGTGTGAAAATGATGATGCAAAGGTAAGAAAAAAATACGAGAAAAACAAGCCTGTGGCGATTTTTTTTGTTTAAAGGGGGAAATTAGGTGGCGAGGTTGACGGAGGGAGAGATTGCAGCCATGCATGGCTGCGACTAAAACGAGGGGGGTGATGAGGGGTGAGGGCGGTGAGGAGGAGGGCGGCCAAGGATGGCCGCGACGGGGACACGGAGGGAGGGACGAGGGCGGTGGGGACACGAGGGCGGCCATACACGGCCGCGACGGGGACATGGAGGGGGGGCGCGAGGGCGGTGATGAGGAGGGCGGCCAAGAACGGCCGCGGCGGGGACACGGAGGGAGGGGCAAGGCAGCGGGGACGGGAGGGCGGGAATGAGGAGGGCGGCCAAGGATGGCCGCGACGAAAAACTGGAGCTTTGGGAACTACATGGATCTAAAATCACCCTACCCGACATCGGTTGGGCGGGGTTATTTCCTTCTTTGCAACCCGATTGCAGCGGGATTGGCATACCTTTGCAGCGGAAAACTAAAATTATACGGATATGACTGACAAGATCAAGAAATCGTACAGATTCAGCAAGAGCTTCTATGACGATGCGATTACGCAGAGCAAGTGGTGGAGCCGTGTGTATTTCAAGCTGCTGTGGGGCGGTGTCGATGACAACGAAATCGTACGCAGGGTATTGGAGTGGATTCCCGACGACTTCGCCGGGAAGCTGCTCGATGTGCCTGTTGGGACGGCTGTGTTCACTACCGAGAAGTACAGCCGCATGAAAAGGGCTGAGATTACCTGCGTTGACTATAGTACCGATATGCTCGAACGGGCTGAGTGCCGGTTTCGGGAGGCGGGCATCGAGAACATCCGAACGATGCAGGGCGATGTGGGGGCGCTGCCCTTTGCTGAGGGAACGTTCGACAAGGTGCTCTGCATGAACGGCCTGCACGTGTTCCCTGATAAGGAGAGGGCTTATGCGGAGATACTCCGCACCCTTAAACCGGGTGGCGAGCTGCTGGCATGCTTCTACATCGCTGGCGAACAGAGGGTGGCTGACTGGCTTGCGCGCACTGTCATGACGCGCATGGGATGGTTCACGCCGCCTTTCGACACGGCTGCGGATGTGCGCCGGCGCCTTGAGCCGTATTATGACATCCTCGAGTTCCGGGTGGAGGGTGCCATGCTTGCCTTTCGGGCGAGGCGGAGGTGACGGACGCGAGGCGAGGGAAAGGGCGGCCATACACGGCCGCAGCGGGGACACGAGGGAGGTGCTGAGGAGCGCGGCCATGTACGGCCGCGACGGAGACACGGAGGAAGGGGCAAGGCAGCGGGGACAGGAGGGCGGGGCTGAGGAGGGCGGCCAAGGATGGCCGCGACGGGGACACGGAGGGGACGGGGGCGGCGGGGGCACGCGGGAGGGCGTCGAGGGCGGCAGGGGGGAAGCGGTGGGGGGTCGCGGGCGGAG
>JAEEGF010111030.1_pt1 | contig 13569 bp, 11 predicted proteins | sample 9134171 | NCBI WGS metagenome assembly JAEEGF01 (sample SAMN16246542, study PRJNA631951) | gut metagenome | biome: gut microbiome; feature: rumen; material: AP-attached | host: Bos | place: Iran: Karaj | collected 2018-10
TTTTGTGATCTCGGGGATCCTGTTGCGGTGACACTGTTCCGCAGCTTCCGAAGCGATCTTGTGCAGTCTCTGCAGCTTCTTTTCATCCCTGATCTTCAGAACACTTCTTCTGGCGTTGAACGGGACGATCCTGCTGACACCGAGTTCGGTCAGTTTCTGGATACATAATTCAAACTTGTCGCTTTTGATCAATGAGAGGATGCAGGTGATCTCACAGTCCAGTTCGTTGTTTTCATCTAAAAAAGCATCGATCCGACATCTTTTCTCATCGATCAGATGTGCATGAAAAATCTTTCCATCCCGATCAGCGATCCTGAAGGTGTAGGAACTGTCTTTTCTGAGTACTTTGATCAGATGATGAAGCACCTCTTTGTCAAGATCGATGATCTGATCTGTTTCCGCTTTGGAATCGATAAAATACTGCTGCACAGATTTATTATAATCGAAAAAGAACAGGCATTTGCCTGTTCTTGAACTATTCCTTGTCTTTTTTGAATGTGATCTTGATCTCGTTGACTTTTTTCGAGTCCGCATCGGTCACTTCGATATGCATATTCCGGAAATCGAAGCTGTCTCCGACATCCGGTATCTTGTCCAGCATGTCGATGACCCAGGCGGAAGTCGTGTTGAATTCATATTCCTCATCGAGTTCGATCCCGAAGTGTTCGAACATGTCTTCATAGTCGACATCGGCCTTGACCAGATAGGTATCATCATCCAGTTTCTTATAGTATTCGATGACTTCATCATGTTCGTCGTAGATCTCACCGACCAGTTCTTCCAGGATATCTTCCATCGTGATGATGCCCTGGGTTCCGCCATACTCATCGACGACGACAGCCATATGGGTCTTGGATGTCTGGAACTGTTTCAGCAGCGAAGAGATCTTGACCTGCGGTGAAGTGAAGATGACTTCCTTCAGAGACTGTCTGATATCGGTAGATTTCTCATAGAAAAGATGATAATAGAAGTCCTTCTCGATCAGAACACCGATGATGTTGTCAATATTTCCTTCATAAACCGGCAGTCTGGAGAAGCCGGAATCACGGTATTTCAGTTCGATCTCTTCGATCGTATAATCATCCACATCGACAGCGATGACATCGATCCTCGGTGTCAGGATCTCACCGACATCCAGATCATTGAATTCCAGTGCATTGGTGATCAGATCAGCTTCATGATCCTCGATATCGCCGTCTTCATTGGCCTCTTCGACCATGGTGATGAATTCATCCGTCGTATAAGAATCGGGTCTGTCACCGAAGTGTTTTTCAAAGATCTTCTCGACGAAACGGAAGATGAATGTCAGCGGTGTCAGCAGCCATACCAGCAGGTTCAGGATCGGCGTGCAGCTCATCGCAAACTTCTCGGGAACGTATTTCGCAACGTTTTTCGGAATGATCTCACCGATGATCATGATCACCAGCGTCATGATGATCGAGGATACGGTGACACCCTTTCCGCCCAGGATATTGGTGAACAGCACGGTCGCCAGTGATGCCGATACGACATTGACGATCGTATTTCCGACCAGTATCGTCGTTAACAGCTTTGAAAAGTCTTCTGTCAGTCTGTATGTCCTTTCTGCTGCTTTATTTCCGGCATTGGCGAGGGCTTTGATCTTGATCTTATTCAGTGATGAAAAAGCCGTTTCCGACGCAGAGAAAAAGCTGTAGCACAGCACAAGGATCGATATGATGATAAGAAGATCGGAATTATTCACAAAAACACCTCATTTCTGAAGTGTTCATACTACACGGTAAAGGAACGTCTTCTGATTTATACATAACGAAACTATTTTAACAGAATCATTTTTGATAATCAACTGAATCCCTCTTCACCAAAAAAGGCATCCTGCGATGCCTTATGATCTTGATTTGAAGAATGCCGGTACGTCATCATCGTCATCGTAGTTGCTGACGACTTCATCACGTTTCACCGGTTCCTCCTGCTGCACTTCATTGCTGATAGGCCGATCGAAGATCAGTTCGGTCTGAGGCGCATAAGATGTGTGCTTGGTATTGGGCAGATCGAATCCGGTCGCGATGACGGTAACGATGATCGCCTCGCCCAAAGATTCGTTGATCGCCACACCGTAGATGATATCGATATCATTGCCGGCAGCTTCCTTGATGAAGTCAACTGCGATGGATGAATCCTGCAGAGAGATATTGGGACCGCCGGTGATATTGATGATCGCGGATTTGGCACCTTTGATGTTTGCTTCCAGCAGCGGAGAGCGGATCGCTCTGGCGGATGCTTCCTTGGCTTTGTTTTCGCCCTGTGCCATACCGATACCGATCAGCGCAGTGCCCTTGCCCTGCATGACGGTTCTGATATCTGCGAAGTCCAGATTGATGAACGCCGGGACTGCGATCAGGTCAGTGATCGTCTGAACGCCCTGTCTTAAGACGTTATCTGCTTCCTTGAACGCTTCCTGCATCGGGATCTTGCCGATGACATTGAGCAGCTGGTTATTGGAAACGATAATCAGGGAGTCGACATATCTTCTGATATTCTCGATACCGACATTTGCCTGGTCCATCCTTCTTCTGCCTTCGAAATCGAAAGGTTTGGTGACGATACCGACGATCAGGCATCCCATGTCTCTTGCGATCTTGGCGAAGACAGGTGCAGCTCCGGTTCCGGTTCCGCCGCCCATGCCGCAGGTAATGAACACCATATCGGCACCGGAAATGGCTTTTTTGATCTCTTCCTGAGATTCGATCGCCGCTTTCTGTCCTGTCTCGGGATTGCCGCCGGCACCTAAGCCTTTAGTCAGTTCTCTGCCTAAAACGATTTTATTGGGACATTTTGAAAGGTTCAGTGACTGTATATCCGTATTGCAGACATAGAAATCCACACCTTTCACTCCGTCATTAACCATTCTGGATACGGCGTTGCATCCGGCACCGCCGATTCCGAACACTTTTATTCTGGCAACTTGGTTGTATTCAGGTCTGATTGTCATTGATTACCTCCCTTTTCCATATACTGTCTGAACAGATTCTTGATCTTCGTCGTAATTGTCTCACCTTCCGAATCCAGCTGTTTCTGATCGATCAGCGAATCATATTTGAGCAGATCGATACAGGAAACATCCAGATTATTCATAATTACTTTATCACGATAAACGAAGAATGCGCCATATAAAGCTGTAAATGCAGGATCCCGGACACCGATGGTATCGGGATAATAAGTCTTTACTTCACACTGTGCCTTCTGTCTGATGACATCGGAGAGAGCCTTCATCTGTTCGCCTTCGGATGTGATGATGATCGATGCACCGGTCTCGATGATCGGCTTGCACATGGTGACCAGTTTGTCACTGAGCAGATCCAGAGGCTTGGCCACCGTCTCATTGAGCATCTTTGTCGTGATCGTGTTCGTCGTACCCTGCGATGTCCAGGCATAGATGATATCATCGGGATACTCGCTGTCATAATTGACAGAGTACTTGACCAGCTTGGCGATATCATTGTAAGGCATATTGTAAGTCCTGTAGACCTTGTTGATCAGGGAATTGAGCCCGTCAAATACGATCTCGGTGGAGACCAGTTTCCCTTTTGACAGAAGCGAAAGATATGTGCAGCATCTGTTGATGTCCAGAACGATGATGCTTCTGTTGAGCGATTCCTCAAACAGTGCCGCTTCTTTTGCCACGGCGTAGGTGTTCAGGACGATGTCCAGTACCTTGATGCCGCTGGCTTCGATGACGGAGACATAATCGTAGCAGACCTCGGTATCCGCGCAAAGCAGATCGATGTCGACGATCACTTCAGAGCACATCTCGTTCTCCGGCAGTCTTCTGGTAGAGATGCCGTTGATCGTGTATTTGACGATCATCGGTGATACGACCATGACATCGGAATCGACCTTGGAACGCAGTGAATTGGAGATCGCTCTGGCGATATCCTGTTTCTTGACGATGCCGCTGTCGATGACTACTTTGGATCTGAGCGGAAAACGCTTGAAATTATAGGCCGGCAGTACGAGCAGTACCTGTTCCAGATCGGAACCGATCTTCTCCGAAGTCTTGCCTACTGCGTACCTGATATCGGATATCAGCTCTTCTTTGTTGACAATTTTAAAATCGCTGATAGCATTTGTATTGTACTTATCAGCTCTGATGATGTTGAATCGGGTGTTATAGTACTCTCCTACCAGGATTCTGATTTCACTTTCACAGAGTTCCATGGCAGCATAAATCTGTTTGATATTCGTACTCATACATGATAATTTTAACATAATCTTAAAAAGAGTACACATACAAAACCAAATAGATTTGCATTTATAAAACAGTTATGATAAAGTAATAAAGCGAAAATTGAAGAAAGGGGGCAAGCTGTATGTCAAGAGTTTGTGCTATCACTGGAAAAAAACCGATGTCTGGTAATAACCGTTCACATTCACTTCGTGCTACACGCCGTAAATGGAATGTAAATCTTCAGACCGTTACTATGATGGTTGATGGTAAACCGAAGAAGGTTCGCGTTTCTGCCCGTGCACTGAGAACGTTAAAAAATCAGGCTAAAGTCGCATAACTTCCCAAAAGGAAGTTTTTTTATGAAAAAAAAGGATCTTTCGATCCTTATTCGCATTTTCTCAGTTTTTCCACATTGGCTCTGATATCACCGTTGAAGACATAGGAACCGGCAACCAGTGCATCGGCTCCCCTGCTTAGAAGATCATGTGCGTTCTTGTCGCTCACACCTCCGTCGACTTCAATGATGAAATCAAGGCCGTTTTCTTTTCTGTAATCAGAGAGTTCCTTTACCCTGTCAAGTGCCTCCGGCATGAAGGACTGTCCGCCGAAACCGGGTTCCACCGACATCAGCAGGAAGATATCCAGATAAGGAAGCAGCGGTTTGATCGTTTCAATACTGGTACCCGGTTTGATCGAGATACCGGCTTTGAGATACATGCCGCGGATCTTGTTTAAGAGTCTCTTGCATTCCTCGATATCATTGAACACTTCATAGTGGAAGACGATCGAATCGGCACCTGCTTGTGCAAAGACATCGGCGTAGTGCTCGGGATCATCGACCATCAGATGCACATCCAGAAACAGTTCCGTGTTTTTCCTGACTGTCTTGCAGATACCTGGACCGAACGTCAGATTGGGAACGAAATGAGCATCCATGACGTCAAAATGGATCCATTCCACACAGCTGTTCAGGGCATCCATCTCTTCCTTGAAACGGTCAAAATGCATTGAATATAACGATGGCGATACAATCATGGTTCCTCCTCCCTGACGGTATAATAATAAATCGTGACTCTGAAATCATCATCGATCTCAAATGTCGTTCCCAGTTCCGGGGAAGTTTTGACGACTTTGTTCACATCCGAATTAGCCAGTTCCTCCGGAGTAAAGAACGATCTGTCTTCTTCCGAAAGGATATAGCCGACATTGTTTTCATCCAGATACTCCATCGCTCTGGAAAGATCCCAGCCGATCAGATCGGCAAGGATGACCTGTTTGTTTTCGATGCCGTATTTGATCGTGATCTCGTTGTTGGAAGAAGCATCGAACTTGGTTCCCGGTTCTACCGACTGTTCGATGACCTTGCCCGGATCCGCTTCTGTTTCAACAGGTACGAGCTTGACATTGAAATTAAGCGATTTCAGCTCGTCTCTGGCGCTTTCATAGTCCATGCCTACATAATTCCCCAGAACGGAATAAAGGCCGCTGGAGACCGTCAGTTTGACTTTGGTGCCGATCTCCACTTCCTGGTTGGCTGCCGGATTGGAAGAGATGATGCGATCTTTCTCTATGGAATCGGAAAGGATCCAGGTGATCCTGGAATCATCGACCTCCAGCTTCTTCTGTGCCAGGATGTCTTTGGCCTCCTGCACGGTATAATTGCGCAGATCGGGCACGGTGACAAACTTCTCCTTGCCGCCGATGATACCGGTCAGGAACAATATCAGAACGATGATCAGGATCGATAAAAGCGAAACACAGGCCAGGAAAGCTGCATTGAAGAGTTTTCTCTGTCTGCTGGTCTTCTTTGTCTTCTTCTTGTTGCCGGCCAGTCTAGAAATATGGACACTTTCGTTTTCTTCCGTTTTCTTTTCATCGAAACTGACTGCCGGATCGTTGCGGTGTTCCTTCTTGAGACATTCGTTAAGATCCTGCAGCATCAGCGCGATATTCTTGTAGCGGTTTGCGGGATTCTTGGCAGTCGCCTTTACGACGATGTTTTCGACTGACTGGGGAATACCGGGATCGAAAGATCTGACAGAAGGAATCTCGCCCTTGATATGCATTAATGCGACCTGCACCGGGTTTTCCGCTTTGTAAGGAACATCACCGGTCAACAGTTCATAGAACACGATTCCCAGCGAATAGATATCGGACTGCATCGTTGCCTGCTTGCCCTTGGATAATTCAGGCGCCAGGTAATGTACGGAACCTAAGACGGAATCCTTGTGTGTGATCTGCATGGCGTTGTTTGCCAAAGCAATGCCGAAGTCTGAGAGCTTGATCGTTCCGTCGTCTTTGATCAGAACGTTCTGTGACTTGACATCACGGTGAATGACATTGTTGCGGTGGGCTTCCATCAGCGCTCCGGCCAGCTGCTTCATCATCCAGACAGCTTCCTTGTAAGGGATCGGTCCCCTCTTGCGGATCAGCTGTTTCAATGTATAGCCCTTGATATATTCCATGACGATGTAGTGCTTGTCTCCGTCATCGCCAACGTCATAGACATCGACGATATTGGGATGGGAAAGCTGGGTGACCGCACCGGCTTCCCTCTTGAATCTTTCAAGCGCCGTGTCATCATCCGCCATATCCGATTTCAGTACCTTGACGGCAACTTCTCTTTTGAGGATTGGGTCATAAGCAAGATAGACATCTGCCATGCCTCCTCTTCCGATCAGTTTCACGATTCTGTAACGATTTCCTATGTATTCCGACATATTACCTCTTTACAAGCACGATTGTGATATTGTCAAAACCGCCTTTCAGCAAGGCAAGATCCTTGAGATCTTCTGTTTTCTGAGCGACACTGCGGTCCGGATCGATGACGATCTTCGTGATCTCTTCATCGCTGACATAGGCATGCAGGCCATCCGAACAGACAAGGTAATAATCCATGTCTTTCACCTTATGCACATCCGGTGTGCAGACCGGGAAAATGCCGATCGCCTTGACCAGATAATGTTTCTTGGGATGATTGATGGATTCCTCATAGGTGATCTGTCCCTTTTCCAGCATCTGATTGACCAGTGTATGATCAGTCGTCAGTCTCACTGACATGTCATCAATGAAACCGTAGACCCTGGAATCACCGCAGTTGATGCTGACAGTTCCGTTTTTCGTCATCAGGATACCGGTCAGGGTCGTTCCCATGCCGTCGTACTCATCATATTTCTCCGAGAGTTCATAGACATGCCTGTTGGCTGCTGCGACATGATACAGCATGTAATTGATCACATCTTCACAGCAGTCAAAAGGACCGGACTCTTTAAAATTATCTTCAAAATACTTGATGGTTTCGCCGCTGGCGACTTCTCCCGCCTTCCCGCCGCCGATACCGTCGGCTACAAGTACCAGAAAATCACCGTAGCTGTTGAATACGGCGATATAGGAATCCTGGTTCTTGTCTCGGACAAGACCGATGTCGGTAATGCAGAAGTACTCCATAGTTTTATTGTATATGATTCGCCCGCAGTTGGCCACATGCGGCATCGATGTCATCGCCTTTCTTCTGTCTCAGAGTCACGGCGATGTTTCTTTTTTTCAGCAGATCATAGAAACGCAGTGCATTTTCATCGGAAGATGTCTTGAAATCCTTTTCCGAAACCGGATTGTAAGGGATCAGATTGATATAGGCGTTCATACCCTTGAGCAGACGGGCGATCTGATCGGCATGTTCCGGCTGATCGTTGACATCTCTTAACAGCAGATATTCAAAAGTCAGACGTCTGTTATTGAGCTCGCTGTAGTTCTTCAAAGCTTCCATCAGTTCTTTCAGGGGATATGCCTTGTTGACAGGCATCAGTGAAGACCTCAGTTCATCATTCGGCGCATGCAGAGAGATGGCAAGATTATACTGCAGGTTTTCTTTCGCAAAACGGTTGATCCCCGGGATCAGTCCGCATGTCGATATGGAGATATGTCTGGCACCGATCTCCAGGCCGTACGGATCGTTGATGATGCTCATTGCCTTCATGACATTGTCATAGTTGTCGAAAGGTTCACCCGTTCCCATGACGACGATGTTTCCGAGTCTTTTTTCTTCCCTGTCCAGATCTTTCTGTATCATCAGTGCCTGAGACACGATCTCTCCGGCTGAAAGATCTCTCTGTTTCTTCAGCAGACCCGATGCACAGAAACTGCAGCCCATGTTGCAGCCAACCTGCGAAGAAAGACAGGCACTGTAGCCGTATTCGAAAATCATCAGTACGGATTCCACCAGAGCCCCGTCAGTAAGCTCAAAGAGATATTTTCTGGTACCGTCCTTTGATATCTGCATATCCCTGATCTTAAGCGCTCTGATCTCAAAATCGTTTTTGAGCTGTTCGATCAGTTTTTTTGACAGATCACTCATCATCTCAAAATTGTCGATCCGCTTATGATACAGCCACCTGAAAATCTGCTTTCCGTGAAACGGCTTGATGCCGTTTTCGGAAAGATAATTCTCAAGATCGCTTAATGACAAATCGTAGATCGGTCTCATTCTCTCACCTTTCTCATCTTAGCATAATAGAAACAGTCACCGAGTTCATTGATGATCGTATCTTCTTCCAGCAGTGTATAATTCTCATGCTGTTTCAGGAATCTTCCTGTCAGTCTCGCATTCTCTTTTTTATTCAGTGTACAGGTACTGTACAAGAGGATCCCCTCCTGCTTCAGGAGCGGATCGATACTCTCCAGCAGTTCAAACTGAAGCTGCTGCAGTTCATCCAGACTTTCCGGAGTGATATGGAACTTGAGATCCGGTTTTCTGCCGATGACGCCAAGTCCCGAACACGGTGCGTCCAGAAGGATACGGTCAAATCTCACATCCAGAATATCTTTCAGTTTCCTGCCGTCTTCATTGATGAAATGGATACCGGAGAATCCCAGTTTCTTCGCCATCTTCTTCATCAGTTCCACCCTGTTTTCATGAAGATCGTTGCCATACGCATTCTCGGGACCGATGATATCCAGACAGTTGAAGAGCTTGGATCCCGGTGCGCTGCATACATCCAGCAGGACATGATCTTTTTCAAGATCCAGATGCTGATAAAGAGATGCGGAATTGACATCCTGTACATAGAAACATCCATCCCGATACGCCTCGCTGTTCAGCAGATTGTCTTTGGAAGTAAATATATCCTCATTGATGATCTCGATATCAAGATCTTTCAGATCATCATAAGTGCATTTTAGCTTATTGATGCGGTAGTAGACCTTCGGTATCTCATGATAGACCTTCATGACCGCTTCGAATTCCTCTTTTTCATACTGACTTTTAAGCAGCTTGCAGATCCATTCGGGCAGAGAATAACGGATATGGTCATCTTCGCTGATCTTCAGATCACTGATCTGATGCAGCACAGCGTTGATGAATGATTTTTCATACTTGTTTTTGCCCAGTTCAACGTATTCATTGTTGACGACGTAATCCTTCTCGTGAAAATAAAAACGTTCATAAAGCGCCATGCAAAGGATCAGTTTTGTCCTGAATGATGTTGAAGAAGTGATCTTGTCTTCGAACTGGAAACAGATGAATTCAAAATTCCTTAAGACACCGTTGACCAGATTCGTGACGAAAGCTCTCTGGATCTGCGGCAGTTTTTCCAATTCTTTCCGCATCAAAAGATTGGAATAAGATTCTTCCCTGATCGTTTGATACAGAATATTCAGAGCCATTTCACGCTGATTCATAGTTACTCCAGATACAGAGGATCAACATCAATTTTAACATGGGACATATTGCTTTCCCGGATATAATCATCGATGATCTCCTGGGTCTTCTTCAGCATTTCCAGCAGATCCTTGTCCATGATCAGGATGCGGTATCGGTATAGTTTTTTCAGTTTGCCCAGTTCATAGGGCTTATAGACCCGCATGTCGAGTTTCTCAAAGCGTTCGTAAAGGAACTTTACCGAACGCTGCATCCTTTCCGGCATATGATCCGAAAGGATGACTTCCACGATATGCGCATAAGGCGGATAGGATGTCTTGTTGCGGTAGTTCATCTCAATATTGTAGAAATAACGGTAATCCTGGTTCAGTACCGCTTTGATGACATAGTGTTCCGTATTGAAGGCCTGGATGATGACTTTGCCTGTGCTTTTGGCCCTTCCTGATCTGCCTGATGCCTGCATCAGCAGATCAAACGTCACTTTGGTGGAATTGTAATCCTGTCTCATCAGTCCCGCATCGGCATTGAGGATACCGACTAAAGTGACATCCGGATAATCAAGACCCTTGGCGATCATCTGTGTGCCGATCAGGATGTCTGTCTCATGTTTTTCAAAGCATTTCAGGATCTTTTCGTGTGCCCCTTTTCTGGATACGGAATCCCTGTCCATACGCTGTATCCTGGCCTGCGGGAAGAGTTTATGGAGTTCTTCCTCCACTTTCATCGTGCCGAAGCCGTAGAATAGAAGGTTTTTGCTGCCGCAGTTGGGGCATCTCTCCGGAAGATTGTAGACCCTGCCGCACTGATGACATTTCAGGACGTTCTGGTTTTTATGGTAATTCAAAGGCGTATCGCAGTCCTGACACATCAGAACACCGCCGCAGTCCATACACTTGATGATCGGTGAATAGCCCCTTCTGTTGAGCAGGATGATGGCCTGTTTGTGATTATGAAGGCAAAGGCTCAGTTCCTCTTCCAGCTTCTTGGAAATGATGTAGGAATGATGTTTTCTGATCTCATCATCCAGATCGACGACTTCGATCTTCGGGAACGAAAGATTGATCCTGTTTTTCAGCTCCAGCAGCTGATAGTCTCCTTTCAAAGCCCTCGTATAGGATTCCAGAGAAGGCGTAGCGCTTGCCAGAAGGACTTTTCCCTTATGGTACATGGCTCTTTTGAAAGCCACGTTTTTGACGTGGTAACAGGGAATGTTGTCCTGTTTGTAGGAAGAATCATGTTCCTCATCGATGATGATCAGACCGAGGTCGTGAAACGGCAGGAAGATAGAACTTCTGGTGCCGACAACGATCCTGACTTCCCTGTTTTTCACTCTCTTGTACTGTTCGTAGCGCTCCTGATCGGAAAGCTCCGAATGATAGAATACGACATCGGAAAAACGCTGTTTGACCCGTTCGATCATCTGCGGCGTCAGCGAGATCTCAGGTACCAGTATCAGCACATCTTTATCCAGAGACAGATAGTGTCTGGCCAGATGCAGATAGACTTCTGTCTTTCCGCTGCCGGTAACGCCATACAGCATCGAAACGGTCTTATCCGTTGAAATCAGTCTGTCATAAGCCTCCTGCTGCTCATCCGTCAGTTTTTTGAAGGCAGCAGACTCGATCAGCTGATTTTCAAAAACACTTTCTTCCCTGTATTCTTCGATCGCTCCCATATCGATCAGTTTCCTGATGATCGAAACAGAGATCTTTCTGGCATCGGCGGCATTCATTCCGTCTATGATCTGATCATATACTTCTTTCTGTTTAACAGTGAACGTATGTTCACCATTTATTTTCCTTATTTTTCTGACTGTTTTGGGATCGTTATGTCCGATCGAAGTCTTCAAAGCCTTCGGCAGCATCGCATTCAGACAGGAAATCAGCGGCGAGATCGTCGTTCTGGAAAGCCAGAAAGCCAGATCGAACAGTTCCTGTGAAATGACAGGACTTTCATCGATGACTTCTGCGATCTCCTCAACCTTGTAGCCGAGTTCTTTTCCGATCTCTTCAGGCGTTTTTTCCGTATAGACACAGTCAGAAACGATCGCCTGATTCAGAGCTTTGTGAAACATGACCTTCACCCGGCAGAATTTCTCTATCTCCTGTTTTGAATAATAGGTAAAAGGCCTGTTGACATTGAGACTGGCATTGGTGACGTAGACTTCAGTTAAATACATATCTTCATTATAAAACAAAAGGAGCTAACCGATAGCCCCTTCCATGTTGATCTTGAGCAGCTGATTGAGTTCCACCGCATATTCCATCGGAAGTTCTCTCGTAAATGGCTCTAAAAAGCCCATGACGATCATTTCTGTAGCCTGAGATTCGGATAAGCCACGCGACATCAGATAGAAGAGCTCTTCTTCAGAAATCTTGGAGACTTTCGCTTCATGTTCGATTGTCGCCAGATGATTCTCATTAACGTTTTTTGGAATTGTGTCTGATTTGGATATATTATCCAGGATCAGCGTATCACACTCGATCTTGGCTTTGGCATAATCGGCTTTTTTAGAAAAATGAATCCAGTCACGGAAATTAGTAATACCACCATTGCGTGAGACCGATTTGGAGATAATGGAAGAGGAAGTGTGCGGAGCAAGATGGATCATTTTAGCTCCGGTATCCTGATTCTGATTCTTTGTACCGATCGCTATCGAAATACAAAGACCATGAGCATATTCCCCAGCGAGAATGCAGGCAGGATATTTCATGGAAATTCGAGAACCGATATTGCCGTCTATCCACTCCATCGTACCATGTGCTTCTACTTTCGCTCTCTTGGTGACCAGGTTCAGAATGTTGTCAGACCAGTTCTGAACAGAAGAATAACGGCAGGTTGCCCCTTTTCCGACGAAAACTTCAACAACTGCGGCATGCATGGAATCTTTTGAAGATTGAGGAGCTGTGCAGCCCTCAACATAGGAACACTTTGCTCCATCATCAACGATGATGATCGATCTTTCAAACTGGCCCATCGACTCGGAGTTTATTCTGAAATAGGACTGCAAAGGTTTTTCGAGTTCAACGCCCTTAGGCACATAGATAAAACTGCCGCCCGACCAGACCGCGCTGTTTAAAGCAGCGAGCTTATTGTCAGAAGGCGGTACGATGGTCGCAAAATACTTCCTGAAAAGATCAGGGTATTCTTTCAAGGCTGAATCGATATCTAAGAAAATAACGCCCTTTTCTCTGACTTCCTCCAGCATATTGTGATAAACAGCTTCAGATTCATACTGGGTCGTAACTCCCGCCAGGAATTTTCTTTCTGCTTCCGGAATACCGAGTTTCTCAAAAGTGTTTTTTACTTCTTCCGGGACATCATCCCAGCTTTTTTCTGTATCATTTGAAACTTTGCGGTAATAGGTAAAATCCTGAAAATCGATATCCGTAAGATCAGGTCCCCATTTCTGCATTTCCATCTTTTCAAACTGATGAAAAGACCTGACGCGGAATTCTGTCATCCATTCAGGTTCATTCTTATAATGAGAGATCTGTCTGACAATATCCTCATTTAATCCTTTGCCTGTATCAATAAGCGACTCTATGTCATCATGGAAACCATATTTATAGTCATCCTGTGCATAGACCGCATCTTCTTTAAGTTTACGATCACTCACTTTTCATCTTCCTTCTTTTCCAGTAATTCATTCATGGCGTTCCAGCCTATTGTTGCGCATTTGATACGATTCGCCTGTTTATAGACA
>JAEEGF010645680.1_pt1 | contig 13569 bp, 15 predicted proteins | sample 9134171 | NCBI WGS metagenome assembly JAEEGF01 (sample SAMN16246542, study PRJNA631951) | gut metagenome | biome: gut microbiome; feature: rumen; material: AP-attached | host: Bos | place: Iran: Karaj | collected 2018-10
GGTAAATGATGAGAATGTAGCTGTGGCATTCTTGAAGTAAAGTACCTCTGTATTGTCATCCTCTGCAGAGTACATATTCTGAAGAGAAGGGTATGCATCAAGCATACTCTTTTTTGCTTCGATTCTGTCGTCGCGAACAAGCTCTCCTGCAAGGCGAACCCATTTACCTTCTGCAAATCCGCAAATCTCAACCTTTGGATTCTTCTGAATCTGCTTTGAAACATCCTTTGACTTTCCTGTCTGGATGTAAAGCTTGTCCTCGAAAATGTGGATTGTTCCGAAAGGACGAACTCTAGGCTGATCCCCATCAACTGTAGCTAAATAATATGTTCCGCATTTCTTAAGAAATTCACATACTTCTTGCATAATTATCCTCCTATCAAAAAAGAATTAAATTGCACACAATCTAGTATATAACTCATTTGAGAATAATACAACACCTGGTGAATATCTAAAAAATTTTAACTAATACCTTGACAAGTATAAAAAGATGGGTATTATATTGTTTAATTAGTTAAAACATTTTAACTAAAAACTTTTAAACAATGAGAATTATTATCAACAAAAAAGGAGAACAATTATGGTTGAAGTAGCAATGTTTGATGTTGTAAAGGAAGTTATTATTGACACACTTAGCTGTGCAGCAGAGAAGGTAACAATGGAGGCAAATCTTTTTGATGATCTTGGTGCAGATTCCCTTGATGCTGTAGAGCTTTCACTTGCAGTTGAGGAGAAGACAGGTATTACTATCGATGAGGATGCTATGGCAGAGATTAAGACTGTAGCTGATATCGTAAATTATCTTGAGGCGCACAAATAATTATGGATACAAAAGAAATAAAGGAGCTGCTTAAGGCTTTCGATGAAAGCGGCAGCTCATATTTTCAAATTAAACAGGATGGCATAGAAATCAAGTTTAAAAAGCCAGCTGAGAAACAGACATTTATGGTATCTTCCGATGTGGCCCTTCCCAATAATGTAATCGAAATGCCACAGCCTAAGGTGCAAACACAAGAGACAAAACAAGAAGAGGAACAGCCTGATGGAGAAGTTGTTCTTGCCCCGCTTGTTGGAGTATTTTACTCAGCACCTTCTCCAGAGGATTCACCTTATGTTCAGGTGGGAGATAGGGTAAAGGAAGGTCAGGTTCTCTGCCTGATAGAAGCAATGAAGATGATGAGTGAAATTACAGCTCCAAAGGATGGTTTAATCAAAGCTATCTACGCAAAGAATCAGGATGTTGTAGGTTTTGAGGACCAGCTGTTTCTTATAGGAGATTAGTTATGTTTAAAAGAATATTGGTAGCTAATCGTGGCGAAATAGCTATTCGAATCATTAGAGCTTGTATGGAAATGAACATCGAAAGCGTGGCTGTATATTCTACAGCTGATAAGGAATCTCTTCACGTAAAGCTGGCCACTAAAAGTATTTGCATAGGTGGAGGTAGAGCAGCAGAAAGTTACCTGAATATGGACGCTATCATTACAGCAGCCCAGGTGACAGGTTGCGATGCACTACATCCAGGGTTTGGATTTCTTTCAGAGAATTCTCAGTTTGTTCGTAAATGCGAAGAGGCAGGTATCACATTTATAGGACCTACAGCAGATGCTATGGATGCTCTAGGCAATAAGGCCACAGCCAGAAAGATAATGATGAAGGCTGGGGTGCCTGTGGTTCCAGGCAGTGAGGGCCCTGTGGAGGATTACAAAAAGCTGGAGAAGATAGCAAAGAAAATTGGCTATCCGGTTCTTATAAAGGCCAGTGCTGGCGGTGGTGGCAGAGGAATGCGCCGTGTATTTAAGCCAGAGGATTTACAGAAGCTCTATGAAGAGGCAAAGGCTGAAACAAGAGCCTGCTTTAATGATGATGAAATGTATGTGGAAAAGTTGATTTTAAATCCACGACATATTGAATTTCAGATTCTTGCGGATGAATTTGGAAACGTAGTTCATTTAGGTGAGCGTGATTGTTCGATTCAAAGAAAAAATCAAAAGCTTATAGAAGAAAGTCCTTGTATGTTTATTAACGACGATCTTCGCAAGTCCATGGGAAAGGCAGCGGTTACAGCAGCAAAGGCCGCAGGCTATACAAATGCTGGAACTGTAGAATTTGTTTTGGATGAAAGAAATCATTTTTATTTTATAGAAATGAACACTCGAATCCAGGTGGAGCATGGAGTTACTGAGGCTGTCACAGGAATCGATTTGATAAAGTGGCAAATTAGAATAGCTTTTCATGAACCATTAAATATTAAACAGAAGGATGTGAGACTTAAGGGGCATGCCATAGAGTGTAGAATAAATGCAGAGGACCCTGCAAAGGGATTTATGGCAAACACCGGAAAAATCACATTTTTAAATATACCAGGTGGTCCTGGAGTGCGAGTAGACACTCTTTTGTATAACGGCTATGAGACCAGCCCATTTTACGATTCTATGATGGCGAAAATTATCGTACATGCGGAAACCAGACTGGAGGCCATTCGACGTATGCGTCGCGCATTACTGGAACTGGTAACAGATGGAATCACAACAAATGGAGATTTTGATTATTTGCTTTTACATCATCCTGATTTCGTAAAGGGAAATTATAACGTAGGTTTCATAGAGGAACATATGGATGAAATTTTGGCATGGGATAGGGCGGTAGATGAATGAATATAGTCGATGAGAGAAAAGAAAAATTTAATCGCTATAAGACACTTCGCGAGAATCCTGAGGAAGTGATGGCTCCTGCTATAAAACCTGTTGAGGAATACTCTGTTAAAAATCGTATAGACGATATTGCAGATGATGGAACCTTCGAAGAGTTTAGTTTTGATTTTCCAGAAACTAATCCCCTGGAATTTGAGGGATATGTTGAAAAGAAGGAAGAACTTAGAGCAGAGTGTGGACATCATGATGGAATAATAGCAGGGAAATGCAAGATAGGTGGATATCCAGTAGTTTTGGCTGTTATGAATAAAAAATTTATGATGGCATCAATGGGAATAGAATTGGGAGAAACAGTTTGCCGCAGTGCTGAATATGCTATGAAACGCAAGCTGCCACTAATTATATTCACAGCTAGCGGTGGGGCCAGAATGCAGGAAGGTATTCTTAGTCTGATGCAGATGGCAAAGACCAGTGCAGTGATAGAAAAGTTCAAAAATCAAGGTGGATTGTATATAGCAGTGCTTACCCATCCTACCACAGGAGGTGTAAGTGCCAGTTTTGCAACTTTAGGCGACATCACTTTGGCGGAGCCAGGTGCATTGGTGGGATTTGCTGGTCCAAGGGTTATAGAGCAGACTATAGGACAGACATTACCAGAAGGCTTCCAAAGAGCAGAGTTTCTAGAGGAACACGGTTTTGTGGATGGTGTAGTAAAAAGGGAAGATATGAAAGTGACGCTCACAAAGATATTGATGTTGCATCAAGGGAGGTCAATATGAAAGCCATAGACAGAGTGCTTGCAGCAAGAGATAAGGATCGTCCTAAAATTACAGATTACATTGATAACGTATTTACGGATTTTTTTGAGCAGAAGGGAGATTTGCTCGGAAAAGAAGATGCCAGTATTTATGGAGGCATCGCACTGTTTCAGGGAAGACCAGTAACAGTTATTGGTCACAGAAAAGGCAAGGATGTAAATGAAAATGTAACTTGTAATTTTGGAATGCCAGGGCCGGAAGGATATAGAAAGGCTCTTAGGATTATGAAGCAGGCGGAAAAGTTTGGTCGTCCAATTATCACATTTGTTGATACACCAGGAGCATATCCTGGACTGGAGGCGGAAGCTTTTGGTATTTCTCAGGCAATATCAGGAAATCTTGCAGCAATGAGTTCATTAAAGGTTCCTATTATTACAATCGTAACAGGTGAGGGAAGTAGTGGCGGTGCCCTTGGAATTGCAGTAGCAAACAGGGTTTATATGTTGGAAAACGCAGTTTATTCTGTCCTTTCGCCAGAAGGCTTTGCATCTATTTTGTGGAATGATAGCAACAGAAGAGATGAGGCTGCAGAGGTTATGAAACTTACAGCTAATGATCTTCTAGGCTTTGGAGTAATTGATGGAATTATTCCTGAAAGAGGTTTATATATCAGAGTTTCAAATATTATTGCAGGGGCCCTTAAGGAACTAGATGGGATGTCAGGTGAGGACCTGGCCCATGAGAGGTTTGAAAAGTTTAGAAGCTTCGACGAGGAGTTCTTCAAGAATGATTCGTCGGCTAGAATGGAAAAAGTGTAAATGACTGGAATAAAAATTTTAGCGACAGGAGCTAAGACTCCAAGTAAAGTAGTTTCAAATGATGATTTGGCAAAGATTGTTGAGACTAGTGATGAGTGGATAAGTCAACGTACAGGTATGTCCGAGAGACGTTATGTTTCTGGTGATGAGAATCATACCGAGCTTGCTGAGATGGCAGCCCGTCAGGCAATTGAGCGTGCTAATATTCCAAAGGAAAAAATAGGAGTGGTACTTGTATGTACTGTTTCAGCAGATTATTTTTCGCCATCCTGTGCCTGCATTATTCAGGGCAGATTGGGGCTTGGAAATGATGTTATCGCTATGGACATCAGCGCAGGCTGTTCAGGATTTATATTTGGACTGGAAACAATCAGGGCATTGATGATGGTTAGAAATGCTCAGTATGGATTGATAGTTGGTGCAGAGGTTCTTTCAAAGAAAATGGATATGACTGACAGAAGCACCTGTGTACTTTTTGGTGATGGGGCAGCAGCTGCAGTTGTTGAGCTATCTGATAATGATTATTACTCCGTTATTGGCGTAGATGGTGATGAGGAAATGATAAACATCAAATCACCAGACGGATTTATACATATGGATGGACAGGCTACCTACAAATTTGCTGTGGCTACCGTACCAAAGGTAATTGAGCAGGTGGTTACAAAAGCCGGGCTTAACTATGATGATATAGATCATTTTGTATTACATCAGGCCAACCTTCGTATCATAGAATCCATTGCAAAAAAACTCAAACAGCCAATGGAAAAATTTGTAGTAAATATAGAAAAGTACGGCAACACATCGGCTGCCAGCGTAGGACTTGCACTTGACGAAGCTATAGCTGATGGACGAATTCGAAAAAACGATAAAGTGCTAATGTGTGCCTTCGGTGCAGGAAAAACTTGGGGCGCCGTGGTTATGGAGATGTAGATTATGAAATTAAATGATTTGACAGGAACTAAATATCCTATTATTCAGGGCGGCATGGCAAATATCGCCACAGGCGAATTTGCAGCAGCAGTTTCCAATGCAGGAGCACTTGGTCTGGTGGCATCTGGTGGTATGAATGCTGAGCAGCTTCGTGAGCAGATAAAGATTTGCAAATCATTAACCAACAAGCCATTTGGTGTAAATCTGATGCTGATGAACCCTGATGTAGATAATATTGCAAAGATGCTTATCGAGGAAAAGGTTCAGTTCATTACAACTGGAGCCGGCAATCCTGGAAAGTATATGGAGGGCTGGAAATCTATGGGAGCAAAGGTGTTCCCAGTTGTTGCATCTGTGGCTCTTGCAAAGATGATGGTTAGAGCAGGAGCAGATGCAATTATTGCCGAGGGTGGCGAGTCCGGAGGACACGTTGGAGATATGACTACAATGACACTACTTCCACAGGTGGTTGCAGCAGTAGATGTACCTGTAATTGCAGCAGGTGGAATTGCAAATGGAAAACAGATGGCAGCAGCACTTTTAATGGGAGCCTGTGGAGTGCAGATTGGAACCTGCCTTTTGGTTTCTGAAGAGTGTCCAATCCATGAAAATTACAAGCAGGCATTAATCAAGGCGAAGGATAATTCTACAACTGTAACAGGACGGAGCCAGGGAGCACCAGTGCGTGTAATCAAAAATGAGATGGCAAGAGAATATCTTAAGCTTGAGGCAGAAGGTGCAAACCGTGAAGACTTAGAGCGCATGACACTTGGAAGTCTTCGCCGAGCAGTAGTAGATGGCGACACAGTACACGGCTCTCTTATGGCAGGCCAGACCTGTGGACAGCTCACAGCCATCCGCCCAGCTGTAGAGATTCTCGATGAGATGTACGTAAATGCGAAAAAAGCATTACGAGATGCTGTAAGCGTAGCAATTTAATTGAGTGCATCTTGAATAGATATAATTTGTTCAAAGGGCACGGAGTAGGAGTTTATATGAAATTAGGAATTGTGTATGCCGGCCAGGGTTCCCAAAGAGTGGGGATGGGTCAGGATTTTTACGAGAAATATCAGGAGTTTAGAGAGACTATAGATAATGCGACAGATGTAGTAAGCCAGGTTACTGAAATGAATGTTGCAGACCTTTCATTTAATGGCCCAATAGAGCAGCTTTCCAATACCAGATATACTCAGCCTGCTATGGTTGCATTTGCAATCGGTGTTACAAAGCTTCTTCACAAGAAAGGAATTAAGGCAGACTACACTTGTGGTCTCAGTCTTGGAGAATATTCAGCCCTCTATGAGGCAGGAGTTTTAGATGAGGCTACAATACTAGAGCTCATTGCAAAAAGAGGCAAGTTTATGGAAGAGGCATCAGGGGATAGACTGGTAAAGATGTGTGCAGTGCTTGGTGCAGATAGAGAGACAGTAAAGGAAGCCTGTGATTATGCTAATGATTATTTCTGCGGTGAGCGTATTGTACAGGCTGCAAATTTCAATTGCCCAGGACAGATTGTAATTTCTGGAGATGCTGCAGCAGTAGATAGAGCCAGTGTGTTTTTGAAAGAGGCTGGTGTTAAAAGAATCTTGCCATTAAAGGTGAGTGGTCCATTCCACACAAAACTTATGAAACCAGCAGGAGACAAACTGGCAGCTGAATTTGAAAAAGTAGATTTTAAGGAAGGAAACTCAAAGGTAATTTTCAACTGCATAGGCAGAGAAAAGACAGGTGAGGAGAAGATTCCAAAGCTTTTGGAAAAGCAGGTTCAGTCATCTGTATATCTTGAGGATTCTATTAAATATATGGCTGATGCAGGTGTTGATACAATCATAGAAATTGGCCCAGGAAAGGCTATCAGCAAATTTATTTCAAAGACTGTAGATAATATAAAAGTCTATTCAATTGATACTGTAGAAGATTTTGAAAACACATTGGAGGAGTTGGCATGAGCGTAGCATTAGTTACAGGTGGTAGCCGCGGAATAGGAAGGGTGATTTCTGAAAAGCTGGCCAGAGAAGGATATAACATCGCTATTTGTTATTCAGGCAATGAATCCGCTGCACAGGAGACAATAGCCGAGTGCAAGAAGCATGGTGTGCAGGCTATGTTTATTAAGGCTGATGTTAGTCGCGAGGAAGAGGTAAAAAATATGTTTGACGAAGTGAAGGAGCTTATGGGTCCTGTGGATGTGCTTGTTAATAATGCAGGTATCACAAAGGATGGACTTTTACTTCGTATGACAGAAGAGGACTACGACTCTGTATTAGATACAAATTTAAAGGGAACTTTCCTTTGCACAAAGGCTGCAATCAAAGACATGATGAAGGCTAGAAGAGGAAAGATTGTTAACATCACATCTATTGTAGGTGTAAATGGAAATGCTGGACAGTCAAATTATGCTGCCAGCAAGGCAGGAATTATCGGATTTACGAAGTCTGTAGCAAGAGAGTATGGCAGCAAGGGAATTACCGTAAATGCGGTAGCCCCTGGATTTATCCAGACAGCTATGACAGATAATCTCCCAGAAAATGTTAAGGCAGATTATCTTAAACAGATTCCTGTAGGACGATTTGGCAACCCAGATGATGTGGCAAACGTTGTAGAGTTTTTGGCCTCTCCTAAATCAGATTATGTTACAGGACAGGTTATAGAAGTTACTGGAGGTATGTGATGAGAAGAGTTGTTATTACAGGAATGGGTACAGTAAACCCTATTGGAAACAATGTGGAAGATACCTGGGAAGCAGTAAAGGCTGGCAAATGTGGAATTGGTCCGATTACTCATTTTGATACCTCAGATTTTAAGGTGAAGCTAGCTGGAGAGGTAAAAAACTTTGATGCTGCCGAGGTGCTTGGAGCAAAAGAAACCAGACGTATGGATGTGTACACACAGTACGCCTGTGCAGCTGCAAAAGAGGCTATGGAGGATGCTGCTTTTGATATGGAAAAGGAAGACCATGACAGAATGGGATGCATTATGTCATCAGGAATCGGCGGTCTTTCCACAATAGCAGAGGAGCATGGCAAAGGTGAGACAAAGGGCTATAGCAAGATTTCACCTTATTTCATCCCAATGTCTATCAGCAACATGGCTGCAGGTCAGATTGCAATCACTTACGGATTAAAGGGAATGTGCACATCAGTAGTTACAGCATGTGCAAGCTCAAACAACGCTATTGGAGATTCCTTCCACAGAATTCGTGATGGCTATGAAGATGTTATGGTTTGCGGTGGTGCAGAAGGTACAGTTATTCCTCTTGGAATCGGTGGCTTCCAGGCTATGAAGGCTCTTTGCACCAGCGAGGATCCTAATCGTGCATCAATCCCATTTGACAAGGAGCGTCACGGCTTTGTAATGGGCGAGGGAGCTGGAATTTTAGTATTGGAAGAGTTAGAACATGCCAAGGCTCGTGGAGCAAAGATTTATGGTGAGATTGTAGGATATGGTTCAAACTGTGATGCTTATCATGTTACTGCACCAAACCCTGAGGGAGAGGGCGGAGCAAAGTGTATGGCACTTGCAGTAAAAGACGCCGGTCTTGAAATGGATGATGTGGATTACATTAATGCTCATGGAACAAGCACAAGCCTTAATGATGCAGGGGAGACACTTGCTATCAAGAAGGCATTTGGTGACCATGCATATAAATTAAAGGTAAGCTCCACAAAGTCTATGACAGGTCATCTTCTAGGTGCAGCAGGAGCAGTGGAGGCAATCCTTACAACACTTGCGCTACGAGATGGATTTGTGCCTGCTACAATTAATTACCGTGAGAAGGACGAGGCATGCGATCTTGATATCGTGCCAAACATTGGCCGCAACGAAAAAATCAACGTGGCACTTTCAAATGCATTAGGCTTTGGTGGACACAACGCATCCCTTGTCTTTAGGAGGTACGCATGAAGTTAAATTCATCACAGATTCAGGAAATATTACCACATCGCTATCCATTTCTTTTGGTGGATAGAATTGAGGAGTGCGAGCCTGGCAATTATGCCAAGGGAATTAAGTGCGTAACAGCCAATGAAATGCATTTTCTTGGACATTTTCCAGGACATCCTGTTATGCCAGGAGTTCTTATTATAGAAGCATTGGCACAGGTAGGTGCTGTGGCGCTTTTGACAGAAGAGGAAAACAAAGGGAAACTGGCCTTTTTCGGTGGAATCAAAAATGCTAGATTCAAAAAACAGGTAGAACCTGGAGATGTTTTGGAACTGGAGTGTAAGCTTACATCAAGGAAGGGACCAGTAGGTTTTGGTGAGGCAGTGGCATATGTTGAGGGCCAGATTGCAGCCAAGGCTGAAATTTCCTTTGCCATAGGAGAGTAATTTGAGTATCATGTTTCTTGGAATGGATATTTTATATGGGAATAATATTTCGAGGGGACGAAATAATAAAAAGGAACAGGTACTAAAAATGTTAGAACAGACACTTTCCGAGGTGTACACCAAATTTAAAATTCACTTTTATCAGGAGATGTTCAAGAAACTCAATTCAAGAGAAACATCTCTTACTACTGTGGAGCTTTTCTGCGTTGAAATCATTCACGCTCTTAAAAATCCTACAGTTGCCGAGTTTGCTAATTTTATAAATGTATCTTCTCCAAATGCTGCCTACAAGGTAAACAGCCTTATTCAAAAAGGCTATATTGAGAAGGTTCAGTCTGCTACAGACAGAAGAGAGTATCATCTTCACGTAACAGATAAATACTACAACTACTTTAATCTTTCACAGAAGTATGTCAGCACTGTTGTAGAAAGAGCCCAGGAGCACTTTTCTGCTGAACAGATAGAAATATTGGATGGCATTTTGCGTGATATGTCTCATGAACTCATGCAGGAAGTTAATATTCCTCCTGTAGATGTTGTACAATAAAGCAAAAATGTGTTATAAAGTTTAGGTTTGAGAATTAAAGCTCAAACCTTTTTTTGTGAACATTTTACATGCGTTATATTATATAATGTTTTCAGATAAATAATTTGAGGTCAAAGATGAAATTATCACAATTACTAAATTTCAATAACATAATAGTACAATGTCATAACACACCTGATGCAGATGCTATTGCATCGGGAATGGCTCTTACAAAATACCTAAAGGATAATGGCAAAAATGTCTGCTTAGTTTACGGTGGCAATTTCGAAATCACCAAAAGCAATCTTAAGCTTATGATTGCAGACCTTGGTGTAGATATCCATTATGTTCGTCATCAGGCTCAGCTTTCGCATCTTTTGGGGCTTATGGAGCAGGAGCTTCCAGATTTGTTGGTTACCATAGATAGCCAGTACGAAGAGGGAAATATTCGCAAGTTCAAGGCTAAAAATATCGCTATCATCGATCATCATCAGGTGGCAAAGCCTCTTCCAGAAATGTCGGAGGTGCGTTCTTATCTTGCCAGCTGTTCCACACTGATTTGGGATATGCTTAGGGAAGAGGGAATATCTGTGCAGGATGATATTAATCTTTCTACAGCCCTATATTACGGTCTTATGACAGACAGTAATAATTTTACTGAGATTAATCATCCCCTGGATATGGATATGCGAGATGATTTAAAATACAGCTCCGCAGAGATTACCAAATTCAGAAATTCTAATATTTCTCAGGAGGAGCTTCGTATTGCAGGAATCGCTCTTCTTGGTTCTGAATATTATAGAGATAATCACTATTCCATCGTTAAGACAGATCCTTGTGATCCTAATATTTTAGGTATTATTTCAGATATGCTTTTAGAGGTTGAGGATGTGGATTGCTGCCTTGTATATAGTGTTCACGAAGGCGGTATAAAAGTTTCCATCCGCAGCTGCGTGAAGGAAGTAAAGGCAGATGAGCTTGCTCAGTTTATCTGTGAAGGTGTAGGTAATGGCGGTGGACATACCATAAAGGCCGGTGGTTCCATTATCCGCTCACTTTTAGAGCAGCAGGAGCTTGATTATAATGCATCATCTATCCAGCAGTTCTTCAGAGAGAGAATGAAGGATTACTTCGTTAATAACGAAATTATTTACGCTGATGATTATGTTGCTGACACTTCTGATATGGCATTATACAAGAATAAAGAAATCATTCTTGGTTATGTAAAGGCTACTGATATTCTTCCGGTAGGGAAAAAGATGATTATACGTGCTCTTGCAGGTGACGTGGATGTTACAGTAGCAGAGGACACTTACATTGTAGTAGGTTTACGTGGAGAGATTTATGCTACTACGGAGAAGGTATTCTTCCAGTATTACAAGATTACTGATGGCCAGTACAAATACCCAGCGGATTACGAGCCTACAGTTCGTAATCATAAAAACCATGATAGTAAGAGCCTGCTTCCATATGTGAAAACATGTCTTTATATTGGAAATGGAAATATTTATGCCAGAGAAATTAAGGCTCGTACAAAGGTATTTACCAGACTTAGTCCGGATAGTTATTCTCTGGGACGTCCGGGAGATTTCTTCATAGCATCTGAAAGTGATCTTTCAAATGTATACATCCTGGATAGAGAGATGTTCCTTAGTACATACGAAAAAGTTGTTGATTAATTGCGTACAATGTAGTATATTTTTCATAGTTAAATAAATAGGAAATCTTCAGGGCAAGGTGCGAAAGCGATAGCTTTCAATTCCTGACCGGCGGTAAAGTCCGCGAGTCTTATTTTTAAAATAGGACCGAACTGGTGTGATTCCAGTACCGACAGTATAGTCTGGATGGAAGAAGATGTGCAGAAGTTTTATTTGTGTACGTATAGCCCTGAGAATATTTTCTCAGGGCTTTTTTAGAAGACTTCCTATTGATAAAATATTAAATTTTAGGAGGTCCAATATGGATACAACAAATTTTTCAGGAACAAATGTGGAGACAAAGACAGTGAAAAAAGTAAATGTAAGAAATATGACAGTTACTGCAATGCTTTCAGCTATTGCATTCGTCCTTATGTTTTTAGACACAGCAGTGCCAATTATGCCAAGCTTCATCAAGCTTGATGTTTCAGAGCTTCCAGCCCTTATTGCATCATTTGCACTTGGCCCTGTATATGGCGTGGTAGTTTGTTTGATTAAAAATCTTCTTCACCTGCTTATCACTCAGACAGGTGGTATTGGAGAACTTTCAAATTTCATCCTTGGTGTAGCGTTCGTTCTTCCAGCAGGACTTATTTATCATCATAAAAAGACAAAGACCAGCGCAATCGTAGGCGCAGTTGTTGGTGCTTTTATTATGGCAGCAATCAGCTTCCCATCAAACCTTTATGTGGTTTACCCTGTATATTACAATTTCATGCCAAAGGAAGTTATTGTAGAGGCATATCAGGCTATAGCACCTTTTGCAAATATTGATTCAATCGAGAAGTGCCTGCTTATGTTTAATGTACCATTTACATTTTTGAAGGGTCTGATTTCAGTTGTAATTACAATGTTTATTTATCAGCCACTTCGCCCACTCTTAAAAGGTAACAATTAAGAATGTAAAACATCTTTGAAACTCCCCGAAATGGGGAGTTTTTTTGTACTATTTTATTTATTTTCATGCCGTAATCATGTACAATAAAAAAGGTCGTCAGCCTTAGTAAATTGGGGCAAAAAGGACATGTAAAAAGCTTTTTACATCCCTATTTTAGGGGAATGTAAAAGCCTTTTGATGGCATAAACGTGTCCCTTTGAGTAGTTGTTGCAGTAATGATACTTGCTGGATTAATTTCCGGGATATTGAGTTTCACAGTGGTTTATATTTGTAAACACGTAATTGGTTTATAAGATAATTTTAAATTTAGGAGGATAATAATTATGTTAAGTCAGAATTTTTTAGCAGTAATGGGTGTTGTAGCAGGAGTTTTAGTTTTAGCATGGGCAATTTGGATGATATATATCGGAGTAAAATATAAAGCTAATCAGGATGCCGAAACCAAATTAATAATCACAAAGGCAAAGGCTTGTTCAGCGAATGTTTTGTGGTTCATGGTTGTTGTGTGGGGATTAGTGTCTTCATATATAGGGGCACAAACTACCCTTACTGTAGGACAGGTTCAGTTTTTCATTATGCTTTTATTGGGTATTCAGTGCGTTATAGAAATGTTTGCATTCGTTTATTACAAAGACGAATTGAAGAAAAAGACAGATGCATTAGCAGAGTAATTATTAAAGCCTTATCTTTATGATAGTTGCAGGTCTTAAATAATCTAAAGGAGAAATTTCTGAGTGGAAATATGCTCCTTATTTTATTATACTAATAAGCAAATGAGAGTAATTATTCTCAACCAAAAAGGAGGTTTTGTTATGCCAGTTTTAATCTTTATACTAGTAGTAATTTTAGTGGCTATTGCCTTTGGAATTCGTATCGTTCCTCAGGGATATGTATATGTTATCGAGTTCCTTGGTAAGTACCATGCAACATGGCAGGCAGGTATCCATGTGATGATTCCAT